>Ga0116144_10000234_pt1 | contig 75790 bp, 57 predicted proteins | sample AD_UKC035_MetaG_FD_89746 | JGI IMG/M metagenome (GOLD analysis project Ga0116144, IMG submission 89746) | Active sludge microbial communities of municipal wastewater-treating anaerobic digesters from USA - AD_UKC035_MetaG | ecosystem: Engineered > Bioreactor > Anaerobic > Digestate | place: USA...
ATTACCAGTTGGCTCATAGGGGTCTCCTGATGTTCGCCTCTCGGCGGGATAGAGACATCAAGGATACCCCCGTGGGCCAATTTTTATCAAGGACGCGCCCCATCGGTTTGGCGCGCTAACAAAAGATTTGCATTCGACTGCAAAATCGGTTATAGTTAGCAAAATTTCTGCCCATTGGAGGCTCGATTGAAGACCAGCCGTTCCTACAGCATTTTCGTGATCGTCGTCTTTTTCCTGTTCATGCTGCTGCACCAAACCGATAAGCTCATGATCGGTTCGATGCAAACGCCCATCAGCACCACCTTTGGATTGAACGATTTGCAGTGGGGAATGATCAACTCAGGTTCTCTCATCGTCGCCAGCCTCTTATACCCTGTGTGGGGCTACTTGTGTGACCGCTTCTCGCGCGCCCGGTTGCTGGCTTTAGCCTCCTTCATTTGGGGCGCTACCACCTGGCTGAGCTCCATCGCCAAAACCTTCCCGCAGTTTCTCGTCACGCGTGCCTCCACCGGCATCGACGACTCTTCCTACCCTGGCATGTACAGCCTGGTCGCCGACTACTTCCACCCTGAAATGCGCAGCCGGATCTACGGCATCTTGCAGTTCGCCCAACCCATCGGCTACTTGGTAGGCATGATCTTGGCCCTGATTGTTGCCCCCCTCATCGGCGGCTGGCGCTCGATCTTTTACATCACCGGCTCTCTTGGCCTGGTGATTGCCGCGGTCATCTTCTTCGGCATCAAAGATATGCCACGCGGCAAGGCCGAGCCCGAATTTGATGGCATGCAAGAGATCACCCAGTTCAAATTTTCCTGGCCGGCGGTCAAAGAGATCTTCAAAAAGAAGACCATGTGGTTCGTCTTCTTGCAGGGTTTTGCCGGCGTGTTCCCCTGGAATGTCATTACTTTCTTCTTCTTCGGTTATCTACAGACCGAACGCGGTTATGATGAGAACGCGGTGCTGATGACCATGGGCCCCGTTGTTATCATCCTGGCTATCGGCTACCTGGTGGGCGGCTCGCTTGGCGACTGGCTATTCAAAAAGACGCCCAAAGGCCGCATCATTATCTCCTGCATCGGCGTTGTCATGGGCGCCATCTTCTTATACCTGGCTATCCAAACCCCAATCGAAGGGCGCACCCAATTCTTCATCTTTATGTCCCTCTCAGCCCTCTTCATGCCCTTCTCTTCGCCCAACGTGGTCGCCACCGTTTTCGATGTAACCGCCCCCGAAGTGCGCTCCACCGCCCAATCGGTAGAATACTTCGTCGAAAACAGCGGCGCAGCCCTGGCCCCCACCCTGGCTGGCGCTATCGCCCTGGCTACCACCAAGCAAACCGCCATCCTCACGGTCAGCATCACGGCCTGGGCATTGTGCTTCGTGTTCTACCTGGGTGCCCTGTTCTTCATCGGCCCCGAAACCAAAGCCCTGCGCGACCTGATGCGCCAACGGGCACAAGCCAAGTAGTGCAAGTAGTGAATGAAAAACGGCGCTCAGGCGCCGTTTTTCATTCACTATCCATACAACGCCCGGTGCGCCAGGCGCAGGCGGGCAAAATCCATCTTCTCTACCTCGCGGTCGTAAGTCAGGTACCCGTTGACCTCGATTTCTACATCTGTTGTCTGCGTATAAATCGCCGCAGACAGCCCGCGTTCCACCCAGGGCCGCAGTTGGTTATCCAGCAGGTCCAGGTAGGCTTGCGTCAGCGCCTCGACCGTGGCATATTTGGCGTATCCAAACTCAACCTCCGGTTTCCAGGCATGCTCCTTGAGGTTGAGCGCATACCCGCCAAATTCCGAGAGCACCAGCGCACGCCGCGCCTCCGGCTTGTTCAGCGGCAGCTTCTTGAAGTAAACATGCAAACTCTTGAAATCTCCCCCGCCCTGGTCAAACCAACCGCTGGCATGATCCACCAGGCGCGTGGGGTCGTAGGCTTTGAGCCAGTCGGCCGTCGCTTTGGCGTCAAACTGCCCCCAGCCTTCATTAAAAGGCACCCACACCCCAATACAGGCAAAGTTATAAAGATGGTCCACCAGCTCGATCAACTCACGCTGGTAGTCGGCGCGGCTTTCTGCCGCCTCGCGCCCGGCATAACGGTAATGATGATCGCGCCGCCGCGAGCCAAAGATAATGGTCAAGAAAGAGGTGGTCTCGCTGACCGCATGCCCGCCGCTCATCATATCTTGCCACACGATCAACCCCAGCCGGTCGCAGTCGTAATAATAACGCGCTGGCTCAACCTTGATATGCTTGCGCACCATGTTACAGCCCAAGCCCTTGATCATCTCCAGGTCAAAGCGCATGGCCTCGGCGCTGGGTGGCGTATACAAGCCATCCGGCCAATAGCCCTGGTCCAACGGGCCATATTGGAACAAGGGCTGGTTGTTCAGGCATAGGCGCACCCGTCCCTGTGCATCTGGGCCCAGGCTGAACTTGCGCATCCCAAAGTAACTCTCCACCCGGTCCTCACCCACCTCCACCACCAGGTCATACAAATGCGGCGTATCGGGGCTCCACAACCTGGGCTCAGGGATCGCCAGGCTGGCCTTCCCGGTTCCGGCATCCACCGCCGCCTGGGCCACCGGGCTGCCCTCCATGCCAACCCAAACCCGCACCCCCTGGAGCAGGTCCTGCTTCCCATCCACCCGCACATCCACTTCCACGGTCTGCGCATCAATATCTGGTGTGATCTTCAACCCCGAAATGAATGTCTCAGGCACAGGCTCCAGCCACACCGTTTGCCAGATGCCCGAGACGCGGCTGTACCAGATGGTGCGCGGCTCCAGCACCTGTTTGCCTCGCTGCTGCCAGTGGGCATCTGTGGGGTCCCACACCGCCACCAGCAGCTCGTTCTCGCCGGCCCGCAAATAAGGGGTCAGCTCAAAGATAAAGGGCAGGTACCCGCCCTGGTGCACGCCAAGCTGATTGCCATTCAACCAGGCAGTAGCCTGCCAATCGACGGCGCCAAAATGCAGCAGCACACGCTTCGCCGCCCACGCTTCGGGAAGGCTAAATCTCCGCCGGTAGCACAGCCGCTCATCCGGCTGCAGCTCCCGCCCCACCCCCGAGAGGGCCGATTCGATGGGATAGGGCACCAGGATCTTCTCTGGGAATTCGTGGGCCATCTCTACCTCAAACGGCACAGTGGCGCAATCCCACAGGCCATTCAAGTTCAGCCATTCAGGGCGCGCCAATTGAGGTCGGGGGTATTCCAGCCAGGCATTTTCGGGGCTTACCTCTCTGCCCCAACGGGTCATCAGGTTTCCGGATACAGGCTGCCAGAGGGTCATCATCAGGGTTTCCTTTTCATCAACAATTTGATACCTGCCACAAGATGCCCATTTAAAATCTCCACCAACCCTTCCACCTGGGCAACCGACATCCCCCCGTTAGACATCATGGTCAAAGCCCGCAGCGGCGCATCCACCAACATATTCTCCGCCAGCATCTTCATCTCGGGGTCGTCCTTCATCACCGTGTCGATCTGTTTACGCATGTAGTTCCAAATCTGCCGGCCCAGCCATTTATCCTGGATATCGGTTAGAGAAGAATTGATCGTATGGGGGGCGCCTTTTTGCCTCTCCCTGGCTGGGATCGGCCGTCCTAATAGCGCCTTGAATTCGTCGTCTGAGACCTGCATCCCGCCCGACAGATCGTAATAGCACGGGGCCGTCGCGCGCAGGTCCGGCAGATGGGCATGCACACTGCTCACTACACGCACCCTGGCCGATAAGCGCAGGTCCCGACTGGAGGCACTGGCCCGCACCTCGTATTCGCCATCTTCCACGTGCCAACCGCCTAACTCGGTGTTGTAGTAAGCGAAATCTCGTCCAGATAGGGTAAAGCGCACCTCCTGGCTTTGGCCTGCCTCCAGGTACAGCTTTTCAAATCCCTTCAGCTCTTGCTCGGCCCGGATGATGACCGAACCCTTTCTTGAAACGTATAACTGCACCGCCTCACTGCCCGCCCGCGAGCCAACATTGGTGACGGTACACGATACGGTCAGCGTATCGCTGTCTTTGATCTGGTCAGCCGACAAGCGTAGGTTGCTGTACTCAAAACGGGTGTAGGCCAACCCGTAGCCAAACGGATAGCGGACCGCTTTTTGGGCCGTATCGTAATAGCGGTAGCCCACGAAGAGCCCCTCGCGGTATTCCACCGTCAGCGGATAGCCAGGGAAGTAAACGTGCGAGGAAGCGTCCGCGGCCGTGAAAGGCCAGGTTTCAGCCAGCTTACCGCCCGGATTGACCACCCCCAACAGCAGGTCGGCACAGGCGCCGCCGCATGCCTCACCGCCCAGGTACATCAGCAAAATACCCTGCACCCCATCGGCCCACACCAGCTCCATGGGCGCCCCCCCGTGCAAGATCACCACCACGTGCTGGTTCACCCGGCTCACCGCCTCGATCAGCCGTACGTGGCTCTCGGGCATCTTCATGCTCTCGCGATCAAAGGTTTCTGCCTCATAACGGTCGGGCAGGCCCGCGAAAATATAAACGATATCCTTGCCCTCCGCCACCCGGCAAGCCTCTTGCACCAGGGCCTCATCCGGCAGATCGGTGTCCAGCCGGTAGCCTTCTGCGTACTCAATATCCAATCCCAGCTTCTTCAACTCATCGCGGGCACTGTCCAGGCGCAGCGGCTGGATCTTCGAGCTGCCTGCCCCCTGGTAACGCGGGGTCACCGCAAAAGCCCCAATGACTGCCGCCTTTTGGTCGGCCCTGCCGGGCAAGATATTGTCCTCGTTTTTCAAGAGCACCGCCGATTGCGCCGCCGCTCGCCGCGCCAGGGCATGATGGGCATCGGCATCGTATCTAAAAGCCTGCCGCTCTTGGGCACGCAAGATCATGGCGGTCAGCCGCACAGCCGCGGCGTCCAAAATCTCCACTGGCAGCATGCCGCTTTCCACCGCCTGCACGATACGCGCATCGTTGGTGCCTTCCAGGTGCGGCATCTCCAGGTCAAGCCCGGCCTCCAGGCCCCTAACCCGGTTTGCGGTAGCGCCCCAATCCGAAACCACCACCCCCTCAAAGCCCCATTCATCGCGCAGGATCTCGGTCAGCAAGCGCTTATTCACGCTGGCGAACTGCCCAAACAGCCGGTTATACGAGCACATCACCGTCCATGGCCTGGCTTTCTTGACCGCCTGCTCAAAGCCGGCCAGGTAGATCTCACGCAAGGTGCGCTCATCCACCACCGAATCAACCACCATACGCCGTTTTTCCTGGTTATTGGCCGCAAAATGCTTTAGCGAAACGCCCACGTTCTGGCTTTGCACACCGTCGATAAAAGCTGCTCCCAATTCTCCAGATACAAACGGGTCTTCGCTGAAATACTCAAAGTTGCGCCCGCACAGCGGCGAGCGCTTGATATTGATGCCAGGCCCCAACAACACGGCCACACTTTCTTGCCGGCACTCCTCGGCAATGGCCTGCCCGATCTCTGTCAATAATTGGCGGTCAAACGAGCACGCCGTGGCCGAGGCCGTGGGAAAGCACACCGCCGGCACAGATTGGTTGATGCCCAGGTGATCAGCGTCGGCCCTTTGTTTGCGCAAGCCGTGCGGCCCGTCCGTCACCATGATCTCTGGCAATCCCAGGCGCTCCACGCCCTTCATCATCCAAAAATCCTTGCCCGAGCATAAGTTCGCCTTTTCTGCCAGGGTCATCTGCGCCACAAGCGTCTTTGCCTTTTCGATGTGCTCCATTAGATTCTCCTCGATGCAGTTGCAGTGTTCAACCTGCATTTGCAGCAAGTGGGCCAGTCATCTTGACCAGCCCACTCGCCGCCTTAAAGGTTGAACCTCGTGTTGATTTTAGCGGAACCAGACATGTGTACAGAACAGGGTGAACAGCACCATGGTCAACGAGATGACCAACACCACGCTCAGCCCCGCCAGCACCGCATACCAGGCATACTGCCAGGTTTCGGAACGGGTCAGACGCTCGCCTTGAGGATATACCATCCCCTCAGCGCGCTTCTCACCGCGAGCGCGGCGGTCATACCACCGCATCCCTTCAACGTTCATATTGCAGATGACTCTGCCGTCATCGTCGTCGTACTTCTTTGGTTCCTGTTTCATGAAACATCCAATCCCTTAATTGAACAGGTGACAGGCCACCTGGTGCCCTGGTTCCACTTCTTTGGTCTGTGGGATTTCTTTGCTGCAAATCTCCATCCGCTCGCGACAGCGGGTGTGGAACTTGCATCCCGATGGCGGATTAGCAGGCGAAGGAATGCTGCCTTCGAGGATGATGCGGTTTCGCTTGGCGGCAGGGTCTGGAACCGGCGCAGCACTTAAGAGGGCCTGCGTGTAAGGGTGCAGAGGATTGCGGAAGATATCGGCCTTGCTGCCGTATTCAACCATGCTGCCCAGGTACATCACGCCCACATGGTCAGAGATGTACTCAACCACCGACAGATCATGCGAGATGAAGAGATAAGTGAAGCGGTGCTTATCCTGCAAATCCTTCAGCAGGTTAATGATCTGCGCCTGGATTGAAACATCTAAGGCCGAAACAGGCTCATCGCACACAATGAACGACGGTTTAAGCGCCAGCGCCCTGGCGATGCAAATGCGTTGGCGCTGCCCGCCCGAAAATTCGTGTGGGTAGCGGTCTTTGTGATACGGCTGTAGCCCGCAAGATTTCATCACACCATCGATGTAGTCGTCGTATTCGTCCTTCGGCACAAGGTCATGTTCTTTGACCGCCTCGCCGATGATCTCGCTGACCGGAAGCCGGGGCGAAAGACTCGAGAAAGGATCCTGAAAGATGAACTGCATCTGGGTGCGCATTTTGCGCAGCTCTTCATGCTTAATGGCGTAAATATCCACGCCATTGATAATCACATCACCGCTTGTCTTGTTGATCAGCCGCAAAATCGTCTTTCCGGCAGTCGTTTTGCCGCAGCCCGATTCGCCCACCAGGCCCATCGTCTGGCCGCGCCGGATCGAGAAGCTGACCCCATCCACCGCCTTGACATAACCGACAACCCGCTGCACCAAACCGGCCTTGATCGGGAAATACTGCTTGAGGTCTTTCACTTCAAGCATATTGCCGTTCGTGGGCTCGGCGTTCTTGTGAGATTTTTCTACCATAATTATTTAGCTCCCGTATGACCATCCACGTAGTGATAACAGGTCACCATGTGGGTTGGCGAAACATACACTTCCTTGGGATATTCACCATTACATACGCCCATGCGCCGTTCACAGCGATCCTTGAAATAACAATAGTTGGGCATTTTGACGGGATTGGGCACACTCCCGGGGATGCTGTAAAGCCGCTCGGCGGTGGTGCGGTTAATGACCGGCTTGGATGCCATCAGGCCCACGGTATAAGGATGCAGCGGCTCATGGAACACCTCAGACACGGTGCCCTTTTCAACGATCCGCCCTGCATACATCACCACAACAAAGTCCGCCATCTCAGCAATAACGCCCAGGTCATGCGTGATGAGCATAATGCTCGAATTGATCTTATCCTTAAGATTCCTCAGCAGATCGAGGATCTGCGCCTGGATCGTCACATCGAGCGCAGTGGTCGGTTCGTCGGCAATGATCAGCATAGGCGCACAAGCCAGGGCCATGGCGATCATGATGCGCTGGCGCATACCACCCGAAAGTTCGTGCGGATACATCTGATAAACGCCGGTATTATTGGCGATCCCCACCATCTCAATCATCTTGAGCGTGGTTTCTTTGATCTGGCCTTCGGGCATATCTCCAAAGTGCTGCTTGACCACCTCGTCGATCTGATGCCCCACCCGGAATACCGGATTCAGGCTGGTCATCGGCTCCTGGAAGATCATGGACACCGCGCTGCCGCGGATGGTCTCCATCACCTGGGTCGGCGTCTTGGCGATATTGTAGATCTTAGCGCCTGCGTTGAAGCGGATCTCACCTTCAACAACCTGCCCCTGCGGCCTTTGCAGTAACTGCATCAGCGATAACGACATCACCGATTTACCGCAGCCCGATTCGCCCACCACACCCACCGTTTTGCCTTCAGGGATGTCGAAGCTGACGCCATCAACTGCTTTAACCGTACCGATATCGGTAAAGAAAAAGGTGTGCAGATTATCGAACTCCACCACGTTCTTGGGGTCCTTCATCTGCGTGACGTATTCACTCTCAGGAACGTTCTTGCGGTTGCGCTTCCGTTCCAGCTCATTGGTGATCCGGCGGTTGCGAATGGTGGTGCGAGCCAATTCACGCGCCGTGATATGGCTTCTTTCCTCCGGATCAGGATTGAGTTTATCCTTGAGCCAATGAATAAGGGTTTTCTTCTCTTTATCCATCACAGTTTCCTACCTTTGCATCTTCGGGTCGTATGCGTCACGAAGCCCGTCGCCAACGAAGTTGAAGCCCAGCACGGTCAACAAGATCAACATACCCGCCGGTATCCACATGAACCAATAATTGGTCATCACGAACGCATCCGAAGCTGTATTGATGATGCTTCCCCAAGAGGCCAGTGGATATTTGATGCCCAATCCCAAGAAGCCAAGGGTTGCTTCAGTGATGATGATGCCACCCAACCCGGCTGTGGCCTGCACGATCAAGAGCGGCATCACATTCGGGACCAGGTGCTTGAAAATCCTGCGGCTGGTACGAATACCTGTTGCCTCAGCAGCTACCATGAAGTCTTGCTCACGCAGCGATAGGATTTGACCACGCACCACGCGCGCCACGCCCGTCCAACCAAGCACACCCAAGATCCCCATCAAGAGGAAAATACGCACCATGGGGAGAACTTCCAGGGCATCCATCACAGAACCAAAGATCAGGACAACCGGATAGAACGGGATGCTGTTGAACAGATCAACGAAACGCATCAGTGCAGTATCTACATTGCCGCCAAAATAACCCGAAATACCGCCGATGACGATGCCAATGGCCACCTCAAGGAAAATGACGACAAAACCGACCATCAGCGAAACCCGCCCGCCGTACATCAGGCGTGTCATCATATCCATGCCGTTGTTATCCAGGCCCAGCGGGTGACCTACCGAAGGCGATTCGTAGGTCCGGATCAGCTCAGTGGAGGTTTCTCGCTTGATGTTATAGGTATCAATCACCCGGACGATCGTGTATTCAGTCGTCTCGCCATTGGCTTCCTGGAAAGCGAATTCCTTTTCCTTGTTGCCAATCGCCTCACGCACCGCAGCCTTAAAATCAACCGACAGGAACAACGATTGGTCGATGGGGTTGACAATGATCCCCGACACCACAGCGAATTCAGCTCCGGCATCGTTAAAGATCGTGGTTTGGGCATCATCATATTGGACGGTGTAGGTATCACCACCCACCACAAACTGGTCTTCTTGGGCCACAAACGCCCGGCTGCTGGCAAGCTTAAAGTCGTACGATGCAACGGTTTCAGCATCTGCCTCATTGAACGCATCATAGACCGTAAGAATGGCAAGCGCCACATCGTGCTCAGTAGAAATCTGCCAGGCTTTCTTGTTTTGGGTAATGCGATAGGTCACACCATCCAGCTCGAATACGCCCAATTTCGCGTCGATCGCCGCCTGAGTGGCATCGATGAAGGCATCCGACAGGGTTGCATCACCCAAAGGATGGACTTTCCCCAACAGCTCTTCAGCAACTGGGTCAAGCTGAAGAATGCGGTAGATGCCCTCATCCTCGCTCACAAAGTAATAAATGGCATCGCCGACCTTGAAAGTTTCCTCATTTTTGCCCATGGCTAACAAAAACTGGGCCCGTTCAGCGCTGCCAAAGCTTTCGCCATCCGCAACCGTATAGCGCAGTTCTTTGTTGTAAATCGCCCCAGCAAATTCCTTGGTCATCGTACCCACGCCCTTAAAGACTTCAGTCTGTCCGTAAGGCGAGAAGATGGGTCCGAGGAACGAAAAAATGAACATGAACAACAAGATCGTAAAACCAACCACGGCAAGGCTGTTACGAATAAAACGCTTGAAAACCAGCATGCCCGGCGAGAGCACCTTGACACGCCTGGCGTCGTCAAGCTGCATCTCTTCTGCATCTGGGCTTTTTTGAACGACTTCCTGTTCTACTTCTTCAGTCGGTTTGTTGGCATCAATCATGGATCACCACCATTAGTTGGCTCTTACACGTGGGTCGACCACTGCGTACATAATGTCCGCAACAATCAGACTCACCTGAGAGAGAAGGATCATAAAGGTCGCATAGAACATCGCGAAGGGAATATCGCCGCGCGTGATAGCTTCAAAGGATACAAAGCCAATTCCAGGGATTTGGAAGAGCGTCTCTGTGATCAACGAGCCGCCAAACATAGCCGGCAAAAGATAGCTCATGTAAGAAACCAGCGGGATCAACGTATTACGGAAAGCATGTTTGTTGATCACCACTTTTTCAGGCAGGCCCTTGGCACGCGCCGTGCGGATATAATCTGAGTTAAGCACTTCCAACATGTTTGTGCGGGTATAGCGCATCAACCCACCAACCGAGAGCATCATCAAAGTGACGATGGGCAGGACCATGTGATAACCAATATCGACCATCTGCTCGGTCGGGGTCATGGAAGAGAAAAATCTACCGGTCAACCCATACAAGTCAAACCAGCCCAGCTTGATCGAGAAGACATACTTCAAGATCGTCGCCAGGAAAAAGGTTGGCAGCGAAATACCCATCAAGGCGAAAACCGTGATGCTGTAATCCGTCTTACTGTATTGCTTCCGGGCTGCCAATATACCCAGAGGTATCGATAGAGCGACCTCGACGATTAACGTGATGATATTGATGATGATGGAATACCAGATCACTTGCTTAAATTTTTCAGTAACCGGGATCCCAAAATGCCAGGAATCGCCAAAGTTTCCTTGGACGGCATTTTTTGCCCAGCCCAAAAATCCAGGAACAATGCCAATATCAAGACCATAGATCTCATTAAGCTGGTCCAGCCATTCCTGATAGGTTTTGGTGCTCAGGGGGTTTTCAGCTCTCTGCCTGGCAATGGTTTCTACATAAGACGTAGGAAGCATTCGAATAAAGGTATAGATGATCATCGCTCCAAAGAACGTGATAAATATACCCAGAAAGACTCTCCTAAGGATAAAATTACGCATAGTGATCCTTCAAGCCTTCATACAATAATAGTCTGGTAAAGCGCTTATAAATTGAGAATTGTGAGCCCGCCCGAAGGCGGGCTCACAATTTAGCTAGAGAAACCTAGAACAACAACCATCAACTACGGAACATTCATTTCCAGCAGTTCGATATCGTTCTGCCAACCCCAGAAGGTGGTGATGTCGGGGGTGAGTGTATCGATATTGATGCGAACGGTGCTGAAGATGACGATGTTCTGGCGCTGGTAGGTCGGGATTTCGACGGCCCAGTCGATGATGATGTCCAGAGCCTGCTTGTAGATCGCCTTGCGGTAGTTCTGGTCATCGCTCTGGCGAGCATCCATGATCAACTGATCCAGATCGGCATCGCGGATGTGGTAGTGGTTCGAGTCAGTACCGCCCTCACCCACCACGTTGGAGCTGTGGTAGACCTGGTACATGTCGGGGTCGATCGAGGCGCCCCAGGCTGCGGTCCACATTTCCTGGGTACCGGCATCCAAGGCATCCCACAGGATGTTGGAGTCAGAGGGGTCGTTGATCTTGAGTTCCATGCCCAACTTGGCCAGGGAAGCCTGGGCACCGGTCAGGATGGCGAACGCAGGGTGATCACCAGTACCGCCACCGGGGACGATGACTTCGTAGCTCAGCTTGGCGCCTTCAGGAGCAGCGGTGAGCTTGCCGTCGGCAACGGTGAAGCCAGCGGCTTCGAAGTAACCCAAGGCCGCAGCTTCAGCAGCAGCATAGCGTTCTTCGGGGGTCATTTCAGGGGTGTAAATGGGGTTGCCATTGACATCCGTCGAGAAAGCGACCTTGTAGTCTTCATCGGTCGGGCGAGGAGCGGCCCAAGAGGTGTTCGAGATTGGGTAGTTGATGACGCTGGCAGCTTCGCCGTAGTAGCTATCGATGGCAACGTCGCGGTAAACGGCCAGGATGGTGCCAAGGGCCTTGCGCAGGTTCTTGGAAGCATCCGAACCCGGATCGCCAGCAACGTTGACGGTGTCGGCGTTGATGCCGGCATAGCCGTAGCCAAGGTTGTCCACCTTGTTCAAGGTGATGACATCACCAACGACCTCGCCGTTCGAGTTGTACGAAGCAACTTCGTCAAAGCGAGCGCGCGAACCGGTCATTTCACCAGCATCGACGGTGCCGGTCTGAACGCCAGAGGGCACTTCAGCAGAAACAGTTTCTTTGAACTGGATCTCTGCGATCTTGGGGCAGCCACGATAGTAGAACTCGTTGGCTTCGAAGTACACGACCTTGTTGTCGTATTTGACGAACTTGTAGGGGCCAGCACCCATCGGGGTGGCGATCAGGCTTTCCTGCTTAGACAGGTCGCCAAAATCAAAGCCGAACATGTTGTTTTCGTAATCGTACTTCGCGGGATCGCCGTAGTAGTGCAGCGGCGTAACCGGAACACCCAGGATCGAGTACACTGCGGGGGCAGAGAAACCATTCACGGTCACCTGGACGGTGTAATCGTCAAGCTTGACGATACCGGAAACGTTCGGGACGCCAGCGCCGCCCATGCTCTCATCCAGCGGGCCCCAGTAGCCGATGAAGTCGGAGTTCACGTTCCCGAGCACATCGGTGCCATTGGCCGACTCGACGGAAGCATAAGCAACCGGGTCGCCTTCGTACAGGGCGTAGGTTTCGTTATAGTAGTCTTCAACAGTGGGGAATTCAGTCACCATGTCGTAGGTCTTGCCAGACGGAGAAGCGGTGAAGACACCATCAACGACCTCACCGTAACCCCACAGGGCCATACCCAAAACTACCTGCAGGCCTTCGCTCTCGGCGACTTCAGCAGGGTCCTTGCCAATGTAATCTGCCGCATAAGCATCGCGGTAGTTGGCATTGACGTAGCTCACGATACCCTGAACATCAGCCATCCATTCGGCCTTCAGCCGAGCCCAGAAATCATCCTGCTGTTCCTGAGTCCAGCCATCGCCATCTGCCCAAGCGTGGTCGGGGCCGGCGGCGAAGATATCGGCAGCCATCGTGGCGTACTTGTCGTACACTTCGCTGGTGGTCTGGGTCTGGTAGTCCTTCAGGCCAACGATGTCGTAAGACGACAGAGACGTCGAACCAACGTAGGAGGGATCCAGGTAGGTGTAGTAGGTGAAGATGATGTCGTCAGCGGTGACGGGTTCGCCATCCGAGAACTTCATGCCAACGCGCAGGCGAGCCGTATAGACGGTCGTGTCGGTGGCTGCATCATATTCAACCTTGGTGTCGGCAGGTCCCTTGTACAGGTAATCGGTGCCGTTGTAGTTGACAACTTCGCCTTCGATCGCATTGAAGATGATACCGCCAGTGCGGTCGGTGGTCAGCAGGCCAACCTGAGTCAGGCCGGCGACATCCGCATCATACCCGGTCTCAGAGAAGAACGGGCTGAATTTCTGCGAGAAGTCTTCATAGGCAACCACGAGCGGGATGTCAATCGTCGGCTCGGTGGGTAAATTCTCACCAAAGGGCTGATCTACGAAGGCCGGCGCGGGTTCTTCGGTCGGGGCCGCAGTCGGTTCCGCAGGAGCAGCAGTCGGTTCCGCAGGCTTTTCAGTCGGGACCGCAGTGGCTGCCGGTTTGGCAGTGGGCTCTTGCACAGGGGCATCTATGGGCATCGCTGTGGGCGTTGTGCAAGCACCTAACACCATGCTCGCAACAAGCAATACAGCAAATACAGCATATAACTTACGCATTTTCTTCATCTCCTAAATGATTTGTGGTTGGGTCAATACAGTTTCACACGCGAATTTAAGTATGTCGATAGCACCTCCATGTTTTATTTGGTCCAGCAAGCTTACGGCGTATGCGTATACTCAGAATCGCCGAACCTTATGAACCTCTAGTATAAACCAAATTTCCCCTTTTGGGGCATGACAAATGTTGCAAATCCGCATAATATTATTCTTAAAAACCGATCCCGTCAACCCCTTTACCGTTCATATTATCTTTTCTTATCAAAAAACTCGCACCTCTCTTCGTTGCTTGTCAACTTGCCAAGTCATTCCACCGGCGTTATCATTATGCCTAGAATGATGTAATGTCGCCGCTCTAGGAGACCGACCATGATCCGTACACAAATCCAAATCACCCCTGAGCAAGCTCGCGCCCTCAAACGGTTAGCCGCCAAGGAGGGAAAGTCGGTTGCAGAATTGATCCGCATCAGCCTGGATGATATGCTGCGGGCAGGCGGTGTCAAAGATCAGGAAGATTTACGACGTAAGGCCCGCGCCGCGGCCGGTAAATTGAGCGGGCCGAAAAACCTGGCTGAAAAACACGATCACTATTTGGCTGAGGCTATCAACCAATGAGTAATTATGTCATCCTTGAAACCACCACCCTGCTCCAGCATGGCTTCGGCATCGAAGCCGTAAGATCTTTCACTGGTCGATTGCACCAGCTTCGAAATCATGCGCCTGCTTGGGCTGGATACAGCTTTTACTTTTGACCCACATTTTCGCGAGCAGGGGTTTGAAGTTATTCCAGAAAACATCAGGCCATCCCCCCCCTGCCCCACCAGCCGCCAGATCATCCATAACACCCGATGACCGAAATTCAAGCTCTCATTGATGCGATTGCTGCGCTCGAATCTCAGCGCTCTTTATTGGGCGATGCGGTTGTGGATGCAGCGCTTGAACCGATGCGGCAAAAGCTGGCGCTGCTCCAGGCACAACCGGCCCAAAGCCAGCGCAAACAAGTCACCGTACTTTTCGCCGAGTTTGCCGGCCTGACCGCACTTTGGGAGAAGTTGGCCGCCACAGAAGCGCACAATTCAAACGCCCTCTGGCAGCAAATCGATGCGGTCATCACCACCCATGGTGGCACAGTCGACAAACACATCGGCGATACCGTAATGGCCCTGTGGGGTGTGCCCATTGCCCGCGAAGATGATCCCGAACGCGCCATCAAGGCCGCCATCGCCATGCAATCCGCCTTATACACGTTCCGGCAGGAATTCAATGCCCCTTTGGTGCTGCGCATCGGCCTGAATACTGGCCCGGTGCTGTTGGGCGAGGTTGGCTCAACACGCGAGTTTACAGCCATGGGTAACACAGTGAACCTGGCATCACGGATGGAGCATGCGGCACCGCCGGATGGCATTTTGATCACACACGAAACCTATCGTCATGTGGGCGGAATGTTCGATGTTCAAATCCAGCCGCCCCTGAATGTCAAAGGCCAGGCTGAACCGGTGCAAACCTACGTGGTGCAGAGCACCAGGGCGCGCACCTTTTGGGTAACCACGCGCGGGATAGAAGGTATCGAGACACGCATGGTGGGGCGGAATGCAGAGCTAAAACGCCTGCAAAACGCTTATTGCATCAGCGCCGCAGAAAGCAAACTGCAAATGGCAACGGTGGTGGCCGAAGCCGGCATGGGTAAAAGCCGGCTGATGCGCGAGTTTAACGCCTGGAACGAAACTCGCCCAGAGCACAGCCTGGTTATCAAAGGACGCGCCAGCCAAGAAATGCAGGCTGCCCCATATGCCCTGCTGCGAGATGCTTTTGCCTTCTGCTTCCAGATCCACGATAGCGACCCGCCAGAAGCAGTGCGAGAAAAAATGGAAAACGGCGTAGGGTCTGTCCTGCAGCCATCTATGTCAGCCAACGGCAAAGCCACCTTACCCTTCCTGGCCCCTTGGACAGAAGATGATACCCCATTGCGCGCCCACACAATCGGCCGCTTGCTCGGTTTTGACCTGTGCGATAGCCCTTACCTGAAAGGTATTCAGGAAGATGCACAGCAGATCCATGACCGCGCTATCCTGTACCTGGTTGACTATTTCAAAGCGCTGGCGGCGCGCCTCCCCATCGTGCTGCTGCTAGAAGATATCCACTGGGCCGATAACAGCTCGCTGGATGTTTTGGAACAGATGCTGCGGATGTTAACCCAGCACCGCCTGCTGATCATCTGCAACACCCGGCCGACCTTGTTTGAGCGCCGCCCTGATTGGCCCAGCGGGCAGGCTTTTCACACGCGCATCGATCTGTTGCCTCTTTCGCAATCCGAAAGCCAGGCATTGGTGGATGATATCTTGCAGAAGGTGGAGGCTGTGCCAGACACGCTGCGCCACCTGGTGGTCAGCAATGCCGCAGGCAACCCTTTTTATGTAGAAGAACTGCTCAAAATGCTCATCGAAGATGGCATTGTTGTGAAAGGGCCAGGCCGCTGGCAGGTCAACTCTGTGCGGCTGGCTTCGGTGCGCGTGCCGCCCACGCTGACCGCCGTGCTTCAGGCCCGCTTTGATATGCTGCCCCACAAAGAAAAGGTCACATTGCAGCGCGCATCTGTATTTGGGCGTACGTTTTGGGTAGAGGCAGTGAACTTTGTTGCCAAAGACCCCGGGCTTTCAGACGCCGCCCCGGCCCTGGCTGCGCTGAACGGGCGCGAGATGGTTTTTCAGTCAGCAACATCTACCTTTGCTGCCACCGACGAATATATTTTCAAGCATGCCCTGCTGCGCGACGCCACCTATGAGAGTGTGCTCAAGCGCGACCGGCGCGTCTATCATGCACGGGCAGCCGACTGGCTGCTGCGTCATTCAGCCGCCCGCGAGACCGAATTTGCAGGCCTGATTGCCGAGCACCTGGAGCGTTCTGCCCAGTTTGAACAAGCAGCGCAGTACCTGGCCCGCGCCGGCGCCAGCGCATTGAGAACCTATGCCTACCGCGAGGCAGCAGACTATTTCAGGCGGGCGTTGGCCCTGCTGCCTGCCGAGGGTGCTGAGCGGGTTCCTCTACTGGTGCAGTCTGGCGAAGCGCTGTGGTACCTGGGCGAATATGAACAGGCGCAAACGCTGTTGCAAGAAGGATTAGCGCTCGGAAAAAAGCATGGCCAGGATGGGCACCACGCAGATGCATTGATTCACCTGGCAGGAATTGCCCGCAAGCAGGGGAGATGGGACCAGGCCAGAGCCTATTTGACCGAGAGCCTGCAGATTGCCCGCCAGTTGGGCGAAAAGAATGAAATCGCCAATGCCTTGCATAACCTGGGCTGGCTAGAAATCCGGCAAGGAGCCTATGCCGCCGCCAGCGCTCTGCTCGCCGAGGCCCAAGCGCTCTACCAGGCACTAAGAGATCGCCGCGGGCTGGCCGATGCGTTCAATGGGTTGGGGACTGCTGCCCTCAACCTGGGTGAGTATGAAAAGACCACGGCCTTCTATCAGGAAAGCCTGGCCCTGTTCCATGAGGTGGGCGATCGACCAGGTGAGTCGGCGGCGCTGGTCAACCTGGGCGAGACGGCCCGGCGACAGGAGGACTACACCGCTGCCCGGCAGTATTACGAAGCTGCGCTCAAGATCGATCACGAGATCGGCGATGAGCTGCTGGCAGCCATGACGCTGGGTAACCTGGGGCACACCGCCCTGGCCTGCAAGGATTATGCCGCCGCAGAAGGGTACTACCACAAAGGGCTGCAAACAGCCGTAGCTATCAACGACATTCCCGATATCTTAGACATCCTGTCTGGATTGGCTGGCGCCCTGGCCCAAACGAACAGGATGGAGCAGGCGCTCATCATCCTGGGGCTGGTGTTGCACCATCCAGGGCTCGAAGACGAAAGCCGGCTCATTGCCGGGCAAGCCCTGTCTGCTCTGCAGGCTGTGTTAACGCCAGATGTAGTGCAGGCTGGGCTGGTGCGTGGGCAAGAGCAGCAGTTGGAAGCAGCGATCACACAGGTTATGGCAGAAGCCAAGTTTGATTAATTCTTGGCTTAGTTAGCGGGCCTGACGGTCGGGGCTCGCTTAGTGAGTAGACCTGGTTATTTGTTATAATGGAATATAACGCAGAATATAAGAGAGTTAACCTTGTCCACCATCGGAGGTGATGAATGAAAAGGTTATTTGGCATGAGTCTCTCTGTTTTTCTGGCGCTGGGATGACCTTAATTTTTATCAAGGCTTCGGCGCAAGCCACAAACGACGCCGAGCTGCCCAACATGTTGGCTATGAACTTCGCACCTACGGTGGTGAATGTGAGCAATAGCGCTCAGTACGTCACCTTTACCGCTGTCCTGACCGATAACCTGAGCGGTGTGCAGCATGCCAGTTTCTACCTGACTAGCCCATCGGGGCAGACCACCCTCACCCCCAGCGTGTATAACTTGATCAGCAGCAGCGTGTTGAGCGGCACCTTCCAGGGTGTCTTGGAAATGCCACAGTATTCCAAGGCCGGTGACTGGCTGATCCATAACGTGTATATGTATGATAGGCTCAACAACGCGGGCCACCTGGACGAAGCTCAACTGCGTGCCATGAGCATCCCGATCACACTGACGGTGATAACACAGTATGCTGTTTTTCTGTCAATTGTGCTTCGGTGATGAAATACTAGAAGACCCGGCCGCCAAATTCCAGCGGTTATTTGCCCTCGGGCAGGCCACGTCACAAGGATCATAACGGGCGCCGATTTTTCTAGCGACCTGCATTCTTTTGAGTCTGTATTGGTGGGGCATAAAAGTTGTGCAGGTCGCAACGGCGGGTATAATAGGCTTATGCAAAAAGGGTTTAATGAACAGGGATGCACAGGATACATAGGATAAAAACAAAATCAAGCACTATCCCGTTCATCCTGTAGATCCCTGTTAAAAAATCCTATGAACGTATCTGATGCAATCCGTTTGAAAAGGGCTGTCCGCAAATTCACTCCCGACCATCTCCCTGAAGAAGTCATTATTGCCATTCTCAACGCCGGTCGGCGGGCGCAATCTTCCAAGAACACCCAGCCCTGGCACTTCATCGCCATCACAGATAAAGAAATCCTCAAACAGCTCTCCGAGTGCGGCGAGATGCCCTGGGCGTGGCCCTGCTTTCCGAAGACCCCGCCGCGAAGTTCCAGATCATGTTCGATTTGGGCCAGGCGACGACACATGTATCATAATTCAAAACAATCGCTCAAAGAGCTCAAGACCGGTAAAGATAGTGGGAGGATCTGGTTGCCAAATAAATAACCATCTGCCGCGAGTATAATAAGGTTATGGAAGTTGAGCCTTTTCAACGCCAGAAGGAGCAGAAGCATGAAACTAAGGAATGTGCTCAAAATACTTCGGGATAACTCACTCGCTCTCAATCACCTGGGGGTAAAATCACTGGCAGTATTTGGTTCGACAGCCCGGAATGAAGCCTCCCATTCCAGTGATGTAGATATCCTCGTAACTTTCGTACAGTCTCCCACCTTTGACCAATACATAGAAACTAAATTTTACCTGGAAGATCTGCTGGGTTGCAAGGTTGATCTGGTGACCCAAGATGGGCTTAAGCCTTTGGTGCGTGCCGAGGTTGAGAAAGAGGCCATTTATGTCGCGTAATCCACGTCTATATCTGGAAGATATCCAACAAAGCTGCGCCAAAGTACTGCGCTTTACGGCCGGGCTTTCTTTTGAGCAGTTCAAGCAAGATGATCGCACATACGATGCCGTGCTACGCAATCTGGAAATCATCGGCGAGGCTGCCAAGAATGTGCCGGATGAGATTCGCCAGCGTTTCTCCTTTGTGGAATGGCGCAAAATCAGCGGCTTCCGAGATATCGCCGCTCACCAATACTTTAGCATCAGCGATAGCATTGCTTGGGATATCATCCAAAACAAAATCCCGGAGCTGAGCGCCCAAATCTCGCAAATCCTGAGTGAGCTATTGGCATGAATGTTTCGGATGCAATCCGTTTGAAAAGGGCTGTCCGCAAATTCACTGAGCAGCCTCTCCCCGAAGAAGTCATTATTGCCATTCTCAACGCCGGACGGCGGGCGCAATCTTCCAAGAACACCCAACCCTGGCACTTCATCGCGATTACGGATAAAGAAATCTTGAAGCAGCTTTCCGAGTGCGGCGAGATGGGCGGCGTTGGCAAAGCCAACGCTTGGCATCTTGCCGGCGCGGCCCTGGGCGTAGCCCTGCTTTCCGAAGACCCGGCCGAAAAGTTCCAACGGTTATTTGACCTTGGCCAGGCTGCTGCCTACATGCAGTTAGCCGCCTGGGAGTTGGGCGTGGGCTCTTGCCCTGCCAGCATCTACCAGCCAGACCTGGCCCGCCAGGTGCTTGGCTTCCCCGCCGATCTATACTTGCGCATTGCCCTCTCCTTTGGCTACCCCGCAGATGAAGCCAGGTTAGCTGCCCCGCCCAAGAAAGGCGGGCGGCGAGAATTGGCTGAGATCACCCATTGGAATAAGTGGTGATTCGATTTTTTGGCGCGGTATAATCAGGTCATATTGGTACCTGGATGAATACCGCTCCTCAACCCGAGAATCTCCTGCGCGATCCCCTCACTGGCGTATATTCACGCGCATCTCTCAACGCGCGCCTCGAAGAAGAAATTAAGCGCGCCCGCCGCTACGATTACCCCTTCTCAGTATTGCTGTTGGATATCGACCATTTCAAGAGCATCAACGACGCCTTCGGCCACGTCCGCGGCGACCAGGTGCTGATCGAATTCGCCAACCGCATGGAAGGGATGGCACGCGCCATTGATATTCTCTTCCGCCTCGGTGGCGACGAATTCGTCTTCCTCCTGCCCAATACCAACAATTCTCAGGCCCTCCTACTGGCGCAGCGCCTGTTGGCCGGCAGCCGCGCCGAACCCTTCCCTGGCGACCCTCCCCTCACCCTGTCTTTCAGCGCGGGCGTTGCCACCTACCCTTCTGACGGGAACACCGAAGACGAACTGTTTGAGATCGCCGACCAGCGCAGTTACCAGGCCAAGCGCAGCGGCCGCGGGCGCGTGGTAGGTGAAGAGCAGCCCATGCTTGCCACACCTCACCCCATCGACCCCGCCCGGATGATCGAGCGCGACCAGGCGGTCGAGACCCTTCAGCGCTTCCTCTCTGCGCTGCCCGAGCTGCGCCGCGGTGTGATGGTTGCCACCGGAGGCCCAGGCTCGGGCCGCACCCGCTTCTTGACCGAGGCCAGCCGCGCCGCCCGCATGCAGGGCTATGCTGTCCTCGAACTGAACGGCCGCCCGGCCCTGCACAACCGCATGTATGGCACCCTGGTCGAAGCCCATTCCAGTTGGCAGGGTGAACCCCTCCCATCTGCCCACGAACATCACTTTGTGGCCGCGCTGCAGCGCATGTTCATCCGCGAAGGCCACGTTGGCCTCTTAGTGATCTTAGATAACCTCCCTGATGTCGATAAAGCCACCCTCGACTTTGTGCGCAATCTCTTCATCTCGGCCGCCTTCCCACAGCTTGCCCTGCTCTACACCGTAAACAACCCCGCTGCCCACCGCGGCCTGCCCCAAGAAGCCCCCCTGCGCGCCAGTGTGGCCCTTGAGCCGGTCTCGCTCTCAGGGGTGCGCATCTGGCTGCGCCAGAGCCTGCATTGGGAATTCCCCAACGCCTTCGTCGAATGGTTCCACAAGCATACCCGCGGTTTGCCTGGCCTGGTGCGCACCGGCATGGATCTGCTGATCGAACACCAGATCATCAAATGGGTCGGCAGCGAGTGGATTTGCCACCCCGATTACGCCACCTTCCCCCTGGCTGAAGAATTAGCCCGCAAAGCTGCCGGTATACCACACAACCTGCCCGCCAGCCTCTCCGATTTCGTCGGCCGCGCGGATGAGATCCATAAGCTTCGTCACATCTTGCAAGAGAACCGCCTGATCACCCTGGTGGGCCCTGGCGGCATGGGCAAGACCCGGCTGGGCATTCAGGTTGCCGCCGAAAGCCTGGAAGACTTCGCAGATGGGGTTTTCTTTGTACCGCTAGCCTCGCTCAGCTCGGTCGATTTTTTGGTCTCATCCATTGCCGACGCCTTGCGCTTTCCGCTGGCCGGATCAAAAGAGCCCCAAAATCAACTGCTGGCTTACCTGCGCGACAAGGAACTCCTGCTGGTGTTAGACAGCTTCGACCATCTCTGCGAAGGGATTCCGCTGATCTACACCATCTTAGAGCGCGCCCCGCAGGTCAAGACCATGGTCACTGCCCGCGAGCACCTGGGCATCACTGGCGAAGCCAACTTCGAGCTGGGCGGCATGCCCTTGCCCGCCAGCGACAACGAAAACAACCTCGAAGACTCCAGCGTGGTCAGGCTCTTCCTGGCCAATGCCCGCCGGGCTGCCCCCGATTTCACATTGACCGATGCAGATAAGCCCTACGTGGCGGGCATCTGCCGCCTGGTAGAGGGCATGCCGTTGGGCATCGAATTTGCCGCCGCCTGGGTGCAAACCTTCTCTTGCCAAGAGATCTACGAGAAGATCCAGGGCAACCTGGCCTTCCTGGCATCAGACCGGCCCGACCTGCCCCAGCGTCACCGCAGCCTTTTGGCCGTATTCGACTCGTTCTGGAGCTTGCTGTCAGACGAAGAACAAAACATCATGCGCTGGCTGTCCATCTTCCGCGGCGGCTTCAGTGCTTTTGCCGCCCAAAAAGTGGCCAAAGCCTCGCCTTTCTTCTTGGATGCCCTGGTAGCACACACCTACCTGCGCCGCGTGGCCCAGGGGCGCTACGAAATCCACGAATTCCTGCGCCAATATGCCGCTGCAAAGCTTCAGCAAACGCCCGCCCTAGAAGCCGCCGGGCGCGATCGCCACTGCGCTTACTTTGCCCAATTCTTGCACCAGCGCGAGAGACGCCTGCGCAGCGACAAACGCGTCCTCGACGAGCTCAATGCTGAACTTGAAAACTTGCGCAGTGCCTGGCGTTGGGCCATTGATCGCACCCGCCTGGCTGATATCAGGCTCATGCTTTCTGGCATGGCACGTTACTTTGATATCACCGGCTTATCGCAAGAGGGCTTGCATGCCTTCCAGTTGGCAGCCGGCCACATTCACCAACCCATCCTTCGCAACCAGCTCAAGGTCAAAGAAGCCCTCTTTTTGAACAACCTGGCCATATTCGACCATGCCCAATGGGTTGCCAAAGAAGTCATCGACGTCGCTTTCCAATACAGCAACCAGATCCTGCAAGCCCAGGGCCAATTGCAGTTGGGCCGTGCCCTGCGCTCAATCGGCGCCTACGAAGTTGCCCACGGCCAGCTCGATGAGGCCTTGCAGATCGCCCGGCGCAAACATCGCTATCCCCTGGCCGCCAACTTATACATTGAGATTGGCGACGTGGCCCTCACCCAGGGCAAACACCAAGAAGCATCCAATTATTACCAACAGGCCCTGCGCCTTTTCCGCGACCGCCTGAGCGACCGCCGCGGCGAGGGCAATGCCCTCAAAAACCTGGGGGTGGTCTCGAAAAATCTCGGCCTATACCAATCGGCCCGCCTTTACTTTGAACAAGCCCTCGATATTTTCAGCGAGATCGGCGAACGCCGCAATGCCTGCTGGACCATGACCAACCTCGGCCTGGCCATGGAAGATCAGGGTAATTTCTTTGCCGCGCGCCAATACTTTGAGCGCTCCTTGCCCATCTACCGCGAGGTCGGCGACCGGCCTGGCGAATGCTGGGGGCTGAACACCCTCGGCTATTTCTTACATGCCCACGGCCGCCACAACGAAGCCTGGGATTGCTTTGCCCAGGCACTCCAAATCGCACGCGAGATCGGCGACCGCTGGGGAGAAAATATCACCCTCAGCAACATGGGCAATATCATGTTAGCCATCGGCGACTATCCCAAGGCCCTGCAGCACGTAGAAGAAGCCCTGCACATCTCTCGCCAGATCGGCGACCGCTGGGCCGAGATCTGGCGTACCTCAGAGCTTGGCATGGTCCACCACTACTTGGGTAATTACCAGGCTGCCTGCGACCTGAACGAACAGGCCCTGCGGATGACCGAAGATACCAATGACCGGCCCATCCAGGGTTTCGCGCTCACCCGCCTGGGGTATGCGCGCCTTGCGCTTGGCCTGGTCGAAGAGGCGGTTGACACCTTCGAACAGGCTGTGGCACTGCGCACAGATTTTGGCAGCCCTAACATGCTCATGGAATCGCTGGCGGGCCTGGCCAGCGCCCTGCTGGCGCACCAACAGCCGCAGGCGGCCCTCACCCACGTCCAGGTCATTCTCAACCATCTAGATCAGCATGGGCTGGATGGCACAGAAGCCCCGGTTCGCATTTACCAGGTCTGTTACCAGGTGCTGCTTGCCAACCAGGATGAACGCGCCCGCGATGTCCTCCATCGTGGCTACGTCTTGCTGCAAGATCGCGCCAACCAGATTTACGATGAACGGATGCGCCGTATGTACCTCGAAAACGTGGTCTCGCACCGAGAAGTCATCCGCCGCTGGATGAACCCATAAACCCCAACCCGGCCTGAACCTCACTTGTAGCGCAACTTTCGTAACCATGGTGCGTAGAATGTAGTGAAAGCAAGTTGGTACGAACCTACAAGGAGGTAACCTATGAGCACCATAAAAACCCTGCGCCGATCAAAGCGCAACCGCATTTTTGCCGGGGTATGCGGCGGCATCGGAGAATTTCTTGGCATCAGTGCCTTCTGGTTTCGCCTGGCCTTCTTGATCGCCCTGATCCCTGGCGGCGTACCGGGTCTCCTGCTCTATCTGTTGGCCTGGATCGTCATCCCCTCTGAATAAACCCACAAATGATCAAAAAAGCGGTGCGCAGGCACCGCTTTTTTGATCATTTGTGAAGCGACCAGCCCAACACCATTTTTCGCTGGGCCGGGGTTTCAGGCGACTCTTGCCACGCGTCAACCGTATCTTTGCGCAGCCGTGCCAGGTGATCCAACGCATGCTGGCCCGATAGTCCAATCCCATTGCGCACCAGGTAACAGCCCACCACCATGCCAGTGCGGCCAATCCCACCTGCACAATGCACATACACCCGGTGGCCCGCAGCCAACGCCACATCCAGCGCATCCAGGGTTTGGATCATCTCTTCCTCGGTCGGCACGCCAAAATCTCGAATCGGCTTATGGTGCCGGATGGCAGTGACCCCGCGCGCCAGAGCCTCTTCCATCAAGATGAACTCATACGGCTCCTTGCCCCCCTCACCTTCCTCGGTCAAATCCACAAAAAACGTGATCCCCTGGTCCAGCAGCCAGCCCAGGCGCTGGCGGGTTTCTCCCTCATCCTTTGTCCCCGGATACTTGCCGGCCAGCAAACGCTTCGACAGCACCCAATAAGATTCGCGTGCCAAAAGATCAGAGGTTTTCATGCTCTTATTATATGATACTTCTGCAACCTGAATGATATCAATTTGAACCCGGTGAAGCATTACAAGTCAAGTCCTCATCCACCGTGCGGCCAGTTTCTTCAAAGGCAGTACCGTTCCAGGTATAGGTATAGGTCGCGGTGACGCACGCCCCGCGGGCCGCATCATAGAACAAGGCCGTGGTTGTAATCGATCCCGTCTCACCCAAAGGCAGATCTCCCATGGCAGTGCCAGGCGAATCCAACACCTGCACCATCTGCCCCTCTGTCCAGCGGTACACTTTGAAGCCCGCATCCTGCCCGCCCAACACATTGAAGGCCAGCAAATCTTTGCAGGCGTCCTCCTGCAGGCTAAACAAGTACGGCCCCATCAAAAAGCTGGCCGGGCTCTCGGCAATCGAATAGATCCAGGCCTGATGATAGAAGCCGATCTCGTCCATGCTTTCCAGGGTAATGCCGTTGATGATCTCTGCGTCTGAACCTGAGCTGGGGATGGTTTGCACCCGCTCCACCGTACCGTCGCAGCCCAGGTCTTGTTCGGCCAACAAAACACGGTACGAAGTAAGCGGCACAAGCAAAGTCTGCCCGGCATAGATCAAATCGCAACCGCCGGTCAAGCCGTTCACCTGGATGATCGTTTCAACCGAAACACCAAAACGGCTGGCGATCAGCAAACAGGCATCCCCATCTTGCACCACATAAGGATACAGCGTTTCTGCCCCCAGGCCTGCAGATGGCAGATGTTCCATCCCCTGTGCAATCTGCACCAGGTCATCCCGCGTCAGCGCAAATGCCCCTAGCTCATCCCCCGCATCACCGGCCTGGACGAGGCGGTATTCGATGCCCACCAGCATGCTCGCTTGCTGCCAGGCCAGGTACTGCACTGGAGCATTCACGTCCCAGGGGTACCACTGGTATTCATCCGTCTGCATGCCTTCATCAATTGCCCAATCGCCGCGTACATACTCAGCCGCCAGGCCCTCGCCAATCCCCACCCGTTCGATGACCGCCCCTTCACCCACCAACCCGGCTGCGCTGCCATACGCCACCGGCCGTTCCGCAATCCACAACTCTGAGTAGGCCTCCGAGCCAGGCGGCCCGCTGAGACGGTAACCCAACACCGCCATTCCATCGTCTGTCATATAGGCACCTGCAAACACGGCGTTTTCTGGCAAACGGCGCGGGGCCAGCAGCATCCCATTCAAAATACCACTCGCCTGGTACAACGTCAGCGGGTTGGCCGATCCGCTGCCCACCGGCCCCAGCCGCCCTCCCGGCATAAAGATCGGCCGGTTGAACGTCTGCACAGAAGTTCCTGCGCCCATCGGCACAAAAACCCGGACGGCACCAGCCACCATGGGGCTGCGCCACAAGGTCAACCCGCTGGGCAGGCCGGTCGCCAACCAGGCCCCATCGGCAGAAAATGCCAGGGCCCTCACCCCGCCTGGGTTGGCATTGTACGGCATCACAACCCCCGCCTGGTGATCCAAGAGGTTCCACAGCCACAAGCCCTGCTCCAAAGTGCCCGAGGCCAGGTAAGCGCCATCTGGCGAAAATACCAGGTCGCCCGCCCAATCCGCCAGGGTCAATGCCTGGTCAGCCGTCACCTGCAGGGACCCAAAACCCTTCCAATCCACCCGCCAGATCTGGATCACACCATCTTGCGAGCGCGACGCCAGCAGCTCTCCATCCGGCGAGAAAGCCACCCCCACCACACCGGTTTCGTGCCCACCCAGGCGCGCCAGCACCATCCCCGAGGGGATCAACTGCAGCCATACCGTTCCATCCGCCGCCCCCACCGCCATCAAACCGCCCGCCGGTGACAGGGCAATCCCATTCACTGTGCCCGGCGCATAGGTCAGGGTCGCCACGCGGGTCATCACCCGGTCGTGATTGCGCCAGAGCCACACAGCCTCGCTCGTTGCCACTGCCAATTCATCCCCCTCAGGCATGAACTGCACACTTATAATGCGCCCCGGATGCCCCTCGAGCGTATAGGTCCCCTGGCTGTCGGTCAGGTGCCAGGCGTACACAGACCCATTTGCCGCCCCTGCCGCCAGCAGTTGATTATCTGGAGAAAAGGTCAGGCTGGTGAAAGCCGACAGGGCCTCACTCTGCAAGGTGGTCTCATAATTCAGCGCATTCACATTCCAAATGCGCACCTTGCCATCGCTGTAGGCGCCTGCGAGCAAACTTCCGTTTGGCGAGAAGGCCAGCGCGTTGGCCTGCTGTTGTGTCTCGCTAAACGAGTTCACCTCATCCCAGTTAAGCTGAGGCATACTGGGCAGCTCGGCAACCGCACGCCGCCAACTGCGCTGCCGGTCGTATAACACCAGCCGGCTTTCAGCCGCCCACCCCTCCATGCCATGATTCCAATATGAGATCCACCGGGCATCGTCTGATAAGACCGGGAACAGCAGCGTCGTAGATCCCCCAGGTTCCACCAGCCCGGTTGTGCCGCTTTGCCGGTCGTGCAGATAAAGCGAGCTGCAGCCTTCGACCCGGCAGTTTGTAACCACCTCAGCGGTCAAATTATCAGCCGAGGATAAGAACAGCACATAACGACCATCTGCCGAAATCCGCAAACCGTAAAATGGATTACTGGAACCGCTGGCATAATCCGCCAGCCCGCCGCCCACCGCCCGGCTGATCATTTCGATCTCACCCGTCTGGCGGTCGCGCACAAACACATCGCTATAATTATTCGCGTCCCCCGGCACCAGGTTCGACGAAGACGAAGCAAAGGCCAGGTAACGACCATCGGATGAAAGATCTGGAGAAAAAGCCCACCCATTACCAGGCTCACCCTCGGCAGTCTGGCTGCCAATCTCGTAAGAACCTGCCAGCCGGTCGAAAACCACCACCTGCATGGTACCGCTCCCAATGCCCAGCGCTGCCCCCAAGCGGCTTTCTCCGGGCACGGCAAAGGCCAGCCATTGCCCATCTGCCGAAAGGCCCAAACGGCTAAAGCTAGAGATCAACCCATCCGCGGGCGGCACCCCCACCGGAACCCGGACCAGATTTTTCTCCTGCCGGTCGTACAAGTAGACGTCCAGGCAGTATATCGTCAGCCCTTCAGCCGTTTCACATTGTCCATCATCATCTGCCATCAGGTTGTTGGCAGATGACCAAAATGCCACCCAGCGCCCATCAGCCGAAATCGTGGGTGCAATGCTGAACCCATTTGCCGGGACATGATGGAACCCACCCGTGATCTGCGCCGTGGTTCCAGTTTGGCGGTCGTACACAAAAATATCGGCACACATTTGCCCATCAGGCGTCAGGCAGGGCAGCCCCCCATCTGCCAAAGCCTTGCCCACGCTGCCGTAAGCCACCCAACGCCCATCCGATGACAGGCTGGGGGCCATGGCAATCCAATGTCCGAATTCCATATATCCGTCCGTAGCTGAATTCAAGAGCAGTGAGCTGTGCGTAGCGCGTTCGTAGAGCCAGGTTTCTACCATCACCGCGCCCGGTGCTTCATCAAAGCCAGCCGAAAAACTGGATCTGGTATACGCCAGCCAATTGCCATCCCCCGAGATGGCAGGCGTGATGAACTGGTAAGCGTAGGTCGCATCGCCTTGCACCGCTTCTTGCCCACCAGCAATCGATTCTGGAACCGCTCCCATCAACGGTGTTGGGAGGACATCCGGCGCTTCGATTGCCACAGGGTTGAATTCGCCTGCCAGTGGGTTGGCCAACAGGAGGCTCGCCAACACCACCCCCACCACCACAACCAGGCCGCCAACCCAGGCCACCTTGCGCAGTGAGAGGGGCATCATCCCGGCAGTTCCCTTCCGCCGCCCACCGGGCTGGTGGAGAAGGGTTTCAACGCCCTGGCGCAAGTTGTCCAACTGCCCGCCATCCAATGCAAGCACAGGCCAACGCCCTGCCAACTGCTGCCTCAGTGCGCCATCCAACGCCCGCAATTTTTGCAGGTAAGTTCCGCATGCCTGGCAGCCGGCCAGATGAAGTTCCAGTTTTTGGCTTTGTTCAAAGGCATCTTCTTTGTCGGGTTCATCGATGCAGGACTGGAGAGCGGGGAGGAGATGCGCAGCCGGCGGCCGCACCAGCAGTTGATGGCGCGCCGCACCCAGCCGCGCCTGGGCCTCTTGGAGAGAAATACGCAGCACATACGCCAGCTCGGTCAGCCTGAGCCCCTGGGCATAGTACAACAGAAGAGGCCAGCGCAGTTTATCAGGCAAGGCGTCTACGCTGGCCCAAGCATCTGCATCCGCGTGACAATCCCTTTGCACGCCAGCAGCCCGCACCCGGGCCCAACGCCGCTGTTGCTGTGCCCGGCGAAACGCCAACCCCAACAGCCAGCTTTGCACGCGCTCTTCGCCCCTGAACTGATCTACGTGCCGCACCGCATCAGCAAAAACGTTTTGCACAGCCAGCCCAATCTCATCATGCGAGGGCGGCGCCTCGGGGTCATCCAGCACCATCTGCACCATACCACAAACCGGCGCGGCAAAACGACCCACCAAAGTCTCTAACAACGCAAGGTCACCCGGACGGCTGTTCTGCAGCAGATAAGCCAGTTCAAGCGCTTCTTCTTCATCCTTGGAATACACCGAGGGCAAGAAGTGCGCCGGGCCCTTGAAGGCTGAACGTTCGCCTAGCTTGGCCATAAAGCGATTTTACACCCAATTGGGCCGCACAAGATTACAGTTCCTTTTTCAAGCCCGGCCCCATTCTGCCTGGCTGATGGTCTATTTTAAAAATTGTGATTATAATAGGATATGCTCAAGCCGTTACAAATCCCCGACTTGATACAGCCCTATGCCCCAGCCTGCCCGGCCGGAGCCGAGGTTCTGCGCAAGATCGCCTTTGACCTAAACCTGAGGCCGCTCTCAGAAAACGTCTACGACATTCTGGTGCAGTTCTCTGGCGAGCCGCTGGTGGGGTATGCCCTGCTCTTGGCGGCTGAGCGGCATGCGGGGATAACCTACCAACACGCGGCCGGGGCCTTCCCCTATCTCTATCACCTTGTCGATGTGGCCTGGTGCCTGGCCAACGTCTTATCCGTCACCGATCCCTTCATCATCGTCTGCGGCCTCTGGCACGATATGCTCGAAGACTTGCTGATCACCGAAAGTGAAGTGCGGGCTTACTTGTCTCAAGTTCGCCCCCTGGCTGGCAAACCATACTCACCAAATCTGGATGACGAGATCCTGGCCTGCCTGAAGGCCCTCATCCGGCCCGGCACTGGCAAAGAGGCCGCCATGGTTTATTATGGCGGCCTGGCAGCCGCCTCGCCAGCCGCGCGCACCATCAAGGCCGCCGATCTCATCTGTAACACCGCTGGTCTGAAATCCCTGCACCACCAATGGTACGGCATCGCACCCATTCCCCGCTCGCCTCGCATGCATGTGATTGCCAAGTACGTCACCGAAACCGACCGCTACCTCTTCCACCAACCCGCTTTTACCACCCTAGAAACCTACCCCAAAATCCATAACACCCTGCTGGGCATCTTGCAAGACCTGCTCCAGTATATCTATCGAGAATACCCCCACCAACTGGGGATGCTCGACTCGGCTGCCCTGCAGAATTACCAGACCCCCTTCCGCCCGGCGGCCAATCGCATTCTCAAATTATCGGTAATCTATCCCCAACTATTTAACGATAACCAGGAAAAAAACCCGTGACCCCTACAACCCCCAATTGGATCCAGGCTGCCCGCCAACTGCTTCTCTCGCGCCAGATTGACAACCTGGAAATTGATTCCCTTGTCCCCCAGGGTAAGATCAAATACCAGTTTTCAGCCCATGGGCACGAATTGGCCCAGGTGCTGCTGGCGCAGGCGCTCGATCACCCGCACGACGCCGCCACCGTCTATTACCGCTCCCGGCCCTTTGTGCTGGCCAGTGGATTATCGCCCACCGCCGCCCTGGCGGCGGGCATGGCCCGCGCCGCAGGCCCCACCCTGGGCCGCGATGTGGGCGTGATGTTCAACCTCCCCAGCCGCGGGGGCATCACCATCTTCCCCACCTCTGGCGACGTGGGTGCTCAATACACCCCCGCCGTCGGCTGGGCGCAGGCCATCCAATACCGCACCCAGGTGATGCGCCAGGCCGAGTGGCAAAACGCCATCGCCGTGGCCCTGGGCGGCGATGGCAGCGTGGCAGCCAATGGGTTTTGGGCCGCCCTGAATATCGTCACCACTCTCAAACTGCCTTACCTGTTCTTCATCGAAGATAACAGCTACGGCATCTCGGTCCCTTCTGCTTTTCAGGTTCCAGAGGGCAACGTTGCCCAAAACCTGACTTGTTACGGCGGCCTGTGTATCCGAGATGGCAGCGGCAGCCAGCCCGACCAGGCCTGGCAAGCCATCTCGAGCGCGGTGGAATATGTTCGCAGCGGCGCCGGACCCTGCCTGCTGCGCCTGCGTGTACCACGCCTGCTGGGGCATACCTACGTGGATAACCAGGCCTACAAAAGCGCCCAACAGCGCGCTGAAGAAGCCGCCCGCGACCCCCTGGTGCACCTGAAGGATTACTTGGAGGCCGAAAAGATTTTCACGGCGGCCCAATGGCAGGCCCTGGAACAAGAGGTAGCACAAGAAATAGATGCTGCGCTACACGCTGCCGAAGAAACCCCCCAACCTGAGCCAGCCAGCGCCCTACACCACCGCTTCTTCGAAGGCGTCGCGCCTCACCAGGGCGGCCTGCGCCCTGAAGGCGCCAACCTGCCCCTCGGCCCCGATCTGCCTCAACCCTCTGGCCCGCGCATCAACCTGATCGATGCCGTCCGGCGCACTTTGGAAGTAGAAATGACCCACAACCCCCGCCTGCTGGTCTTCGGCGAAGACGTGGGCGTCAAAGGCGGTGTACACGGTGCCACGCACGATATGCAGCATCATTTTGGCCCCGAACGTGTTTTTGATACATCATTAAATGAAGACGGAATCATTGGGCGTTCGATCGGCATGGCCCTTGCCGGCCTGCTGCCCGTCCCCGAGATCCAATTCCGTAAATACGCCGACCCCGCCCACGAGCAGATCAACGACCTGGGATTCCTCCGCTGGCGCACCGCCAACCACTTCGCCGCGCCGGTCATCGTGCGCATCCCGGTTGGATTCAGCAAGAAGACCGGCGACCCCTGGCACAGCTTCAGTGCCGAGGCTGTCTATGCGCATACCCTGGGTTGGCGCATTGCCTTCCCCAGCAACGCAGAAGACGCTGTCGGCCTGCTGCGCACCGCCCTGCGCGGTGATGATCCCACCTTCTTCTTCGAGCATCGTGCCCTCCTGGATACCCCCGAAGGCCGCCGCCCCTACCCCGGGGATGCCTACTGCCTGCCGTTTGGCCGGGCTGCCCGCCTCTTAGAAGGGCGCGCCCTCACCATCGTCACCTGGGGGGCCATGGTTGGCCGCTGCCTGGAGGCCGCCCAGAATTTCCCCGGGCAGGTCGATCTGTTTGACCTGCGCACCATCATCCCCTGGGACCAAGAGGCCGTGCTAGAAAGTGTCCACCACACCGGCAAAGCCCTGATCGTGCACGAAGATACCCTTACTTCGGGCTTCGGCGCCGAGATCAGCGCCATCATCGCCGAACAGGCCTTCAACCACCTGGATGCGCCCATCGCCCGCCTGGCAACCCCAGATGTCCCCATCCCCTATAATATCCCCATGATGGATGCCGTCTTGCCCACCGCCGCCCGCATCCAAGAAAGAATACAAACCCTGCTCGCCTATTGAACGGAATTCCAAGCAACCCCGGTCGTTCTTACCTACCCTTCCCAGGAGGTCCGCATGTCCAGGTCTCGCCCCAAGTTGATCTTTAACCAATTGATTGCTGCGCCGCCGGCGCAGGTATTCCGCGCCTTTACCAATGCCTCTGCCATGTGCGAGTGGCTGTGCGATATGGCAACCCTCGAGCCGCAACCCGGTGGGCGCATCTACATCAAATGGCCTGGCAGTTATTATGCCGCCGGAGAATTCCTCCAGGTAGAGCCAGAACGCCTGGTTACCTTCACCTGGCAAGGCCGCGCCGAACCGAAGCCCACCCAGGTCACCGTCAATATCCGCCCGGCCCAAAAAGGCACCCGCCTGCGCCTGGTGCACCGCAGCCTGGGACGCACCGCCGCCTGGGATCAGATTGCAGCCGAGTATGAGAAGGGCTGGCTGAGCAGTCTCGAAAACCTGGCCCATGTGCTCGAACACGGCCCCGATTTGCGCGTGGTGCGCCGGCCCATGCTGGGGGTCAACGTGAGTGATTTTAACGCCGAGATCGCCTCTCGCCTGGGCATCCCGCTCGCCCAGGGCATCCGCCTAGACAGCGTCGTCGAAGGGCTGGGCGCGCATGCCGCCGGCCTGCAAAAAGATGATGTCATCGTTGGCATGGACGGCGCCCCCATCACCGATTATGCCAGCCTGGCAGGCGTTGTGGCACGCCACCAGGCCGGAGATGCCGTAGAGCTGGTCTTTTACCGCCGCACCGCAAAGAAAACCACCCACATGGTTTTCTCGCCGCGCCCTGTGCCTGAGGTGCCCCCCACCCCCGCCTTGCTGGCGGCCGAGTTTGAGCAACGCTGTACCGCCACCCGCCACAGGCTGGACCAATTTTTGGCCGAGGTCAGCGAGGCCGAGGCTGATTTCAAGCCGGCCCCTGGCGAATGGTCGATCAAAGAAGTGCTCGCTCACCTCGTCCAGGGCGAGCGCGTCTGGCAGCACCTGCTGAGCGATATGATCGGCGGCCATGAATCGCATTATGATGATTGGGCCGGGAATTTGCAAATCTGGATTGAAGCCACCGTCGCAGCCTACCCCACCTTGCCCGACCTGGTTGGCGAACTCAAGCGCCTGCGCGTAGAGACGCGCGCCCTGCTGGAACGCCTGCCAGAAGCGTTCACGGCCCGCAAGAGCACCTACTGGCGCCTGGCTACCCAGGTGTTGCAACTGCCTTATCATGACGATATCCACCTCGAACAGATGCAGGCTGCTTTGGAGGCTGCTCGCGCCGCATAAAACCGGCCTGCCGATTGCATTTTTATGAAGGCACGCCCTCGCTTCAACGCTCCCCTGTTACCCATCCTGGCTGGCCTGGCCCTGCTCATGCAGATCATTGACCCCTACCGGGGCTGGATGATCTTGCTCATTGGTTTGGGCGGGGCCTGGCTGTTAAGCTACTTATGGGCACGCTCGCTTTCAAAACACCTCCGCGTTCAGCGCGAGATGCGCTTTGGCTGGGCACAGGTTGGCGACCAGATGGAAGAGCGCTTCACCATCGAAAACTCTGGCTGGGCGCCGGCCATCTGGGTCGAGTTGATCGACCATTCCACCCTGCCCGATCACCAGGTCAACTGGGTCACGGGGGTGGGCAGCAATCAGAACACCCAGTGGCATACCCAGGGGCTCTGCTCGCGGCGTGGCCTGTTCACGCTCGGCCCCACCAGCCTGCGCAGCAGTGACCCTTTTGGGATCTATTCCGTTGAGCTAGAAGACCCTTCCAGCCGCACCCTGATGGTCATGCCGCCCATTGTGCCCCTGCCCGCCATCGAGGTGGCCCCCGGCGGGCGCAGCGGCGAGGGCCGCCCGCTGCCCAACGCCCCCGAGCGCACGGTCAGCTCCAGTGGCGTGCGCGAGTACGCCCCCGGCGACAGCCTACGTTGGGTTCACTGGCGCACCACTGCCCGCCGCGGCAAGCCTTTCGTGCGCATCCTCGACGGCACACCCGCCGGCGATTGGCGCATTGTGCTGGACCTGGACGCATCGGCGCAGGCGGGAGAAGGCTGGGATTCGACCATCGAGCATGGCATCATCCTGGCTGCCTCGCTGGCTGACCGGGGCTTGCGCCTGCGCCGCGATGTGGGCCTGATCGTCAACGGCAGCCAGATGGTTTGGCTGCCGCCCCAACAAGGCGAACAACAGCGTTGGGCCATCTTGCGCGCCCTGGCCCTGGCTGAAGCCGGCCCGCGCCCCCTGGGCCAACTGCTCCAGCGCATGGAGCAAGATATCCGCTCTCACACCAGCATCATCCTCATCACCCCCTCCACGCGCCCCGATTGGCTCGAAGCCCTTTTACCCCTCATGTGGCGCGGCGTCACCCCCACCGTCCTGCTCTTTGATGCGCCCACCTTCGACCCATCTGGCAGTGCCGCCGGCCCCCACGCCACGCAAGCCACCCTCACCAGCCTGGGCATTTCGAATTACGTCATCCCACGCGCCCTGCTCGACCGCCCCGAGGCCCGCCCTGGCAAGTCTGGGGCCTGGGAGTGGCACGTCTCTCCCCTGGGGCGCGCTATATTGGTCCGGAAACCCGGCGATATGTCGTGGAGGAGCATGTGAAAGCACTCCTCGCCCACAAAGGCAACCGGCGGGCATTGGTATCCCTGACCATCTTATTCACTGCCCTGGGCAGCCTGGCCTGGGGACTGTCAGAGGCATCGGTTGGGACTGAGATCCAGTGGCTCTTGTGGGTCCTGGGCCTTGGTGCGCTGCTGGGCCTGGCTTTAGCCGGGTCACGCTGCCCTGGCCCCTGGTCTGCGCTCATCATCGCCATCATCTGCTGCCTGGGGGTACTGATCTACTTTGGGCAGCTTGGCACCCCCCTGGTGGGCCTGGGGCGCGGCCTGCTCAGGCTCATCGGCAGCCTGTGGACCTGGCTGCTATCCTGGCTCCAGTCCCTGCGCAGCGCGCAAGAGATCATCCCCCCCGATGCCACCCCCCTGGCGCTGTCATGGGTTGATATCATCTCTCGCCTGGGGGCCTTGCTCAGCCGCTTGTGGGCTTGGCTTTACGGCCTTTTCACCCGGCGGGCCAACTATGACCCCCTGGCGGCTGAGTTTACCTGGGCGTTATGCTTGCTCTTGCTCGCCGCCTGGGCCGCCTGGCACGCCTTTCGCCGCCGCGACCCGCTGCTGGGCCTGGCACCTGCCGGCGCCCTGCTGGCTGTGGTCTTGAACTTTACCCGCTCAAGCCCCGCCCCCCTGGCCCTCCTGGTTGGGGCGCTGCTGCTCTTAATGGCCGTGTTGAGCTATGACCGGCACGAACACCGCTGGATTGTACAGCATACCGACTATGCTGAAGACATTGAGATGGAAAGCGTTCTCATTGCCACCGGGCTTGCCCTGGGCTTGATGATGCTGGCGCTAGCTGCCCCATCCATATCCTGGCAGGCCCTGGTCAAGTTTGGGCGCGAAATCTTCCAGCCCTCCAGCCAAAGCGTCGAGGTGGCCGAATCTTTTGGCTTACAGCCGTCCTACGAGGGCATTGCTGGGGCGGGCGGGCTGCCGCGCCAGCACATGCTGGGCAGCGCACCCGACCTGCTGCGCGCCGAAGTCATGACCATCAGCACCGGCGAGCTGCCCCCCGTTCAAGTGATCCAGATGCTCCCCCACCCACCAGCGCGTCACTACTGGCGCGCCATCACTTACGATGTCTACACCGGCCTGGGCTGGGAAACATCCCGCACCGTGCCCAACCTTTATGACGCCGGCGAACCGGCCCTGCAAGACCTTCCGGCTGATATTGCCTCCCAGCAGTTCATTCACCAAGATGTCACCCTGTATCGCGAGGCCGGCAGTCAATTGTTCTATACCGGGCTTTTGGTCACGGCCAACCAGCCTTACCGTGTCAACTGGCGCATCCCCGCAGCCGAAGGGGCTGATGCCTTTGGGGCCGTGCTCAGCGCCCGTCCCGACCAGGCCCTGCGCTACCAGGTCAGTTCGCTGCGCACCGCCGCCAGTGTTGAAGCCCTGCGCGCTGCCTCAGGGCCCTTGCCCCAATGGATATCCGAACGCTACCTCCAACTGCCCGCCGATCTGCCTGAACGCGTCCGCCGCCTGGCTGCCGAGCTGACCGCCCCTGGCCCCAACGGCCCGCTTTCGGCCTATGACCAGGCCTCGGCCATCGAAGCCTATCTGCGCACCTTCCCCTACAGCCTCGACGTGCCCGAGCCGCCCAACGATCGCGATGTAGCCGATTACTTCTTATTCGACTTAAAACAGGGCTACTGTGATTATTTCGCTACTGCCATGGTGGTGCTGGCGCGCGCCTCTGGCTTGCCGGCACGCCTGGTCATCGGCTATGCCAGCGGCAGCTATGACCCCTACAAAGCCCTCTACATCATCACCGAGGCCGACAGCCACTCGTGGGTCGAGATCTATTTCCCCGGCATCGGCTGGGTTGAGTTCGAGCCTACCTCCAGCCTGGCGGCCATCGAGCGCCCCACCCGGCCAGAGCAGACCGTCAGCCTGCCTGAAGCCACGGCTTCGGGAAGCTGGATGGATTGGCTGCCCCGCCAGGATTGGGACGTGACCGGCTGGGCGGCTGCCGGGGCCATCTTGTGCTTTGTGGTCTACAACCTCGGCGTCGAAATCGACCGCTGGTGGCTCTTGCACCAGGCACCCGCCGCCAGCATTGCCCGCCTCTATCGCCGCCTCATCCGCCGCACCCAGCATCTGACCCGCTCCCTGCCGCCTGGGGTCACTCCCTTCGAGTATGCCGCCTGCCTGCAAGAACGCCTGTCGGGCCTGGATCAAGCGCAGGCGCGCCGCCTGTTCGCCCCGGCCCAATCAGAAATTGACGGCCTGACCCTGCTATACACCCGGGCTGCTTACAGCGCCCACCGGCCCACCCCCGCTGACCGCCGCCAGGCCGTCCACCTGTGGTGGCGCCTGCGCCGCCGCCTGCTGGTGGCCAATGGATTGAACAAACTGCGGAAAATCATCAAACTAAAAACCTCATGACAGCTCTTCTAGAGATCATCAGCGATCAAATCGCCCCCACACTCGGCCTGAAGTCTGGTCGCATCAGCGTCACGCTCCGCAGCCCCCTTGAAAACCAAAGCAACCGCCTGTACGATGTCTGGGCAGGTGACCGCCACTGGATTGCCAAAGAATACATCAAGCCCGAAGAGCTTGAATCGGCCCCGCGGCGCGAACACAAGACTCTCTGCCTATTAGCCCCCCTGGATATTGCCCCACAACCCGTCTTTTACGAGCCTGCCGTCGGCCCAATCGTCATTTACGAATACATGGAAGGCCAGATGTGGGACCGGCGGCATGCCAGCCCTGCCGACTTGCAGAAATTGGCAGAAGTATGGCTCAAGCTCAACGCGGCACCTGCAGATTGGGCATCGCGCGGCCACGAGCGCTCACTGCACATCATCGAGCAAGAACTCCAACAGGGCATCCAAAACTACCTGGATTGGGCCAAGCAAATGTTTGAACCTGCCACAACGGCTGCCGAAATGTGCCTGGAAATATTGGCCAGCCGCCATGCCGTCATTCAAGAGCTGTCGGCCTACCCTTCTGTGCCTTGTTTTGGCCGGGGCGATCCCCGTTTTGCCAACGTGATCCAGCGTCCCAATGGACAGTTGGGCCTGGTAGATTGGGAAGACAGCGGTCTTCGTGACCCTGCCAAAGAGGCAGCAGATATCGTATCCCATCCCAACCAAGAAGACCTGCTCAGTTGGGACGAATGGCAAGTATTCATCGCACCCTACCTGGCCGCCCATAGCAAAATAGACCCCCGCGTAGGCGTCAGGTTGCAGCGTTACTTGGCAATCTTTCCCATCTTCTGGCTTATGATCATCATCCGGCGAGGCATCCAACTGGCCTCGGCAAACCGGTTAGCCGGTTGGATGAGCAACGGCATTCCCGCCAACCTGCGCTTACAACGTTACCTGGCGCGCGCCCTGGCCTGGCCCAAGATGGATTACAAAGATACCTTGGAGACGCTCAGGGAGATCGAATTCTTCCCTGAGTGTTGAGAATTGGCTGAATCACCCTCCAAAAGCGAGAAGGAGCCGCCTGATTATCCAGACAGCTCCTTCTTGCTTTCAGAAAGATTTAGAAAAGACCTTGTAAATATGCCCGTGTCCGTTCTTGGCGCGGGTTCTCGAATACCTCGTGAGCCGGTCCGCACTCTACCACCTCCCCCAGGTACATAAAGATCACGTAATCCGCCAGGCGCTTGGCCTGCCGCAAGATGTGCGTCACCAGCACCACCGTGTAATCTTGTTTCAGCTCCAACAGGCGTTTCTCAATGTGCTGGGCCGAGAGGGGGTCAAGGGCAGAGGTTGGTTCATCGCCCAGGATGATCTCTGGCTCCACCGCCAAGCCGCGTGCCAGGCACAAGCGCTGCTGCTGCCCAACCGAAAGGCGCACCGCCGGCCCGTGCAGACGGTCTTTCACCTCATCCCACAAGCCCGCCAGTTCCAGGTAATGCTGTACGGCGCGGTCCAGGTCTTTCCCCTTTCTCATATTATGGATGCGCATACCGTAGGCTACGTTATCATAAATCGACATTGGCAAAGGGAAGGGCCGCTGAGGCAGTAACCCGGCTTTCTTGCGCACCGCAGTCACATCGATATCCGGCGCGTAGATGTTCACCCCGTCCAACAGCACCTCTCCCGAAATCGACACGCCGTCTGTCAGGTCGAGCAGACGGTCCAGGCTCTTCAACAAAGTCGTCTTACCACATCCCGAAGGCCCGATGATGACCGTGATCTGGTGCTTTGGGATGGTTACATTGATCCCCTTCAGGGCCTGGTGCTCACTTGTGTAATTGACATTCAGGTTATTGACGCGAATATGGGCTTCCATGCGATTAACAAACTCCTATTTGATCACATTCTGCGACAGGCGCCCGGCAATCCAGCGCGAGCCCAGGCTCACGAACATGATGATCAGGGTCAAGATCAGTGCCGCAGCATAGGCGCGCTGCTGCACCTCCGGATAGGGTGTTCCCAGTTGGAAAAAGACCGCCAACGGCAGCGAGGCCACCGGACGCAGGAGCGAGGTTGGCACGCGATCGGTATACCCTGCCGTGAACAGCACCGAGGCGGCGTCACCAATCCCGCGCCCAAAAGCCAATAACATCGCAGTCACAATTCCAGGCAGCATCTGGCGGAATACCACCTTCATGGCGGTTTCAAGGCGTGTTGAGCCCAAGGCATAAGACACTTCTTTTAACTCAAATGGGATCAGGCGGATCACTTCATCCATCGCCCGGGTCATGATCGGCAGTTCAACCAGCGCCAGGGTGATGATGCCCCCCAAGAGCGAGGCGCGCATCCCCAATGCCAGCATCAGGGTAAAGCCAAATGCGCCGTACACGATGGAGGGGATGCCCCACAACACATCCATCGATAAGCGCACCATATTGGCCCAACGTGTGCCGCGGGCGTATACTTCCAGATACAAAGCGATCGGCAGGCTGAGCAGCAGCGCCAGGAGTGTACCCCCGGCCGCCAGGTAAAGCGAGCCCAGGATGGCGTTCAAGATTCCCCCCTCCTTGCCCACATAATATCCAGCCGTTGGCACCTGGGTCAGCATCTGCCAATTCAACGCCGGCAAACCCTTCACCAACACCGTGACCAAGATAAAGAACAGGGCCGCGGCCATGATCAAGAAGGCCCCCCCAGCCAGCCCTTTGAAGATTGCTTCTTCCAATGTTTGGCGGTTGAGACGTTTTTTCATTGCCCACTCCTGCGTAGGATCTGGCGCAAGATCAACGCCGAGATCACATTGAAGATCACCACCACCAGCATCAACACCAGCGCCGCTCCCATCAAGGCCGCATCGTACAGCGGGATAGACATCATTTCGCCGTAATTATTGGCAATCAGGGCCGGCAGCGGATAGGCCGGGTCAAAGATCGACCGGGGCAGCTTATTGGCCACATTCCCCACCACCATCAACACCGCCATCGTCTCGCCCATGGCTCGCGAAAGCCCCAAGACCACCGCCGCCACGATCCCCGGCATGGCCTGAGGCATCACAACATACCTGATCGTCTGCCATTGGGTGGCCCCCACAGCCAGCGAAGCCTCTCGCATGCCAAACGGGACGGTGCGCATCACCTCGTAAGCCACCGAGATGATCACAGGCGCGACCATCACCGCCAGAACAATGCCGCCTGATAAAATGCTGAACCCGGTTGGGTTGTCGGATGAAAATAGAGAGATCGAGCCCAGCCATTTTCCTAGCAATGGCGCAATGAACTTCTGCACCGCCGGCACCACAGCCAGCATCCCCCACACACCGTAGACCACAGAAGGAATTCCCGCCAGCAGATCCAGCACAGGCTTCATCAATGCCACGGTGGACGGTCGAGAGTATTCCGATAAATAGATCGCGCTGAGCAAACACAGCGGCACCGCCAGGATCAACGCCACCGCCGTGACCCACAAGGTGCCCATGATGAAGGGGAAAAAACCAAATTCGCCCTGGAAAGGCAGCCAGACCTGGCCCAGCAACAACTCTGAGATCGATTTGGCTTCTAAAATTGGTCTGGTGCGCAGCAGCAAAGCCACAAAGATGATCAAGACCAAAGCCACCGGCATCACGGTCGCAAAGAAGAACAAACGACCTCCCCAGCGCTCTTTGTGACACCGCATGGTATAACAAACATCTTTCTGGGTGGTTTTCTGTTTCATCAGCATCGCCCAAGATAAGAAAGGGGAGTATGCAACGGCCAGAACCTCGCTGCACACTCCCCACTCATCGATCTGGTAGGATAAGGAATACCTTAGCGCAGTTTGTTTTGGCTTGCCTGGATCTGTTCTGCCGTCAGTGGAATATAACCGACTTCGTTAATGTACTGCTGCCCATCCGCCAGGATCCACTCTAAGAAAGACAAGACCAGGCCAGATGGCTTCCCGAGGGTCACCAGGTTCAGTGCACGCGCGGGAGGCGAAGGGTATAAACCTGTCGCCACAGCATCAATGGCTTCATCCTTGGTCTCCAGCAGCTCACTTGCATCTGCCATGCCATCGCCATTGGCATCCACGGGCACCACGCCCGCTCCAGCTACGGGCAGGCCGGTGCTGGGGTCAAAAGCATAATTCAAATTATTATACCCGATCCCCAACGGGTCTTTGACCACTGCGTCCAACAAGCCCGGGTCAGCAGAAACGCCAATGCCGAGCAAGTTCTCCTGCTTGTTGTTGTCCAAGAATTTCGCCCATACCTCGGCGGCTCCGCAAGAGTCAGAGCGCGTGTAGACATGAATGGCATCCGTGATCTCTGGGCGGCCCACTACCTGCCCCCAGGTGGTGATCTCGCCGCTGATGAAGATGCCCACAAAGATTTCTTTGCTGATTCCCCTGGCCATCAGGTCAGCATAAACCGGGTTCTGAGAGCTGATGGTGGGGAAGACCGCGTCTTTGACCACCTCTACCCAAAAAGCGCCGTTCGCTTCTTCCTCAGGCGAAATATCGCGCGAGACCATCCCGATCTCCACCGCCCCAGACAAAGCATCCGTCATGCCCTTGCCTGCCCCACCAGCCGAGATGTCGAATTGAACGCCGGGATGCAGGTTGGAATATTCCTCCCCCCAGCGCACCATCAGGGGATAGAGCGCGAAAGCACCGGATATCGTAATGATGCCTTCATCTTCTGACTGGACCCCCTGCCCACCACAGCCAGCCAACAGCGGGACAAGCAGAAGCATCACTGCCAGGATGTTAAAAAGATGCTTGGGTTTGTTCATCAGTCACTCCTTTGCTCTTCGTATGCCAGGTCCTGGCGCACCGTTTCAACCCGTCGGGCCACGTCTGCCAGGCTTGTATGATCCAAGATGCCTGAAATGGCATTGCGCACATCCAACATAACCATCCGCAAACCGCAAGTTTCCTCATCTGGGCAGGCACATTTCTCATATGCCATCTGGCTCACACAGCGGATGGGCGCTAAAGGGCCATCCAGAATGCGGATGATCTGCCCCAGGCTGACCTGGTCTGCCGGCTTTGTCAGGTAATAGCCGCCGCTGCTGCCCAGGCGGCTGTTGACCAGCCCGGCATTTTTCAAGGTGAGCAAGATCTGCTCGAGGAACTTGACCGGTATTTGCTCGCGAGCCGCAATTTCTTTGATCTGCAGTAGCGGCTCCCCCTCACCTGAAGCCAGGGCAATCAAAGCACGAATGCCATATTCACTGCGTTTCGAAAGCTTCATGACTATTCTCTACTAATTCTATAGACATTACAATATCGATAGGATATCAAACTATTGGCCGCCTGTCAAGCGCAGCGCACCTATTTGTCATTTCCCAATGGCATAAAGCCCTTCCCCAACACCTCTTGCGCCGGTGTTACAACCACAAAGGCATTTGGGTCTCTTGCATCCACGATCGACTTGAAGTGCGCCACCTCGGTGACAGTCAGCGCACACATCAACACGCTGTGCGCCTTGCCAGTGAACATGCCCCTGCCAGACAGCTCGGTCACGCCGCGCTTCATTTCATCCAACACCCCTTGCCCCACATCTTGGGGCCGGTCGGTAATCGCCAGCGCCAAAAGCTGGCGACGTTGTTCGCTGGGCCGAAACCAGGCGCGCCACGAACGAGGCCTGAGCATCTCAACCGTTGGATCTTTGAGGTTGCCATTGGCCACCCCATAACGCGGCAGCACCTCTCCAGTTGCTTGCTGCAGCCTGTACGTCAGCAAGCCAACCGTGAAGATGGTCACGTAGAACAATACCCCCATTCCAAACACCATTTCCCCCGGCAAACTGCCAATCGCGGCGCGCTGTGTCATCTCAGCCAGCGAGCTTGCCTGGACGGGATGCAGCCACAGCTTAGCAAACCATGCCATCCCCATGATAACGAAAATATAAAGATAGTTGCGCCTGAAACGCCGTCCAATCGCTTCCCACACAGAGATGGGAAAATGCGGCTGCAAAAGGTTCTCAGCCAGGCTTTCGGCCCAATCGGGAGAAGGGCTAAAAGGCGGCACCAGCATCGCGGCGAAGAAATCCGTCTCCATCAGACGCACCCGCGAGGCAAACAGCTCATAATAGCGGTAACGGCGCGCTTCGATCACCAGGAACATCGTGATCAGCAGTGTGTTCAAGATCAAGACCGCATGGTGCCCCTCAACCTGCCCAAAAGATAAGCTAAGGGCCGCGCCGGTCGTCACCACAGCCCAGTTTGTGGTGGCATCCAGGCGCTGCCTCCAAACGTTCGCCCGCGAGATCTCTGCACGGAAGAAATGCACCATGGCTGTGCTGAACTCGCTGGCGCGCAGCTTATAGCCGCGGTAGGTCCACACCGGCTCTGGGATGGTCTCGTCTTCTCCACTCCCCGCACCAGGGAATGCCCCACCACCTGCCCGCATCTGCTCATCATCCATTCCACACATCCTTGTCAACATTCTCTAAGATGGCCCTAAGCATTCACCTATTGACGCCCAGGCCGTTTTGTTGATAAAATCCATCAGAATTATACAGCCAAAATGGAGTTACCCGTGACCCTTCCTGAATCCACCCAAATCCGGATCATTACCATCACCGAGCCAGCCGCCGAGGCTGTGCGCGCCCTGATTGAAAAACGCAACCTGCAAGACCACGCCCTGCGCATCTATGTTTCTGGCGCAGGCTGTTCGGGCTTCCAATATGGTATGGCCCTCGACCAGAACGTCCGTGCCGAAGATACCGTTATCGAGAGCAACGGGATCAAGGTCTTGGTAGATGAAGTCTCTATCCAATACATCAACGGCTCAAGCGTAGACTATGTCGATGGCCCCACTGGCCCGGCCTTCAAGATCGATAACCCCAACAAATACGCTTCCTGCTGCGATCACTCCTCCGGCAACAGCGGCGGCTGCAGCGGCTGTCACTAGCATTCAAGCCATCCCCAAAAGCCAAAAAGCGGCGCTTCGGCGCCGCTTTTTGGCTTTTGTTTATGACCCATTTATCGGCGCTGGAAGAGCGAGATCAGCAGGCCAAAGATGCCCACCACACCCATCCCCACAATGATCAACCCCATCGGCAGACCACCGGTATTGATGGCTACTGGCTCTTCTGTGTACGTGGGGATCGCCAGAGGCGGCGGTGCGGTATAGGTTGGCAAGCGAGTTGGCTCCAGGTTGATCACATACTGCGAAGCCAGGGTTGGATCGATCGTAGGCGTGACGCGCGGGGTGGGCGTGGGAGGCGGCTCAACGATCGGCAGGGTAGAATTGGATGTCACCAGGTAAGCATATACCCAGGCCACTCCGCCTTCGACCCCTGGGTAGACAATCTGTACCCAATCACCGCCCACCGAGCGCCCCAAGGCCGGGACCTTCTGCCCGGCAACCAGCACCCCCACGATCGGGTAATCGGTATTTGGCCCTGAACGTACATTGATCTGATCTTGATCGGCATTGACCGTGATCACCGGCCCGCTCGGCGTACCAGTGACCGTCGGGATCGCAACCGTGGGCTGCTGAGCCAGGGGGCTGGCCTGCACCGCCGGCGCAAAGCCCAGCCAGCCAGCCAGGCAGATCATCAGCACAAATGACCCTAAAACCAGGTTAGAAATTCGCCGCTTTTTCACAAGGCCGATTATAATCTAATTCCGGAACCAATACCGTTATTCTACGTAGATCATTTACGGAGACCTTTTATGGAACAGCGCATTTACCATGGCACCCTGACCCCCAATCAAATCGCCCAGGCGTTGGTCGCCAAGTTCAACCGTAGCAACCTGCGCGCCCAGCAAGTTGGCACTGGCAAACAGGTGGTTGTACAAGTAGCCACCCGCCCTGGCGCATCGTCTGGCGGGCAGACGGCCATTTCCATCACGCTGCAAAAAGTAGAGGATGGCCTGGCTGTTCAGGTGGGCAAACAGGCCTGGTTAGGTGTGGCCGCCAGCCTGGGCCAAACCGCCATGGCTGCCATTCGCAACCCCTTCAACCTGCTGGGCCGCCTGGATGACCTGGCGCAAGATATCGAAAATTTGCAAGTCTCTCAACAGGTTTGGGAAACCGTCGAAGAAGTGGCCCGAGCGGCTGGTGCATCCTTTGAGCTTTCAGAACGCCTGCGGCGCATGGTGTGTGCTTACTGCAGCACCGCCAACCCGGTCGGCGAACCCAGTTGTATCGCCTGTGGAGCCCCCTTGGGCAGCGCCCAACCCCGTACTTGCACCAATTGTGGTTTTGTGGTCAAGGCAAACGAAAGCAACTGCCCCAACTGCCGGCAGCCGATCCGTCCCTGAATTAACGTAAAGATCAGGAAATCAAGGCGCTTTTAGCATCACCAGTGCCGCCTGCACCACTGGCAGCAAGTCTGTCTCATCCTGCACCGCCGGCGGTGCAAATGGCATTGACTGCTGCCCACCCAGGCGCGCTTCCAGGCGCGTTGCCAGCCGCTCCAGCGCCGGGATGGCCTCCAAATACCCCACCGAGCCAATAAAATCCACCGCTGCCCGCCGGATCGTTAACGGCAGCTTGCGCTCATTCAAAATTTCCACCAGGTGCTTGCCCGCGTAGGGGCACACGTTCAGCAGGCGGGCTACGCTTGCCGCCGTATCCGGCCCATCATAAGCCACTTCCAGCAGGGCATAAATTGAACGCGTGCGCATCTGCGAAAGGGCCGCCACCAGGTAGCGCCGTACCGGCTCAGGGGTCGGGCGGCCTTCCAGGTCTGGCAGCAGCAGCCCTCCCAAGGCCTGCGCCGCGCGCGCCCTCAGGGCGGCATCCGGGTCAGCCAGGCGCGTGCTCAACAAGTATGCCACCAACGGCGAAAGGCGCGGCGCTCCCAATGCCATGAGCTGACCCAGCCCCTTGTGCCTCAGCGCCGGGTCTGGCGATACCAGCTCTTCACACGCACTCCACACGGTGGGGAATAATTCCACCGCACCCGCACTGGCCTCTTCAAACTGGAATAAAGGCGGTTGTTCAAGCTCAGGGAGAGAAAGGTCGAAGTCCATAGCACACTCAGTTCATCATCATGAATCGAACGGATTATGTTACCAGCGTGCCGCTCCAGGGCGGCAGGGTCAGTTCAAAACAACCCTGGCTGACCACGTATTCATTCCCCGCTCGCAGCAGGTCGCGCAGCACAACCCCATCCTGCCAACCTGCCGGCTGCGCAGTAACGCAGTACCGGCGTTCATCAGGGGCGGCGTTCAACACCATCGCCACGTTCCCGTCTGCATGGGTGCGGACAAAAGCATAACACCCACATTCTACATCCATGCACAAGCGTTCAAAGCCTCCCCGCCTGAGGGCTGTGAACTGCTTGCGCAAGGCGATCAATGTCTTGACCCAATCACGCAGTTCGGTATTCCAGTACTTAGGGTCCCACAAGAAGGCCCCTCGGCACTCTGGGTCTTTCCCACCGGTCAGGCCAATTTCGTCGCCATAATAGACTGCCGGCGCACCGGGGTAAGCAAACTGGAACAAAAAAGCCAGCTTGGCCTTTTCCACGCTCCCCTCCACCTTAGTCAACAGGCGCTCAGTATCATGCGACCCCACAGGAACATACATCGCATACGCATTCTCACGAGGGTAAAAAGACAACAGGCTTTCCACTTTCTCGGCAAAGTGCGGGATATCCAGCGTGCCCGCAAACAACAGGCGCAGCAGGGCATCGCGCACCGGGTAATGCATCAAACCGTCAAAATGTGCATCCCCCACCCAACGCGTATCCGGATTCCAGATCTCACCCAAGATGTAAGCATCTGGATTGGCCGATTTGACAACCTGGCGAAACTCCGCCCAAAAACTGTCATCATCGATCTCATTCGGCACGTCCAGTCGCCAGCCATCTGTGCCCTGTTCGACCCAATACCGCGCCACATCCAACAAATAACGCCGCACAGCCGGGGTTGCGGTGTTGAACTTCGGCAGGCCTTTCATCCCCCACCACCCCAGGTAATCGCGGGCATCTCCATACGAGTACGCGTCCACGGGAAAATTGTGAACGTGAAACCAGCTCAGATAAGGCGAATGCTCTTGGTTTTCGAGGATATCGTTGAAAGCAAAGAAACCGCGCCCGCAGTGATTGAAGACCCCATCCAAGATCACCCGTACATCGTTGCGATGGGCCAGGTCCAAAAAGGCCCTGAAATCTTCCATTGTCCCCAGGCGCGGATCGATTCTAAAATAGTCGGTGGTGTGATAGCGGTGGTTCGATGCCGATTGGAAAATGGGGTTCAAGTACAGCGCATTGACCCCCAGGTCCAGCAAATAATCAAAATGCTGCATGATGCCGCGCAGGTCACCGCCCTGGAAGTGCCACACGGTTGGCGGCGTGCCCCAAGGCTGAACGTTCGGCGGGTCGATACTCGCATCACCGTTCGCAAAACGGTCAGGGAAGATTTGATAAAAAATTGCGTCTTGCACCCAATCAGGAACAGGCATCAGGCTCCTCACAATAGCACCCCCACTCAGGGGGCGCGCAGTTCCAGTAAACGAATTGTAATTGTATCATAAGCGTCCTGCAGTGCGGTTGCTGGGTCAGCCCCCTGTTCGAAAACGTCCAGGATCACGCCATCCAACGCGTCCAGGTAGGCATACCAATAGCGCTCATTTGGCATGGGCGGCATTGCCACACCCCCTGCCAGGGCCGCGGCCGCCTGCTGTGAAAGCAGGTTGCGCGGCTCGGCATCCAACACCGCCGGGATCAGCTCCACCTCAGCCAACAAGTTCTGGACCTCGCTGTTCAACAGGTAACCCATGAACACCAGCGCGGCATATTGTTCATTCCCCGCGCTGTTGATATTCAAATAAGCGCACTCCGATCTGACGAACCCTGCCATACGACCATCCTGGTAAGCCGGCCAGGGATCGATCGCCAGGTTCTCACTCCCCACGGCAGCTTCCAACGTCCGCATGCTCCAGGTTCCATCAATGATGAAGCCAATCCGGCCATCCATGAACAATTCCAAATCGCGGTTATTGTTGAAGGTCGCCGTCCCCGCCCGGTCGTAATCGGCCAGCAGGTCCAACCAGGCCAGGCCGGCGGCATTATTAAATGCCGGGTTGCCGTTTGCATCCATCCATTGGCCGCCCAAGCTGTTCAGGCTTGCCAGCGAATAATACGCCCCGCGCTCCAAAAAAGCGCCCAGGTTGCCGGCGCGCGTGGCTTCTCCGGCCAGGGTGACCAACTCGTCAAACGTGCGCGGCGCCTTGGGCACCAGGGCCGCATTACGATACAGGACCACCCCATCAACCGCATAAGGCAAGCAGATTTGCGCGCCCTGGTACTGCACCGTGCCCAGCGCTGCCTGGCTGAGTGCCGCCAACAACTGTGGATTCATATAAGGGCTGAGATTCGCCACCAATGCGCCATCGTACAGCCCTGCCCCCCAATCGGCCGGGCCAAGCAGCAAGCTCGGGCCTCTGCCGCGGTAGGCCTCAGCCTCATAACGCCCACGCAGCTCTTCTCGAGGCATGTACAGCACATCAAAATACACGTCTGGATATAGATCCTGGAAGGAGCCGATCACCTGCATCAAAGCCTGGCTTTGAGCTGGCGGCCAGGCATGCCAGATGTGCACCGTTGTTTCGGGCGGCGGGGGCGACTGCACCGGGCGGCCGATATACTCGGTCGGCATGGCTGTGGGCGTACCCGTTGCACCGCCTGCCTGGGCAGTCCCGGCCGTCGCAAGCGTGGCCTGGGGCCAGGGGCTGGGCGAAGCGGTTGGCGGCGAGGTGGCGGTAGCACCGCCGGGCGGCGGTGGCAAGACCGGGGGAACAGCCGTAGACGGCTCTGGGTAGCCCCCCCCAGCGCCAGGGCCAGCAGTTGCCGTTGCCACAGCCAGAGGCGGCTCATCAGGAGCAGGGTAGCCCCCCGCCCCCTGATCGCCGGACGGCGTGGGGCTGACAACCACTGGCGCTGCACTGGGCTCGACTGCCGGCTCAGGATATCCAGGCGGGAGGCCAGGCACGCTGGCAACGCTGGTCGCCGTAGCCGGTTCTGAGCCGGATGGCGGATAGGCTGGTGCAGATTCCTGCGAAGGCCAGGCGGTCTTCGTCATTTCGCCGGTGGGGGCTGGCGAGGCGGTTCCCGCCGCTTCTGCAGTTGGCGTCAGCGAGGCCTCCCCGCGGCAAGACGCCAGCAGTAAAACTGCCAGCGCCAGGCCAATACCCATGCAAACAAAACGCACCTGTTTCACACTTGCTATTCTACTATACTCAGGGCCTACTCCGTTGCCGCACTCAACATCGGCACCTGGGCAAAATCTGCTGCTGTCAGCTCACTTTGCTGGGCCGGGCTGGGTGTGAAGGCGCTCAGCCAGGCCTCTTGTTGCCCGGCCTCAGCCCACACCAGGTCGATCACGCGCGTGTGGTTGGTGGCCCCATCGGGCGCACCGCCAAACCGCCACTGTTCAGCCGCCACGTTGACATCTCGCACGCGCTGCACGCCGCCGCTGGGGTAACCTTCTTGGCTGAGCACCATCACCGCATACTGCCAGGCTTCAGGATTATCACCCAAGATGGATTTCGGCACGCGCACGGTCACCTTCTGCTGACCGGGGTCAGCCACGATGACAAATTCACTGGCGCTGGCGATCTTGGTCGAACCTTCATCGCCTGGCGTGTAGATACCCGCCTCCCAGCCCTCAACCGTAATAGCATAATCCCAGGCATACCCGTCCTGCAAAGACAGGTTGCGCCCCGGCAAGAAGGCATCGCCGCCTTGCCCATCCCCATCTGTATCGATGTAAATATCAAAAGTCTGAACCGACAGGCCGTTTGGCGAGCCCCAAGAATTATCCACCGGGCCGCGCATGGTGAACTTAAAGATCACATTTTCGTCATCATACCCAACCTGGAAGTTCAAGATGTCATACGCGCCAGATCCGAACACCGCGTCCGAGGGATAGGTGTAGCTGCCCGGACCATAATCATCCTTCTCTGGGTCGTTGATATCCAGCACCAGGGTCATAGAGCCCAGGTCCGGAACAGCCACTTGGGCAGGGCCCGCGCCCGGCAAGAGGTCCGTATCTACCGTCCCTTCCAGGCCCGAGAGCGGCTCTACGTGCACCGCCCGCAAACCAATCCGGTCGCCCGTCTCGGCGCCGCCCAACAGCTCCAGCGGCACGCCCACCTCAAGCACCTCGCCCAGGGCGACCGTCTCCAATGCAGTTGCCTCGCCCCAGCTCTCTTTGCTGGCCGCGCTGTACAGGTTCACCCCTGCCAAGGCATTGTCTGCGAACAAGATCTCCACCAGACGGTTGGCCTGGAAACCCAATAGCGACCCATTGCGGCTGAAACTGATCGTATCGCCGCTGCCGGGGGCCGCCAGGTAAATTTCCACGCTGTCTGCAGCGCTCAAAGACGAATAAGCCGGGTTGGCAGACACCTTGAAATACAGGTTGGCCTTATCGAAGCCATAAGCCAGGTCGCTGAAATAGGGTGTTGCCGCAGCCATCGCCCCGCCCGAAGCCTGATACACGCCCGCGGCATCCCACTCGCCTTCGCTCGCCTCGCCATCTACGATCACCGAGAGCGTGTTCGAAGAAGCCACATCTGCCGCTACCGGCTGGAGCGGGATCACCGGCACATCCAGCATCAGTGGCGGGGTTTCGCCCAGGGCCACGTACACTTGCTTGAGGGTGTCGCGGAACTGCTGGTCAAAGGCCTCGTCGTTGCCCGAGTTCTGATCGGTGCCGTACCACCAGAACCAGTCAGAACCTTCGGCAATATACATCAGGGTCTGGGCCTCAGCCAGGGCCTCGGGGGTTGTGCTGCGCACCCCGGTCTCATACTTCTGCAAAACCACGCGCGCCTCAGCCAGGTATTCCCAGGCCAGGTTCTCTTCTTCCTCGCCAATCCAGGTCGAAAAGTCATGGCTGATCCACGAACCGGCCCATAAGTCGTCAATCTTCGGCTGCTCAGGGGCCATCGCCAGGAACTCGCTGGGGGTCACGGTCCGGATCAAAGGATCGCTGCTCAACAGCGTATACAACGAATTCAAGAACAGCTTGCCGTCGTTCTCGTAGTATTCCCAGACGTTCTCGCCATCCAAAATGACCGAGACCAGGTGCGGCCCAGCCGCGCCATCTTCGATCAACGCATCCCGAATATCGTGGATGCGGCGGATGAAATCTTTGGCCGCCAGTTCTCCATCCAGGCCAGAATAGGTAAAGCCGACCTTGTCTGAGATGACCACATCGCGGAAGACGATTGCCACCGGGTCACCCTGCCCGCCTTGAACGTAGTAGGGCCGGTAGAGCACATCTGGATCGGTAACGGTCTCGCGCGGGTTGCGCGTGAAGCTGGTCATGCCCAGGCTGTTGGCCAACACGCCCTCGTCCGAGGCCATCCACTGGATGCCCGCCTTCGAGACCATGCTGACGATCTCTTGCGCCACCGAGCCTTCTGCCGGCCACATGCCGCGCGGCGGCTGGCCGAAATGTTCTTCATACAACTGCACGCCCAGGTTGACCTGAGCCACGGCATCTTGCCCATAGGTAAAATCTACGCCTGGCAGCTCTACCGAGGGCATGGCCTGGGTTGCCAGGTCTGTGCTGACCAAGAGTGGCAGGATGGGGTGTGCAAACGGGGTCATGGTGACCTCGATCTGCCCGGCATCTTGCAGGCCCTTGTGCACCGGCACCACTTCTGCGATCAGGCGTTCTGTTTCATCAAATACTACCTGCTTATCTGCCTCGCTAAAGTTGGAACCCTTCGCCACCAGGGCCGCCAACGGTTCTTGGGCCAGCCAATCGGGGTCAAACCAGGCCAGGCCAAACAGGAGCTGCAGATCCAGGTAATCCTGCGTGGTATAGGTTCCACCGTTATCCCGCAGCTCCAACAGCGCTTGATAGCGCGGGAAGCGCGCAATGATCTTGCGGTTGGTATCGAAGAAGCGCTCCAGCAAAAATGTCTTTTGCTCATCAGTAAGCTGGTCAGCCGGCACCTCAGCGGTCACCCAATAGAGATCTTTGGTGCCAGAGGCCAGGTCATCCAGTTGGCGGATCAGGCTGGGCGTAAGGTTGAAGGTAACGTGGATATCGGGGTAATTCTTGAGAATGGCAGCCATATCCACGTAATCTTTGGTGGCATGCACGCGCACCCAGGGCTTGGCATAAACACCGGTCTCAGGGTCTTTATAATACACCGGCTGGTGTTGGTGCCAGATGATTGACAGGTAGATTGGCTGCTCGCCAGGCGTGGTTTCACCGCTTGCAGCTTCCCCCTCGGTTGGAGCAGAGGTGGGAACAGAGGTCTTGCCGCACGCGCTGACCACCATCGCCAGCAAAACAAGTATACTCACCAGCTTCCAGATCTTCGCTTTCATATCAGTCGCCTCCAATTAGGATATTTGATCACGGCTTATCATATATTACCACGCCATCCAGGCGCGTCCCGAACCATATGCGGCCCAGGGAATCTTGCGCCACCGCCAGGGCTTCACTGCCCGGGTAACCGGTCAGCACCGGCTTGTAGGTGCGCCAATCTTGCCCGTCAAACCCGGTCACCAGGCCGCCGGTCTCGTTTGGAATGGAAGTGCAGATCCAAAAATTGCCCGCAGAAAGCTGCGTCACATCTTGTACGGTATTGTACGGCAGGGGCGAGTTGCTGGTGCGGTAAGATTGCCATTCCTGCCCGTTCCAAAGGCTGATCCCCCCCCCCTGCGTAGAAGCCCACACCTGCCCGCCGGAATCAACCAGCAGGTCCGAGACCCCCCCCCAGCCCAGGTCAAAATCTTGCCTCGTATAGCGTTCCCAGGCCTGGGCTCCAGGGTCATAGACCGAGACCCCCCACAAAGTGCCAAACCAAATGCGCTCTCCAGCACCCGCCGGCTCAACCGCCAGCGAAAAGACCGCATTGTCCACCAGGGCTTGTGCACTGGCAGTGTAGGGCGTCCAGGTTGTCCCATCCAAAACCGCCGCCCCAATTTGCGTACCAATCCACACCCGTCCGGCGCTATCTACTGCCACCGCATTCACCTGCTCGCTGAGCAAGCCAAAATCATCCTTGTGATACACTGCCCAGTGCTGGCCATCGTAAATGGCCAGGCCAGCCGCGGTCCCCATCCACAAGCGCGCCTGCCCATCCAGGGCCAGGGCCAACACCCGCTCAGCGGGCAGAGGCGAATTCTCTGTATCGAACACCTGCCACCGGTCAGATACGTCGCCATCCCGGGCCGCTTCCCACAAGACCAATCCCCGCTCGGTTGCCAGCGCCATGCGCCCATCCGGCATGGGCAGTAGATCGTAAATGGTATCGCTGGGCAAGGGGGCAGTGCGTGCCGTGATCGTTGACCAACCGATGCGGTTGGCTGCCAGCAAAGCATTATTGACGATGATCGCCAGGGTCAGCAAACCAAGCACAATCCCCCCTGCAATCATGTACTTCCGAGACGGCTTGGGAAACATGGTGTTCAACCAATCCCAATAGGCTTCTTGCTCGTGGTACAGCGCATACAAACGCCGCAGCGCGCCGGCCGCCAACAGGCACAAGGCCGGCAGCAGCACCAGGGTGTATTGCGGCCATTTCGTCGGCCAGAGCAGCAAAAAGAGCAGGCTGCCTGCTGCCCAGGCCAACACCCAGCCCAGGCGCCGGCGTTCGAGCCACATACCTGCCACCGCAAACAGAAAGATCAGCCCATCGAAGCCAAAATAGAAGAACACCTCAGGGTGCCAGTTATAGCCATGCGAACGCGAAATCCATAAGAACGGCTGGTACCAGGGATAGCCAGATTCCTGTACATGGGCGCTTTGCGAATACTGCACATGAAAAGCGAAGGTGTCCGCAAACCGCTCCAACGGAGCGCTCCACAAAGCCGGGTTGAAGGCCACGAAAGCCAAACCGGCAGTGCCCAGGTAAAGCAGCAGCTTCCCGATTCGGAAGCGTTTGTCAACCAACGCCACGTAGAGCACAACCAGCAGGATTGGGAAGTAGCTGTACTTGCCCGCCGCCGTCAGGCCCAAGGCAGCCGCCGAAAGCCAGAACCACGCATCCCGTTCTTTCTGCGAGCGGCGCAAGGCAAATAGCGCCAACAGGGCCATTGCCAGGGGCAGGGCCTCCAGGTAAGCCTGGCTGGTATACTTGACCACCAGGGTTTGCACCGCCAACAAGCCGCCTGCCAATGGATCTACCAGCGCCACCAACGCCACCGCCAACGTGCCAAAAGCCACCGACACCAGCCGGCCCGCCAGCAGCACCGCCTCCCAACTGGCGCGCGGCCCTGCCGCCAACACCACCCCCCCATAGATCAGCTTGACCAGCGGCGGGTGCTCGCTGTTCTCAGGATAATCGATCACCCCCTGCCAATCACCGGCCCTCATCAGCCCGGCATATTCATACCCGGCCTGCAGGTAGACCGGTTCGTCAAAATCCACCGGAAGCTGCCAGGCTGCCCAGGCGCGCAACAGCAGCCCCACCACCACCACAAGCCATACTTTTCGCTGGCGCGTCCAGAAGGGCCGCCGGCTGAGGTTAACTTGAGACGCTTCCATAAGAGAATGTAGACAAAGGTGGAATGGCCGCTGGGTCGACACGACCCTGGGTCATTCCACCTTCAGGAAACCTTACTTGCCGCCTAGCAGTTGAATCACATAGCTTCCGTAAGCCGGGATCTCAGGCAGCGGCTGGTACGCATCGAACCCACCGCCGGCATTGGCTGTCAGACCCGGCATCTCGCCCTCGCCCAACAAGGCATACGCCGCATACTTGCCCGCCAGCGTCCCCTGGCCCAAAGAAAGGCTGTAATCGCTGACCGCTTTATCACTCAGGTTAATGAGCACCAACACCACCTCCTCTTGAGAGACACGCAAGAAGGCCAGCAGGGCATTGTTGCCGGCGTCCACCGCCACATAATTGCCCACCCGCAGGGCCGCATGGTCGTTGCGCAGGTGGATCAGGGTGCGGTAAAGCGAAAGCAGAGACTCTGCATCGGCGCTCTGGGTGGCAATATTCACCTCGGCATAGGTCCGGTTGACGGCCTGCCAGGGCCGCCCGGTAGTAAAGCCGGCCTTGTTGTCATCGCCCGTCCAGGCCAACGGCGTGCGGATCTTCTCATCCGGCTTCGAACCGGTCATGCCGATCTCTTCACCATAGTAGATGAAGGGAGTGCCCGGGATGGTCAAAAGTACGGTCGCGGCCAGGCGCGCTTTTTCAATATCGCCGGCAAACTGGTCCATCACCCGGTTCTGGTCATGATTGGTGAGGAAGGTGGCATAGCTGCCCGGCGGGAAGAGATTGTAGCTCGAACGGATCGCATCGCGCAGACCACGCCCATAGCCGCTGCCCACGTTATCGAGGATCTGGCTTGCCAGGTCGAAATTGAAGGCCATATCCAACTCATCGCCTTCCACATACTTTGCCACAGCGCGGTTAGTGGTCCAGATTTCACCGACCGTGATGGCATTGGGGTTAATGGCCTTATACTGCGGGCGGAAATTCTCCCACCAGGTGTGGGTAGCATCTGAATTTTCCTGTTTCTCACCCTCTTCGATCAGGTGGCGCGCCGCATCTAACCTGAAGCCATCCACCCCCACATCTTGCAGCCAGAAAGCAGCCACGTTCTGCATCTCAGCCGTAACCTCAGGGTTGGTATAGTTCAGGTCTGGCATGCCCGACCAAAAGATGGCGTAGTAATAACCGGCAATCGTGGGATACCACACATCCTGCCCCCACGGGCCTTTGTAACCCGGGTTCTCATCGGCCCAAACATACCAGCCGTGGCGAGCTGATTCGGGATGGTCGCGCGCTTCTTTGAACCATTCATGCTCAACCGCTGTATGATTCAGAACCAGGTCCATGATCACGTAAATGCCGTGCGCATGGGCCTCTTCCAACAGCCGCTTGAAGTCGTCCATCGTCCCATAATCGGGGTTGACATCATAATAATCCAGCACATCGTAACCGTGATACGAGGGCGAGGGGTTGATCGGCATCAACCAGATGCCGGTAACGCCCAGGTCGGTGGTCGTCTTGGGGTCGCCGTCGTTCAGGTAATCCATCTTCTCGATGATCCCGTTAAAGTCGCCGATCCCATCGCCGTCGCTGTCATAAAAACTGCGCACAAAGATCTGGTAAAAGACCGCATCGCTCCACCAGGGCAGGCCGTCTGTGCCCTGCGGAAGACCCTCCACCGGCTGGACTGCCCTTGGCCCTGCCGGCGTGCAGGCTGCAAAAAACAGCCCGATCATCACCAGGCCGAGCAACCGAAAAAGTGTATGCTTCTTCACAAGATCACCTCCATCAGCCATATAAAAATTCCAATCCTTTCACCACATCTTCCCGCCAGGCGTTGTAATTGTGCCCTGCCGGGTATTCATTGTATCCCACCCCATAACCACGCGCCGCCAGGGCCGCCCGCATGCGCCGGTTGGACGGCAGCAAGGGGTGTAAATCATACAGGCCCACATCCAGCCACACCTTCAGATCGCGCCGCGGGCCATGCTCCACCAACTCGAAGACTACCGAATCATAATCGTCCAGCGTAAAGGCCCCCGATTGGCTGAGCACATGCCCAAAGATCCCCGCCATGCGCAGCCCCGTGTACAAAGCCATCAGGCCGCCCATCGAGGCCCCCAGCACACCGTATGCACCGGGTTGTTCCGATACATCCACCAGGTTTAGGTGCTGGCGGGCCAGCGGCAGCACTGCCTCATACAGCAGGCCCAGGGTCGCCTCACTGCATGCATATTCCAGCGTGCGCGCTTGCCGTCCGTTATCCACCATGGCCAATGCCAGCGGGCAGATGCGCCCCTGGCTGATCAAGGTATCCACGATCACATCCAGCCGGGCGCGGCGCAAATAGTCCCGCCCATCCCACACCACCACCAACGGCACCGGCTGCTCGGTGGCAGGCCGGTAAAGGTAAACGTTCCGGCGCAGGCCTGCCATCAAATGCTCCGCCTCGATCACATGCCGCTCCACCTGCCCCTTCAGGCGGCGCGGCAGGGCCGGCGGCTGGAGGCCTGGAGTGACGTAAAAATATTGGTTGTACTTGCCCATGCCGTTCGAAACACGGCGCAGGTTGAAGGGGTCGTCCAGGCGCTGGTCGCCATCCACGAAGACGTACTCCATGTAGGCATCTTTCGGCAGCGCCAGGCGGTAAGTCCACACCGAGGGCGCCTCTTTGACCAACACAACCGGGTCGCCATCCTCCCAACCGCAAAAATCACCGATCAACCTCGGGGCGCGTTTGCCTGCCCACACAAAGGTGGCCACACGCGTATCCGCCGCATCGCCGGTGGTGTTGGCAACCGGGTCGATCAGCGGCGTACCCTCAGTGCGAGCGCGTTCGACAAGCGGGTGGTTCATCCGATCACCACCCCGCTCAGCGGCGGCAGGTCGAGCCTGTGTTCAAGGTCAGGCGCGCCCAGGCCAGGCTGGCTGGCAAAGAGCAGCCTGCCCTGCCCGCCGGGCAGTGTTAGCGACCGCTTTTCCTGCGAGAGATTCAAGACCACCACCAACTCGCCCCGCCGGTAAGCCAACACATCATCCTGGACCGGCATGGCCTCAAACGAACCTTCGCCCAGGGTCACATGCCGGCGGCGGAAGGCCACCAAGTCTTTGTAGAAGTCCAGCAAAGCGATGTTCTGCGCCTCTCCCCACAGCATGGGCAGGCGCGATTCTTCCGGCAGCCCGCGCCCATCCTGGCGCACATCGCGCACCTGCGAAAGCCCCACCTCGGTGCCGTAATAGATCACTGGCGCACCCGGCAGCGTGAACTGGCACAAGGCCGCCAGCCGCAGCCGGCGCTCATCGCCCCGCGCCGCCCACAAGAAGCGGTTCATATCGTGGTTATCGAGAAAAGAAGGGCGCGAAAAGGTCTCGGGGAAGTATGCCATGTGGCGCGCTAGGAAGGCCCCCACCTGCCCGGCATTCCAGTTGCCAAAGGCAAAGCCCTGGCGGAATGCCTCCAGCAGGCCAAAGTCCAGGCAGCCATCCAGCCCGCCCTCAAAATTGAGCTGCGAATCCGGCGGTTCCACCACCTCGCCAAAGGTCCAACTATCCGGACAGGCCTGGCGAGTGGCCCGGCGGAACTCAGCCCAAAAGTCTGGCGCAGGCCCCACAGCATAATCTACCCGGTACCCATCCACACCCAGCTTTAGCCAATAGGCCGCCGCGTCCAACAGGTGCTGGCGGGCAGGCGCGTGGCGCAGGTTGATCTGCGGCAGATCTCGCACCCCAAAGAAGGTCTCGTATTGGTCGGGCCAATGGGTGAATGTGTACCAGTGGTGGTACGGGCTCTTGGAGTCTCGGATGGCTTCCTGAAAACTGGGATGCCCCCAGGACCAATGGTTGGGCACAAAATCCAACAGCACCCGCATTCCACGGCTATGCGCAGCGGCCAACAATTGTTGCAGATCTTGCTTGCTGCCCAAGCGCGGCTCGATCTCAAAATAATCCGTGGCGTCATATCCGTGATGCGAGGGGCTGGGGAACACCGGCGTCAGCCACAACACATTTGCCCCCAGCTCACTGATGTGATCCAGCTTCTCGGTGATGCCACGCAGCGTCCCACCGTAAAAGCCTGCCGGCCCATCGGGCTGCTTCCAATCGCTCCCCTGCCCGGGGAAGAAGCGGTCTACAAAGATCTGGTAAACCACTGCCTGCCGGGTCCAGGCGGGGGTTGGATCATCGGCAATATAGCAAGCATAAAAAGCCCCACCATCGGCCCACATCTCCGCCTGGCTGCCCCAGGCCGCTGAAATGCGGTAGCGCAAAACCGTGCCATCTGCCTGGCCAGGCAGGGTGGCCCGAAAATGGCGCACATAGCCCCACACCTGCGTATCCCATTCCACGCCGGTCACCTGCATGGGGGTCGCCTGCCCCCCCTGCGCCTGCCCCAGGCTTCCAGCCGGGTCGCAGCCATCGTTGGTCCAATAAACCCAGGCCTGCTCCAGCGGATATGCCGGGCCTACCGTCAGTTCCAGCTCAATCGGCTGGCCCGGAAGCGGGTCGCGCGGCCGGCGTGCCTGTAGATGCGTCACCCCGGCCCGGCGAGTGCGCACCAGGTTGGTGCGCAGCTCGTCGGTAGCCAGGGTGCCGAAAACAAAGTCGTTGGTGGGTTGTTGGGGATTAGCCTTTGACGCCGCCAAGGGTCAAACCGCCTACCAGGTATTTCTGGAAATAGGTGTAGATGAGGATGACCGGGATGATGGTCATCACAGCCCCGGCTGCAAAGTAACCCCAGGGGATGCTTTGCGTATTTGCCAGGCTGTACATACCAACCATCAACGTGCGCCGCACATCTGGCGCCGGGATCAACACCGAGGCGAACACATACTCACCCCAGCCGCCCATGAAGGCCAGCAGAGCCGTCACCGCCAGGGCCGGCTTGGCCATCGGTAGGCCCACCAGCAAGAAGGACTGGATCGGGCCGCAGCCGTCGATCATGGCCGCCTCTTCGATTTCGATGGGGATAGTGTCGAAGTATCCCTTCATCAGCCAGGTGGTGAACACCAGGTTGCCGATCGTATACGCCAGGATCAGCCCCCAATGGCTGGCATACAGCTTGAAGGCCGTCAACAACTGGGCCACCGGCACCAACGAGAGTACGCCCGGGAAAGCCTGGATGGCCAGCAGCAGGATCAGGCCAAACTCACGCCCATAGAAGCGGAAGCGTGAGAAAGCAAAGGCTGCCGATGTGGCGATCAGCAGGCAGGCGATCGTGGTGAAGCCCGCCACGAACAGGCTGTTGCGCATCCAGGTCAAGAAGGGATACGGCTGGCCCGAAAGCATAACCTGGTAATTCTCAAACGTCCATTCTGTGGGAATGAACATGCCCAACAGGTTAAGCGTATACAGGCGGCTGCCCACGCGCCCAGAGGCCAGGATCACAAACCAGATCGGGTACAGAGCAAAGAGCGTCATCAAGCCCAAAAAGATATACTGTAGAACCAGTACGAGGGGTCTCGGTTTGCGGCTCATTCGTAGGCTCCTTGTGTAATGCGGCTAATACGCATGCTGTAAAGCGTGGCGATGAACAAGAAAATGAAAATGATCACCGCAAAAGCACCCGCTTTGGCGTATGCGTTATACTGGAAAACCTGCTTATACGCATAGACCATCACCAGCTCGGTAGCGCCAGGCACGCCTGCGCCCTGAGATGGACCGCCGCCGGTCATGGCCCACACCGTACCAAACATCTGGAAGCCGCCGCCGCCGATCGCGCTGAGCACAATTGCCGGCATCACCGAGGGACGCAACAGAGGCAGGGTGATATTGACTAACTGCTGCCAATAAGTGGCCCCATCCACATCTGCCGCCTCGTATTGATCCGCAGGGATCGACTGCAAAGCACCCAGGATGATGTTAAAGCAGAAGGGGAAAGAGAACCACAGGTTGACCAGGATGATCGCTGCCAGGGCGTAATTGCCATTGGCCAACCAGGCCAACCCCTCTCCGCCAAAGGCGCGGAGGATCTGGTTGATGGTGCCCTGTTCGCGGAAGAAGAACTGCCAGATCAGGGACATGATGATGAACATCGTCGAAGCTGCCCAGGGGATGATCATGATCGCCCGGAAAAAGGTGCGGCCTTTGATGTAATCGCCGTTCAGCACCAGGGCCAAGATCAGGCCAAAAATATAGTTGAGCGGCACGGTAATCACCACGAACAACAATGTGCGGAAGACCACGATGAAAAAGTCGCTGCTTGCTTCCAGCGTTTTCATCGCGCCGCCCACATTCAAAATCCATGCCAGCAAAACGGTTATCGCCAGCCCCCCTATCCAAACCCAAAACGAGGAAACCGGCCGCGTTAGCTGCCGGTCCAGGCGTTTATTCACCTGCCCGGCGATGATCAACGGAGCAAAGAGCAGCGCAAGCTTGACCAGAGCCAACACACCCTCGCCAGTGAAGAGTTTGCCAATCAGGCTGTCATAATTGGCAAATAACGGCTCCTGGATCACGTATGGCTGGCCCATACCAGCATTTGAGCGGAACATCGGCCAACAGCCCGGCTCAATGACCGAAGTCAGGAATACCGTACAATCTGGATTGGGGTGGTACTGGTTGCGGTTGGTAAACGAAATATAGACGTTATAGATGATCGGGTAAATATTGAGCGCCAGGATGCCCAACAGTGTTGGCCCAATAAAGGCCAAGATCGTCAGCGCTTTGCGTCGCCCAGACCAAGAGACCATAAGAACCTCCCATTGGGTATGTGCCGGGCAGAATTGATCTGCCGAGGCACAAATCGGCAGGCTCGCCGCCGAAAAAGAACGGCGCCGAAAAAAGAACGGGGAGGGCATAGACTGCCCTCCCCGTTTTTAACACAGGGTTACTTCATCCCCGCGATGGCTTCTTCAGCCGCAGCCTGAGCCGCAGCCAGCGCATCCGCTGGGGTCTGAGCGCCGGTCCAGATGGCGTTGGTCATGTCACCAACCGGGCCCCACTGAGCGCCAGCAAAGGGGGTGTTGGCCATCGGCACGCCCAGGTTCAGGGCAGCGCCAAAGCCAGCTACGGTCGCCATAGCCTGCACATCAGCATCCAACAGGGCGGCGGTGTTGGCCGGGATGGTCTTGTTGGCCAATGCGATGGTCTTGGAGTTCTCAGCATTGGTGAAGAACTTGATCACATCCAGCGCAACCTCAGCCGTGCCGCGATCCACCGCGTTGCGGGAGATCATGAGGGACTTGATGCCCACGAAGGGGCTGCCCATCGGCAGGATACCGTAGTCGATGCCAGCCGCTTCCAGGTCAGCAATGGCCCAAGGGCCAGTCCACCAGGCAGCCGCATTGCCTTCAACCAGCATGGTCTTGCAGATTTCATGGCTGGTTTCGGCCGGGGCAACTTCATGGAACTTGACGATCCACTCAGCCGCAGCCTGGGCTTCAGCAGAGTTCAGGTACGAATTGCCAGCATCATCGATATAGGTGGGCATACCATGGCCGAAGTACACCGGGGCCACGTGGTAAGCATCCGCATTGCCCAGGCCCTGGTTGCAGATCAGGTACTTGCCAGAGTTGGCAGCCGCAAAGGCCTCTGCCTTCGCCAGCAGATCGGCGAAGTCGGTCGGGTCAGCGGGGAAGTCAGTTTCGCTCGCCAGGGCCTTGTTATAGACGATGGCAATGCCTTCCTGTGATTCGGGCAGCGCCCAAATCTTGCCCTGCCAGACCACACCAGCTACAGCCGCGGGCTCGTAGGTGCTTTCCAAGAAAGCCTGGTCCACGCCCAGGGTGCCCAGGTCAACGATGTTGCCAACCAGGGCCTGGCTGCCGATCTGATCGTTGGCCCAACCGATGATGTCGGGGCCTTCGCCAGCCGGGATGGCGACCTTCAAAGCGTCCGACACATTGTCGGGCTTGGTCAGGTCAATGGTCACATTGGGGTGCGCAGCCGTGTAGGCATCAAAGACAGCCTGAATGGCAGTCAGGTACGCTCCATCCCACTGGTGCCAGATGGTGATGGTCACGGGCTTTGCCGTCTCTTCGGTAGCCACGGGTGTCGCGGTAGCCTTGGGCGTGCAAGACACCAGCAGCATCGCAGCGATCAGCAAAACACTCAACATACTCCAAAACTTCTTCATTTCTCTCTCCTTAGGATTGAAAGTTTTTTCCTTCGCCGGAACGCCGGCGAATTCCACACTGAATTGAAAATGGTCTAGAATTGGCCCTCGGGTTGCTCGCATCACCTCCTCGCCAAGCATCTCACAGAGCTATAACAGCCTCTTCATAACCAATTATAACAGACTGGCAGGCGGTAAATTAAGCCCCATCCGACCAGGTCATCCTTTCACGCTTCCCAGCGTCAGACCAGAGATCAGCCACTTGGAAGAGTACAAGAACAAAGCCATCACCGGGATGGCGATCAGGACCGAGGCCGCCGAGAATTTACCCCATGATACCGTGAAGTCTGATGCATACGTGAAGACACCTAACGGCCAGGTGTATAAAGAGTCTTTCTGCAAGACCACGCGCGCCACCAGGTACTCGCTCCAGCCGCCCATAAAGCTGAACAAGAAGGCAATCGCCAGCGCCGGTGTAGAAAGCGGCAGCATGATCTTGGTGAACACGGTCAGGCGCGAGGCCCCGTCGATCAGGGCCGCTTCTTCCAGGTCCACCGGGATGGTTTCATAATACCCCTTCAACGTCCAGATCGTCAGCGGCACCGAAGAAACCGCATAGGCAATGATCAGGCCCAGGTACGAGTTGATCATCTTCATCTTTGCCAGCATAATGAAGAGTGGCAAAAGCAGCATCCCCGCCGGGATCATCTGCGTGGTCAGCAAGAAGACCAACCCCGCCGTGCGGCCCGGGAATTTGAAACGGGCAAAAGCGTATGCACTCACTGCCGCCAGGATCACGGCAAAGATCGAGGTAACCGAAACCACCGAGATCGAGTTCCACAGCCAGAGGAAGAAATCCGAATCGCGTCCCCGTTCTGGCTCTCCAAACAATACCGCCCGGTAATTATCCAATGATGCATTCTCTGGGATGATCGCCAGGCTGGTGGTCAGCAGGGTATCATTCGGGCGCAGCGAAATGGTGATCACACGCAGCACCGGGTACACGGCAATGATGCAGGCCGCGATCAACGCCAGGTGGATCATAAGCGTCTTAAAGGGGCTGTCACCGCGCCCACGGTGGAAGAAACTGCGCATGAAGCCGTTTTCTGCTTTTTTGATTTGTTCGCTTGAAGATGTTGTTGCGGTCATGATTACACTCCTAATCTCTCGTAACGATGATCTCGATTACTAACCACGGTAGTCAGGCGATCAATCGCTAATCTGTGGCGCCCTTCAAGCCGCCGGTAATGCGCATGTAGAACAGGGTAAACAGGAACAGGACAATAAAGATCACCAGGGCAAACATCGCCGTGAACCCATAACGGTAGAATGAGAAGGCCGCCTTATACATTGAAGAGACCAGGATGTCCGTCTTCTCTTGCGGGCCGCCCTGCGTGATCAGGTAAATGACATCGAATTTGTTGAAAGTCCACACCACACCCAACACCACCGCCGGGGTAAGCACGGGCTTCAAAAGGGGCAGGGTGATGTTGCGGAACATCTGGAAGCGGTTGGCGCCATCGATCTCAGCCGCCTCATAATATTCTGACGAGATGCTCTGCAAGCCACCCAGGATGATGACCGACATAAAGGGAATGCCCAGCCAGATATTCGAGAGCAAAATCGAAACAAAAGCCCAGAAGGGGTCTTGCTTCCAACTGACCGGCCCGATGAACGACAGCCAATTCAAAAACGGGACCGAAGTAACGAAATTGTGGATGTTCCCCAAGATAATATTGAACATGCCGTATTTGCTGTCGAACTCGTTGCGCAGGGCCATCGCCGCAATGGTGGTGGGGATGGCCCAGGGGAAAACCAGCAGTGTGCGGTACAGGCCCTGGAGCTTCATCGGCCGGTTCAACAGCAGCGCCAGGCCCATACCACCGCCGACGTGGAAGACCACGTTGATCACCGTCCACAAGATCGTGCGCACAAACACTTCAAAGAACTTGGCATCTTTCGCCACGTTGCCGGTGAAAAGGGTCACCAGGTTTTGCCAACCGTACTCCAAACCGTACGAAGCGTTCTTGGTGGCCTGGGTGCCCAACGAGGCGTTGGAAAATGCCAGGCGGATTTCATATAAGAATGGATAAACGATCAAAAAGAGCATACCGACCACAGCCGGTAAGACCAACAGGTAGGCCAGGCCCAATCGGCTGTGCCGCGGCTCACTGAGGGCCTGGATCAGGCCAAAAAGCCCCAATAACACCAGAACCACAATCCCGCCTGCCGCCATCGTTGCGCCGCCGCTCTCTACCATCTGAGAGTTGACCAGCGCGGTCTTGAGACCATCAAACAAAGTGCTCGGCGAGCGGAAGAAACTCCCCAAAGCCCCCTCACCCAGGCGGATCAAATCCGTCAATTCTAAGAACACCACCAGCAGCATCAACGCAATGGCTGCCACCACAACCTGTATAAAGCGGACGACCACCGCATTGACCGCGTTGCTGGGCTTGCGGAAGAAGATCTGGTAAAAATAAATCTCCAGCACCGCCAGGAACACCAGCACAGCCAGGACAAACCCACCAATCTGCTTGATGCTGGCAACGACAACATCAGCATTCAAGCTGATGCCATCTGAATACGGGGCAATCCAACTGCGCAGCAAGAAAAACACTGCCAACCCCGCCAGCACCCACAAACCCGCTGGCAAATAGCGACGCAATGTAGAGGTGTTATCCATAGTGTGCTACTCCTTAGATACAGCCGTGATACCTGGCGATTAACTTCACAGCTTATTATATACGATAAACAGAAGACGGGGGGCGGAAGCCGCCCCCCGTCTGAGGTTACAGGCGACTAGTCAAGAAGACCAGTCAAGTGAACTACTCCAGAGTGGCCATGCACTCGTCGGCAGCAGCCTGGGCAGCAGCAGCAGCATCCGCAGGGGTCACGGTGCCAGCCATCACGCCTTCCAGGTTGGGGCGCCAGGCGTCCCAAGCGCAGCGCATCGAGGCAGCCGCAGGCTGGCCGAGGCCATTGGCCAGGGCAGCCATCGAGCCGGACAGGATCGGATCGCTGGCGATCAGGGGATTTTCAGCCACAGAGATCATCGAAGGCAGGCGAGACTGCCCTTCCAACCAACGGGTCTGAACCTCGGCCGAAGTCATGTAGGTGAGGAACTTGATCACGGCAGCCTTCTTGGCGGGGTTATCGAGCACCGCGTTGGAAACCATGAAGTACTTGCCACCGGTCATTTCGGTGTAGGGATTGCCGTTGATGGTCGGGACCGGGGCGGTGCCCAGGTTTTCGCCCAAAGCGGTGGTGTAATCACCCAGCGACCAGTCGCCGTTGATGATCATGGCGGTGGTGCCTTCTTTGAAGCCAGTGTCAGCGCAAGCGTAATCGCATTCCGCGGGGACGACACCATCGGTCTTCAGCGAAGCCACGAAGGTCAGGTAATCGATGAAGGCCTGGTTATCGAACTGCGGTTTGTCCTCTGCATCCAGAGGCCAGCCACCGAAAGCGCCGTAGAAGCCAGCGCCCCAGTAGGGCTCATTCAGGTTGTAGGCGAAGCCCTGAACGCCATCTTTGGTCAGGTCTTTGGCCATGGTAATGAGTTCTTCAAAGGTCGCAGGAGGCTCAGCAACAAGGCTCTTGTTGAAGAGCAGCATCAGGTGGTTACCGTAGTTGTCGGGCAGGCCCCACATAGTGCCGCCAACAACTGCGTTGCCCAGGGCGCCTTCGTAGAACTGATCCAGGAAAGCCTGGTCGAAGAGGTCGGTCATCGGGGCAATGATCTGCAGAACGCTGAAAGGACCAGCGAAGTCGTTCGGGACGCGCACAACCTCAGGGGCCGATTCGGCCAGGGAGGCGGTCTGGAACTGGTCGCGCAGGGCTTCGTTCTCGTAGTGCGTGCGCTCAACGATGATATCGGGGTTGGCAGCCATAAATTCGGCAACCAGGGTGTCAATGAAGACATCCACATCATCGCCTTCCTGTTCCCAGAAGGCAATCGTCACGGGCTCAGCCGCAACAACAGGCGCTTCGGTCGGGACGACTTCGGCGGGCTTTTCGGTCGCTGCGGGCGCAGCAACGGTGGCGGTGGCGGCCGGCGAGCAGGCCGCCAGGACCATGGTGGCTAACAGTGCGAAGGTCAGCACGGTCCAAATTTTCTTAATCATATTCTTTCTCCTTTTTCCTTTGCTTGGTTTGGTTAATCGAGCTCTTGGCTCACTTGGCGAGAAGCCTGGCTTCTCAACCACTTACAACAATTTTGGGCGTATGGTTTCCTTTGGGCGACTGGCTTTTCTCCTCCTTTCAAGAAGAACTCACCCCTCCACCATTTGGTCGAGGATCACATTGATTGATTGCACAATGGCCCCCATACTAGAAGACCTTCGACCCAGCACGGAAGAATTGATCCGCACTGCCTGGGCCGCTGATCGCAAACTGCGCTCTCGCACCGCTTTCCGAATGGGCTCTAAGAGCAAATCGCCCATCTGCGAGATCCCCCCGCCCACCACCACCATACTGGGGTTGAACAGGTTGACCAGGCTCGCCACAGCTACCCCCAGGTGAAAACCTGCTTCGGTCACGATCTGCTGTGCCACCAGGTCACCCATACGGGCCGCAGAGGCCACATCGCGGGCGGTAATTCGTTCTACGTCAATCGTCGATAACTGCGTGCGGCGTCCCAAGCGCACGGCTTCACGCGCCCGGCGGGCAATCGCGTTCCCGCCCGCCATCGCTTCCAAACAGCCGTGATTGCCGCAACTGCACAAAGGGCCGTTCTCTTGAATGGTAATGTGGCCGATCTCTCCGGCCGATCCGGTCGCGCCGCGGTAAACATGCCCATCGATCAACAGGCCCGCCCCCACCCCGCTGCCCACCTTCAAATAAGCCAGGTTACATTCGTTGCGCCCGGCTCCATAAGCCCACTCACCAAAGGCGCCCAATTCAGCATCGTTGCCCAAAGAAACCGGGCGCTGCCAGCGCTGCTGAAGCTCAGATCGGATAGGGAAACCATCCCAACCTGGCATAATGGGCGGGGCGCTCACCATTCCGGCATCCAGGTCCACCGGACCCGGCACGCCAATCCCAATCGCCATGACATCGCGCAAGCTCAGCCCTGCCCGCTGCAGCAGGTTGTTCAACTGGGCATCCACCTCGGGCATGCACACCTCAGGGCCGGCTGCCACGTCAAAAGGCACTTCCAGCTCTTGCAGCACGTGCGCCGAAAAATCGGTCACCACCAGGCCCAGGTGCGTGGCCCCCATATCGATCCCCGCCACGTAACCCCGCCGCGGGTTGATCTCTAACAAGATCGGCCTCCGCCCACCCGTTGCCGGGCCATCCTCGGCCTCGTTCACCAGCCCATCCTGGACCAAAGTATCCACGATCGTCGAGATGGCCGAACGGGTCAAATCCATGCGGCGCGCCAACTCGGCCCGCGAGATTCCGCCGGGCAAGAAACGGATCATATCCAAAATAACCCGTTTGTTCAGGTTCTTGACAACGCCAATTCGAGGGGGAGTGGTAGTGGTATCCAAGAGGCTATCTCGTACAGATAATGCCTTGCCAACGGTGGGAATTTTAGCAAATATCCGATTGTTTGTCAAGTAAATTGACACAACATGTTGAAATGTTAATGTAACAAACAAAGGTTTCTTTTCGCCAACCGCAATTGTTCGGTGCGTTTTTCAAGCCGATTAGCGGTTATAATCTACACATGCAGCATCACCATATCCTTTCTGGCGTTTACGCCGCCGCCGTCACCCCCCTCGATTCGCACTTCACGCCCACTCCCGAAGCCTACTCGGGCCTGCTTTCTTTCCTGGCCCAGCGCGGCTGTCACGGCGCACTGCTTTTGGGTACCACCGGCGAAGGCCCTTCCTTCTCCGCCGCCGAGCGCATCAAGATCTTCCAGGCCGCCAGCCAGGCCCGTCATGGGCTCACTGGCTTCCGCCTCTTGGCTGGCACCGGCACACCCAGCCTGGATGAGACCATCGCCATCACCCGCTTTGCCTTTGACCTGGGTTTTGACGGTGTGGTGGTCCTGCCGCCCTATTACTTCCGCAAGGTCTCTGATGACGGGCTGTTCGAATGGTTCAGCCAGGTCCTGCGCCGCGCCGTTCCATCTGGCGGGGCCCTGCTGGCCTACCACATCCCCCCTATCACCGGCATCGGCTTCTCTCACGACCTGCTGGCCCGTCTGCTCGAAACCTTCCCCGGCCGCTTTGTCGGCGTCAAGGATTCATCCAATGACCCCCAAAATGCCCGCCTGCTGGGCGAGCGCTTTGGTAAAGACCTGCTCGTCTTAAATGGCAACGACCGCCTCTTCAGCACCGCCTTGCAGGCCCAGGCCTCTGGCTGCATCACCGCCGTGGCCAACCTGCGTTCGCCCGACCTGCGCCAGGTTTGGGACTCCTTCCAGGCTGGCACGCCAACCCAGGCCGCCCAGGCCCGCCTGGATGCTGTGCGCACCGTCTTAGAGCGTTACCAGCCCTTCCCACCCATCATCAAATCCCTCCTTGCACAGGAACACGACCTGCCCTATTGGTTCGTCCGCCCCCCCCTGCTGCCCGTTCCCAATCACACGCTGAACGCCGTGCTCGCCGAGCTATCGGCGGCGCTCCAGCCCTTGGTGGTGTGACCGCCAACGCAACGTGATCGCCCACGCCACGTGATTACCAATGCCCCATGGCCTCCACCCCATCTCATAACCGCCTGCTCCCCATCACCTTGCTCATCCTGGGCCTGGCATTGTTGGTTTTCACCATCACGCTGGTCAATTTCATCTCTGCCGTCCGCCCCGAACCATCCGCCACCCCCTTGCCGCCCAGCGCAACCGTAACCCCCTCACCAACCATCACCCATACCCCCACCGCCACCCAAACCATCACCCCGCGCCCCACCTGGACCTTCCGCCCCTCTCAAACCCCCACCAACACCGCCACCGTCACGCCCACCAGCACCCAAACCCCCGTCCCCACCCCACCCATCACCACGCCGTTCAAGGAAAATTACCGCTACCGCATCTATGCCTCTTGGGGAGCCGAAGATGCCGCGCGCCTCATTGCACTGCTGGAATCCAAAGCTTCCACCACCCGCACGGCAGAGTGGTATTGGGGTCTGTACCGGGCCCAACAAGAGGCCCTTCTGCGCTACCCCGCCGCACCCCAGGCCACCCAATGGCGCTGGGGCATGGCCTATGCCCTGGCGTGCCTGAACGACCCCGCCGCCCCTGGTGCCTATGCCGCCCTGGTCAATGAAGCCATCCTCACAGACCGCGTGCGCGTCGACGACCTCCCCGCCTGGTTCAGCCAGCACGAAACCCGCCTTCAGCTCAACGCCTATAAAATGCCCGCCATCCCCGGCGAGCTGGGCCGCCGTCTCATCGAGATCACCGGCCTGGGCAGCGCTTACTTGTGGGTGCGCGAAGCCCCCACCGGCGCCCAGGTCTATCCTTTGATGGGCAATTTCGACCTCGAGAACCCCTCCCAAACGGCCTATTTCTTAAGCGACCTGACCGGCGACGGCTTTGAAGACCTGGTGCTCTACCGCCAGGACACCCCCGGGGTGACCACCCTCCAACCGCCGCGCATCTTCGACCTGGCCCCCATCCCCCCGCTGGAGCTGCCCACAGCCGCCCAGGTCCCGTTCGATTTTGGCACCGGTTTCGAGATCAGCCCGGCCGCCCTGCCCAATGCCAATGGCGGCAGCGACCTGCAAATGACCGCCGTTCTCTCCCCGGCCTGCCCGGTGCACGCCTCTCAGGTTTACCATTGGGATGGCGCAGGTTTCAACGCCGGCCCCTTCCAGTACACCGTCCACCCCATCCCCGGCTTGCAGGCCTACTGCGAAACCATTGTCGACCATGCCGCGCTGCGCTGGGGACCCCAGGCCGCCCTCTCATTGGCTGAGCCGCTGCTCGAGCTTTGGCCCCCTGAGCAGGATACAGCCAGACGCCCTTACCCCGCCGACGCCCTGGATGCCTGGCGCTTCCGCCTGGGCGTTTACCATGCCACCCTGGGCAACCAGGCCGAAGCCCAGCGCTACCTGTCTGAGATCATCACCACCCCCGCCATCCCCACCAGCACATGGATTGCCCCCGCCCAGACCTTCATCGACAACTATACCGGCCCCGCCGGCCTGTACCGCGCCTGCCAGGCGGCCCCCTTCTGCAACTTGCGCAGCGCCATCCAAACCCTGACCGCCGCCAGTGAACAGAGCGACCCCTCGCAGGCCCTGGCCTACCTGGTGCAGGCGGGGGTCAGCACCCGCGCCAGCGGCTATTTCGATTTCAACCGTGACGGGCAAGAAGAACGCTGGCTTACCATCCAGCCCCTGCCCAACCAAAAGCTGGAATTTTGGATCCTGGCCCCCACCGCCTCTGGCACCCAGGCCGTCTTTGTGCAGTTGATCGAAGACAACAGCCCCGAGCCGTATTATGCCGATCCTGAAGGCGACTCTCCGGTCACCCAGCTCGAAGGTGGCCAGGGCCTGGTCTTAGCGCGTGCCGAGAACGGCGAGTATTACGTCTATGCTGTAGAAGTGAAGCTGGCCCTGCCCACCCTCATCCCAGAGGCCATCCAAATAGCCGTAGATGCCCTCTTCAGCGGCGTCGACCCGGCCCAGGTGCGCGACGAACTCTTAGACATCCAGCAGAACCCCCGCTTTGCCAGCGACTGCGTCTCTTTCTCGGTTTGCGATATCTTCTACTACGCGCTGGGTCTCTCTTACGAACTGACCGGCGAGAGCGAGACGGCTCGCGACAATTACCTGACCCTCTGGCGCTATCACCGCGCCAGTCCCTACACCATCATAGTGCGCCAAAAGATGGAAGTGCTGCCTGCCCTGCCCACGCGCACCCCCACGCGCACCGCCACGCGCACCATCACCGCCACCATCGACCCCAACATCACGCCCAGCCCCACGCTGACGCGCACCGTCACGCCCACGCACGACCCCAATTCCACCGAAACCCTCACCCCCACGGTGACTTCTACGTCTCCCTCAGCCTACCCGTGATCTAAAAGTGCCGGTGAGCCGCGATGACATTTCCCTATCCCCCCACCACCTGGCGGCTGATCCAAACCCCGCCCGCCGCCGGCGCCTGGAACATGGCTGTCGATGAAGCCATCCTGGCCGCCACCGGGCGCGGCGAAGCACCGCCCACCCTGCGCCTGTACGCCTGGGACCCGCCCTGTCTCTCTCTAGGCTATGCGCAGCCTGCCGCCGACGTTGACCTGCCCGCCCTGCAAGCCCGCGGCTGGCATCTCGTCCGCCGCCCCACCGGCGGGCGTGCCATCCTGCACACCGATGAGCTCACCTATTCCATCTGCGGCCCCCTCACCGAGCCCCGCCTGGCCGGCAGCGTCATCGAGAGCTACCGCATCTTATCCGCCGCCCTGCTGGCTGCCCTGCACCGCCTGGGCCTGCCCGCTCAATCCCAGGCCACGCCAGGCCCCGCCAACCCCAATGGCAAAGGCCCGGTGTGCTTTGAAACCCCGTCTAATTATGAAATTACCGCCCACGGCAAAAAGCTGGTCGGCAGCGCCCAGGCCCGCCGCCGCGAAGGCGTCTTACAACACGGCTCCTTCCCCCTCACCGGTGACCTCCAGCGCATCACCCAGGTGCTGGTCTTTGCCGACCCTGCTGCCCGCAGCACCGCCGCCGAGCGCCTCTTAGCCCGCGCCACCACCGCCCAGGCCGTGCTCGGCCGCGCCCCCTCCTGGCAAGAAGCCGCCCAGGCTTACATCGCCGCCTTCGAAGAGACCCTGCACCTCAGCCTCCAGCCCGCCGAGCTGACCCCCATTGAGCTAGAAGAAGCCGCCCGCCTGGCGGATGAAAAGTTCGCCCACCCTTCCTGGACCGAGCGGATTTAAGGGCGTGAGCCAAAAACGGGTGTGATGCGGTGCTTAGGCACCGCATCACACCCGTTTTTGGGATTTCTGGTGATGCTACGGAACCAGCGTGGGCTGGACGAAGATCACATCCTCAAAACCCAGCGTATCCAACAGCCGCTCCATGTAAATCTCTGCATTTAGCCGCGCCTGCTCCAAGATGCCGTCTTCAATTGCCGCCTGTTCAATGGCATCTTCAGCCGCCTGGCGGGCCGTCGTTTCCAGGTTAACATCCCCATGCGTCAGCAGACCCGTATCCCGGTCATAGACGTATGATTTTTCGTTGTTCAGCGTGGCAACAAAGATCTCGGTCTGCGGCAGGCGCACGTACAAGATGCCCCCTTCCACCCACATATCCTGTGGGCCCAGCTTCTGCAGATCGATCCCCGCAATCACCTCACCGTGTGCCACGAACAGCAAGCGGTCGCCGAACAAAGGCCCAAACACGCCCTGCCCCGTCTCAGCGGTGACCACTTTCTCAATCGAATACTGGATCGTCTCCAGGCGCGCCAGGCTGCGCACCTGGTAGATGATCGTCACCGGGTCTGGGATGACCGTAGGGGTAGGATTGAGCGCCGAAGCCACCTGCGTCCCCAGGTTGCTGGTCATATCATTGACCGGCTGAAAGACCTCCCGCGCCTGTTCCATGCTTTCGCGCACCGCAAACACCACCCCCAGTGCGCCCAGCGCCACGATCAGCAGCACGCCGATCACCAATGCCCACGAGCGAAGATTATTATCATTTGTCATAATTTCGTATTATACTTGAAATTGATGCCAATCGGCCTGCTGACCCTCACCCTTCAAATCCCCGCCTGCCGGTCTTTGAAAGAAAAGCGCGGCCGCCTCAAGCCGCTCCTGGCCCGCCTGCACCGAGAATTCAACCTCTCAGCCGCCGAGATGGGCGCCAACGACCGCTGGGATGAGGCCATCCTGGCCTGCGCCCTGGTCAGCAGCGACGCCGCCCATGCACAGAGCGCCCTGCAAAACGTGTCCCGCTGGGTTGAGCACAACTGGCCCGACGTGCTGGTCGTTGAGCAGCACATAGAAACCCTGGTCTGAGCTGCCCTGTTCATCCCTGTTCATCCCTATTGATCAATATTTACAAAGGAGATTCTATGGACCTACAACTTACCGGAAAACGTGCCCTGGTCACCGGCGCCAGCCGCGGCCTGGGCTATGCCACCGCCCGCACCCTGGCCCTTGAAGGCTGCCAGGTCGCCATCAACAGCCGCAGCCAGGCCAACCTCAGCGCCGCCGCCGAAAAGCTCTCTCAAGAATGCGGGCGCCCCGTCACCGGCCTGCCCGGCGACATCGGCCTACCCGATGTGCCTGCCGCCCTCATCCAGCAGGCCGTCCAGGCCCTGGGCGGCCTCGATCTCCTGGTGACCAACGCCGGAGGCCCTCCGGCGGGCAAATTCGAGGCCTTCGATGACGCCGCCTGGCAGCAGGCCGTAGAACTCTCTCTCCTCAGCCATGTGCGCCTGATCCGCGCCGCCCTGCCCGCCCTGCGCCAATCCCCCGCCGCCAGCGTGCTGACCATCACCTCGTACTCGGTCAAGCAGCCCATCGCCAACCTGGTGCTCTCTAACAGCGTGCGCGCCGCCACCGTGGGCCTCACCAAAAGCCTGGCCCTCGAACTGGGCGCCGAGGGCATCCGTTTCAACTCCATCCTCCCCGGCTGGACCGAGACCGAGCGCGTCTACGATCTCATGTCGCAGCGTGCCCGTGCCAACCACACCAGCGTTGAAGAAGAGATCGCCAAGCAAACCCAAGACAGCCCCCTTGGCCGCATGGCCCAGCCCCAAGAATTCGCCAACGCCGCCGTCTTCCTGCTCTCTCCCGCCGCATCTTACATCACCGGGGTGATGCTGACGGTGGATGGCGGCATGTACAAAGGTACGCTCTGATCTCCGAATACAAGGTACAGACCGTTAATCAAAAAGAAGCTGCCTCACAGCGCAGCTTCTTTTTGATTAACAGGCCAGGCGGGTTTCCGGGCGCCCAAAAGAGGAACGAATAAAACAATGAGGAACGACTACTGCGGGCCCTGCCATAGCCCGACAGAAGGCGGGCGCGGGAAGGTGGTAGGGGCGACCCTGCCGGGGCCGGAGATGAAACGGGCAGGCAAGAGGACAGGAAAAGAAATGCACTCGGCAGGGGCATGGCGGGTCGCCCAGACGGGAATGGGGGACATATTCAGAGTGTAGCAGAGAATTTAGGATGCACAAGAGGAAATAGGGATATTGGAAGGCCCAATATTCATTTTTTCCTCTGATCTAGCCAATGAGCCATCTTATCCCTCATAGCTAGAGAAACTATTCCCCATGCCAAATATATTCCAGTGACACATCCACCAAACAATAAAAAGTATACTGTAAGCAAAATTTGGGTGGGCTTGAGAATGAAAACCACCCCTCCCCAAGAAACGAATCCCAACAACATAAATATAGAAGATACGTAGATAGATTTTCTAGTTGCGGTCATACCATGGCTATATAGAAAAACTGATACCATTGCTACAATTAACAACAAAACTCCTATGTAAAAAAAGACTAGTGGTTTGTCAAACATGAATCACAGGATAGAGGTGTTTCAACTTGATGCGAGCATCAGCAGTTGTAAACCGCCAATCGACTTTTACCACTTTGGCATTCCGGTCATTTTGCCAGGCCCA
>Ga0116144_10000236_pt1 | contig 75621 bp, 48 predicted proteins | sample AD_UKC035_MetaG_FD_89746 | JGI IMG/M metagenome (GOLD analysis project Ga0116144, IMG submission 89746) | Active sludge microbial communities of municipal wastewater-treating anaerobic digesters from USA - AD_UKC035_MetaG | ecosystem: Engineered > Bioreactor > Anaerobic > Digestate | place: USA...
CATGGCGTCGCTTGCGGAGGAATGGCGATGAAACCCGTATCGAGCGTTTCCGCGGTACGTGGTCGAGCGCGCGGGTGCGAAGCGTCCCCCCCGCGCACGTCCGATCATGCGGTTCTGCCCACTCGCTGCCGCTCGGGCTCTGTGCCGTCGGGTCGCGCCGGTGCGCCTTGCGCGCTCGCTGCCGCTCGGGCTCCAAGGGCGGCGATTGCCCTGAGCTGGGGCACGTTACTCCTGCTATGCGCCGCGCTCGGCGCGCGCGCGGAAGTCCGGATTCCGCCGGGGTTCGAGATCGTCCAGGTGACGAATGATCCGATCGACGATCGGCACGTACAGATGAACAACTGCGGCGAGATTGTCTATACGAAGTACCGCGCGGATGCAACTTCGACCATCTATCTCTACGATAACGCCCGAACGACGGCCCTTCCCGAGGCGGGTGCCCGGAACTACTACCCGGACATCAACGACGATCAGGTGATTGTCTGGAGTGCGGACGCTACGCTCTACGGCCCCCTGGCGATCGTCCGTTACGCCAATGGGGTCTGCACGCACGTCACGAGTCCGCTTGTGGACGACCGCTCGCCGCGCATAAACAACCTCGGTCACATCACCTGGTACCGCTGGTTCGGAGATGGGTGTGAGAATTCCCACGCCGAGGTTTTCTTCTACGATGGAGCGGGCGTCAGCCAAGTCAGTACCAATGGGTTCTCCAACTCCATGGCGTGCCTCAATGATTCCGACATGCTGGTGTGGACCAAGTACAACTTCTGCTTGGAACCCTGGGAGTCCGCGACCCTGGTACGCCGTGATGGGCTGACGACGACGGCCCCTGACCAGCAGGAGCCACCGGAGCCGCAGATCCCCGGCATCAACAACCTGGGCCAGGTGGTTTGGGGTGGGCCCAGTGGGATCGAGCTGTGGACCTGGCTGGCAGGGACCTCGACCATCATCACTCCGTGGGGGCGCAACCCGGACATCAACAATCACGGCGACATCTTCTTCCTCCGCTGGCATGACGATAGCGAGACGTGGCAGGTCTGGTGCTGCGTGGACGGCATGTTCTACCAGCTCAGCGACGATCCCTTCTGGAACACCGATGGGGACATCAACGACGCCGGCGAGATCGCCTGGCGACTGAGCCCTCCGTCGGGCAGAGACGTACGGATGCTCCGCCGGATTCGCAATGGCGACACGGACTTCGATCTCGACGTAGACGTGGGCGACTACGCACCCTGGCCGGACTGTCTGACCGGCCCGGTCGAGACGGACCGCCTCTGTGATTGTCGCTTCCTCGACATGCAGCACGACCGCGACGTGGACTTAGCCGACTTCGCGCTGTTCCAGAATGCGATGGGCACCGTGGTGACCATCGACGATCACAACTGTTGCGAGGCCCACTACGACCCCGGCTGCACCCACCCGGACATCATGGCCTGCGTCTGCGCCGCCCTGCCGGAGTGCTGCCAGACCACCTGGACCGCCGCCTGTGCGGTCGCCGTGAGCAGCCTCAGTTGCGGCGAGTGTCCGTAGGAGCCAACGGGCGCAAGCTGTCAGCCATAAGCTGTCAGCCACAAGCTATCAGCTTTCAGCTACAGGCCGTCGACGTTCAGCCATGCGTTCTCGGTGCCCGGTGGTCCGTTGCCACGTGCTGGACGCCCTCCATCCGAGCCCGAGTGGTAACGAGGTGCCCCATTCTGAGGCCCCAACAGCAGTGAGGGACTCCATCCGAGCCCGCCGTGCCTCACACGACCGGCAGGGGCGTGGCGCTGCCAGTGGGTTGGGTCGCAAGCGTGGCGATCAGCTTGCCGCGCTCGATGGGCTTGGTGAGGAAATCGTCGCAGCCGGCGGCAAGGCACTTCTCCCGGTCGCCGGCCATGGCGTGGGCCGTCAAGGCAATCACCCGGCCGGCGTACTGGTGCTGCCGGAGCAGGCGGGTGGCGTCGTAGCCGTCCAGGACGGGCATCTGCATGTCCATGAGAACGACGTCGAAGGGCGTCCCGGCAGCGCGGGCGGCTAAGGCGGCGTCCACCGCGAGCCTGCCGTTTTCCACCACCGTGACCTCGGCGCCCCACTGGGTCAGGAAGTGGGCAATCAAACGTTGGTTGTCCTGCCCGTCCTCCGCCAGGAGGATATGGCAGCCTGCGCCGGAACGGGTGTCGCCACTCCCGGCGTGCACCGCGTCCACGGATCGCACGACGGTCTCCGTCCGGGGGTCCTCCAGCATCCTCACGCCCTCCAGAGAACCGGCGTCGACGGTGATACGGACGCGCGTGCCCACGCCCGGGGCCGTCTCGACGATGGACACGTCGCCGCCGAGCAACTCGGCCAGGCGTTTGCTGATCGTCAGCCCCAGCCCGGTGCCGCCGTACTTGCGGGTGGTGGAAGTGTCCGCCTGGTTGAACGGCTCAAACAACTGCGCCGCCTGCTGCATGCTCATGCCGACCCCGCTGTCCACCACGTCGATCTGGAGCCGACAGCGCGCGGCGTCGCGAGCCACCCCAACGATGAGTCGCACGCTCCCGCGTTCGGTGAACTTGACTGCGTTGCCCACCACGTTGAGCAGGATCTGGCGCAGACGCACCGGATCGGTAAGGATGGTCTCCGGCACAGCGCCGTCGTAGGCGATGTCGAGCTGTAAACCCTTGGCGTCACAGCGCACGCGCATCAGCGAAGCCACCTCCGCCATCAACTGACACGGCGAGCACGGCACGCGCTCGACGGTCATCTTGCCGGCCTCGATCTTGGACAGGTCGAGGATGTCGTTGATGATGTTGAGCAGGAACTCGCCGTTGCGCTTGATGGTCCGGGCTGCCTCCAGCCGCGGGGCGGGAGCCTTCTCGATGTCACCCTGTTCGAGGAGCAGATCGGCGAAGCCGAGGATGGCCGTCATGGGCGTGCGGATTTCGTGGCTCATGTTGGCCAGGAACTCGCTCTTGGCGCGGTTGGCCGCCTCGGCCGCCAGGCGGGCCTCCACGAGTTCGCCTTCCGCCCGCTTGCGCGCCGTGATGTCCAGGGACACGTTCGCCAGATATTGGGGCGCTCCCGTCTCCGGGTCCTGGATCGTGAAGGTCATGGCGTGCACGTCGGTGAGCGCGCCGGTGGCCAGGTTGCGGTACTGCAAGTCGCCCTCCCAGGTGCCCCCCGCAGTCAGCGCCGCTAGCATCTCGTTGTGCACCACGGGCAACCAGGCCTCGGGAATTACTTCCACAATCTGGTGTCGCCCAGCCTCCCGCGGATCGATCCCCAGCATCCGGCCTCCCGCCTCGTTGAGAAAGACCATCCGCCCGTCGAGAGTCGCCAGGTTCACCAGTTCGCTGCTGTACTGGACCACCGACGCGAGCTTCTGCAACTCCTCCTCTACCCGCTTGCGCTCGGTGACATCCTCGCCCGAGCTTAAGGTGCCGACAATGGCTCCCGACTCATCGGTCAGGACGGTGTTGTGCCAGGCGATGGTGCGTTCGGCGCCGCTGCGGGTGAGCACCGGGCCCTCGACGTACTCCACGTGCGCCCCCTTGCCGGCCATCAACTGCCCGAACACGGTCTGCACCTGTTTCCGTATTTGCGGCGGCAGACAGGTTTCGAACCAATTGCGTCCGGTGAGCGTTCCGTCCTCGTACTCGAGCACCGCGTAGCCTTTTTGGTTCATCAGGGCAATCTCGCCCCGTGCGTTCAGGGCGACCATCATGACCCCGGCGATGTTCAGATACCTTTGCGCCTGGTCGCGTGCCTGGTGCAGCTCCGCCTCGGCCCGCTTGCGCTCGGTGACATCGAAGCCCATGCCGACGAAACAGGCGAGTCCGTCGAGGGTGACGCGCCGGCCGGTCAGGAAGTACGGGGTGCTGCGCCCGTCCTTGGACACGAAGCCGGCCTCCTCCGTGCTCTCCCCCGTCCGGAAGACTTCTTCCGCCCGCTTGATGATGCGGGATACGTCCTCGCCGCGGAAGAAGTCCCAGGGACGCATCGCGGCTAGTTCCGCGGACGAGTACCCGGACACTCGCCGGAGGTTGTCGTTCCAGCGCAGGAAACGTCCGTCGGCGTCGAACGCATAGAAGATGCCGGGCAGGCTGTTGACGATGTGCTCGGAAATCGCCCGCTCCCGCTGGGCCTCGCGCAGGGCGCTCTCCTTGAAGCCGTCCAGCAGCGAGGACAGTGTCAACGCCAGCACGAGCAAGCAGATGAGCACGGCGAACTGCACGAGCCGGTGGTCCGCGCGTGAGAGATCGTCGGGGAACGCGAGTCCGGCGTACTCCGCGGCCGCGAAGGCCGCCAGGGAGGCGACGACCAGGGCGGTCCAGACCATGGCCGACCGCCGACCGGTCAGGCTGACAGCCATGATGGGGATCGAGGCATACCAGGTCAGCGGCGGCGCGTGCGAGCCTCCCATGCAGAACGCCAAGGCCGTCAGACATAAGTACAGGATCGCGATGCCCACGTGCGACGCTAACCGCGACGAGCCCGTCGTCCGCATGACCAACAGCAGAACGGGAGTCGCCAGCAGCGTCAGGATGACGATGACGGCACCCGTAGTGCTCCCCGCCCAGTAATACAGCGACGTCAGCGGACCGCCCATCATGATGACGCTCAGCGCAACGGCCACCAGCAGACGCGCGCGGCGGAGATCCTCGGCGCCCGCGTTGCGCACGCGCTGCGGAATGAGCCGATCGAGCCAGGCATCGGCGGCCGTCACCCTGGCGTTCTGGCCGAGCATCTCCGCGTTGCTCCTACCAGCTAAACCCGAACCCGATCAAGAGACTATGCTGGACCTGTTCGACCCGGCTGAGGCCATAGTCCAGCCCCAGCGGGATCCGACTGTACCCGCCTCCGCTCATCGAGGCCTCGAAGCCCAGGACGTAGCCCGCTCCCACCCACCACTTGCTACGCTCATAACGCAAACCACCGGTCAAATGATGCTGACAGAGCGTCGAGCCCATCGGCAGCAGGCTCGCGCGCTCCACCGGGTCGCTGCCATAGTTGTACCCCAGCCCCAGAATCCACCGGTTGGTCAGCCTGATATCCGTGCCGGCCGCCAGCACCCACTGGTCCTTGTAGCCCAGCGGCAGCGGCACACGCAGCCCGAGGGCATCCGTCTCCACCGTCAGCGAGTTGAACGAACTACCGTGGTAGTTGAGCCAGCGCACCTCGCCGGCCAGCTTCACGCGCTCCGTGACGTCCCACGCCGCCCCGGCCGTGATCTTCTGGGCCAGACGCAACGACTCAATGCGCCCCCCGCCCAAGTCCACCGGCAGCACGCCGAACAGGGACGCCCGGGTCCTGCCACCCTGCAAGTCCCCGAACCAGCTTGGCGAGCGGTACCCCAGCCCGAACGTGAGATCATCAGTGGCGTGGTAGAGCAGGCCAAGCTGGAATCCGCCGCCATAGGCGTAGCCGCGGCCAAATTCGACGTCCGCAGGCCCGAGGACCAGGCTGAACTCCGACGTCGCCGCCTCGGCCCGGACGCCGGCTCCCACCGCCAACTCGTCCGTCAGTTCATACCCCAGGTTGAGAGACAGCCCCACGACTTTGGCGTCCGCTCCGACCTCCCGCGTCATCCACGGGATCAGCAGGTGACGCATCTCATACCGAGAAGCCAGCCCGGCTTTCGAGTGCAGCGCCAGCCCGAGGGTCAGTTCGTCGTGCACAGGCCAGGAGACGGCGGCGTTCCCCAGCGGCACAAAGCCCACCTGGGACTCCGCTGTCCCCCAAGGACCCTCCCAGCGGGAAGTCGGGAAGCAGAACTGGCCCGAGAAGTCGAGCCGCGGCACGTCGTGCAAGCTCAGGCTGGCGGGATTGTTGATCTGGGACAGCGCGGAGTCCCCCACGGCCACATCCGCCCCGCCGCGCAGGCGGGCTTGCAGACTGGTGTCGATCGGCTCCACGCCGTTGGTTCCGAGCGTGGTCCCAGGCAGCAGCCCCAAGAGCAGGAGCACGCGTCCGACCACGCTCCAGCCTATGCCCCTGCCGCGGCACACCCTGTCCGGATTGCAGTGCCCGGTGCCTTGCCCGCCATCCGAACCGCGACCCTGCGGGACCGGCCGGTGGTTGGAGCCCGCGACGCCTGTTCGCGCGCGCTCTGTCTGGTGTGTGCCGATCGAACTCACGGCCACGTGTACCCCCGCGTACGGGTTGATCGAGGTCCAACGAAGCGGGTGCGTTGAGCACGCACCTCACGGAGAACCACTGAACCTGACGTGCCTTAGCGAGCGCGCGCCGGCGGCGACAGGAGTGCATCGGCTTACCAGGGCCGACGGGCGACATTCCCCTGGGTCCGAGGGTGTCGAGGCGTCCGGTAATCCGTCCGTCTCCCGGACGGTCGCGGATCCCGTCCGGTGTTGGGTGTTGGCCGGGTTCAATCATTGTGCGCGATCCGGTGCCGGCGATCCGAGCCTTCGCGACATGGATCTGGTCTCGGGGGCGGCCAGATCCGAGCGCCGGCGGCGCCTCGTTGCCCACGCCCGCTTGGCTGACTGCCTGCGAACTCCGTTGTCCACGGTTGTGCCTCGTTGCCCCCCGGCCTGAATGCTCGGGGCGAGACCCGTCGGAAGTTGGGCAACCCATGTTGCCTCGCCGTCTTTTGCCATACTTCCGCTGGCCTCGGCGACGGAGTTGCTCCAGGCCCTGAGACCGTAACGGCAACATTGCGCTTAACTACTTGCGCTATAATTGATTGCGTAGTTTGCCCCCGTACGGCCGCTCGCCCCGGGGTCATCCGCCGAGCGAAGTCGCTTCCCAGCGTTACATCGAGGCGGATGCGGCTGCGGGAACCGGCTCGAATCGAGAGATGGCCTGCTGCCGGGTGAAACGGAACCTGCCGCTTGGGGTCAATCCCGGCCTCTGGAACGGTACTTGCAGCGTAGTATGCGGACTGACGATCCATCCCCGTCCCGGTCGGCGGGTCTCCGTTGGCGGTTCCCCGGACTGGAGACGGGGCGTGAGGTTCGCCGGACGGGGCCACTGGCCAACCGCTAGATGATCGGACACGCCGCGCGCATGGCGGTGGGGCAGGTACCAACCGATACATCTACCAGGTTCAACACGAGGATGGGACGCCGGTTGGCGGAAGCAGGCGATCCGGCGGGGCCGGGCAACGCCGAGCGGGGGGGCCCTGGAGTGCCCTGTCCAGGCGGTTGTCCGCGCGACCGGTCGGCACCGGCGCTCAGACTGAATCAATAGACTCGCGGAGTGACACCATGAGTGAGTTTACCGTCACCATTGATGGCAACGAGGCAGCGGCCGACGTGGCGCATCGCCTCAGTGAAGTGATCGCCATCTACCCGATCACGCCCAGCTCTCCGATGGGGGAGTTCGCTGACGAGTGGGCGGCCAAGGGCCGACCCAATCTCTGGGGCACGATCCCCAGCGTCACCGAGATGCAGAGCGAGGCGGGAGCGGCCGCGGCCGTCCACGGCGCCGCCCAGGCCGGCGCTCTCACGACGACCTTCACCGCCTCCCAGGGGCTGCTGCTGATGATCCCGACCATGTTCAAAATGGCCGGGGAGCTGACCCCCACCGTGTTTCACGTTACCGCCCGGACGGTGGCAACGCACGCGCTGTCCATCTTCGGTGACCACGGGGACGTGATGGCGGTGCGCTCCACAGGCTACGCACTGCTGGCTTCCGGCGGCGTGCAGGAGGTGACGGACTTAGCGTGCGTCGCGCACGCGGCCACGCTCAAGTCGCGGGTGCCGTTCCTGCACTTCTTCGACGGCTTCCGCACCTCGCACGAGGTGCTGAAGGTCGATCGGATCACGGATGAGCAGCTTCGCGCGATGATCGACGAGAAGCTGGTGCTTGAGCATCGCGCGCGGGCGATGAACCCGGAGCACCCGGTGCTGCGCGGGACGGCCCAGAACCCGGACGTGTTCTTCCAGTGCCGCGAGGCGTGCAATCCTTATTACCTCAAGTGCGCCGACATTGTCCAAGAGGCGATGGATCGGTTCTACAAAGTCGTCGGGCGACGGTACAACCTCTTCGACTACGCCGGCGCGCCGGACGCCGACCGCGTCGTGGTCATCATGGCCTCGGCCGGCGAGACGGTGCAGGAAACCGCCGAGTTCCTGCGGGAGAAGGGCGAGAAGGTGGGCGTGATCCGCGTGCGCCTGTATCGCCCGTTTGACAGCGCGCGCTTCCTGGCCGCCTTGCCCAAGACGGTGAAGACGATCGGCGTGCTCGACCGCACGAAGGAGCCGGGCGCTCTGGGCGAGCCGCTGTATCAGGACGTGATCACCGCCCTGGTGGAGCACCAGGCGAGCGGCGGCAACGGCTTTGCGAAGCTGCCCCGCGTGATCGGCGGCCGGTACGGGCTGTCCAGCAAGGACTTCACGCCGGCCATGGTGAAGGCGGTCTACGACGAGCTGAAGAAGCCCCAGCCCAAGAACCATTTCACTGTCGGCATTGAAGACGACGTGACGCACACGTCGTTGCCGTACGACGAGAGCTTCGCGATCGTCCGCAAGGGCACGGTGCGGAGTCTGTTCTACGGCCTGGGCTCCGACGGCACCGTCGGGGCAAACAAGAACTCGGTCAAGATCATCGGCGAGGAAACCCCCAACAGCTCCCAGGGCTACTTCGTGTACGACTCGAAGAAGGCCGGGGCGGTGACCGTATCGCACCTGCGCTTCGGGCCCCAGCCGATCCACTCGACCTACCTGGTCGAGACGGCCAACTTCATCGCCTGTCACCAACCGGTGTTCCTCGAGCGCTACGACATGCTGGCGAAGGCGGAGCCGGGGTCGGTGTTCCTGCTGAACACGCTGGCCAGCGCGGACGCTGCCTGGGACACCCTGCCGCGCGAGGTGCAGAAGGACCTCATTGACAAGAAGATGAAGTTCTACGTCATCGACGCCTACAAGGTGGCCAAAGAAACCGGCATGGGTGAGCGCATCAACACCATCATGCAGACCTGCTTCTTCGCCATCTCGGGCGTGCTGCCGCGCGACGAGGCCATCGCCCAGATCAAGCACACGATCAAGAAAACGTACCTGAAGAAGGGCGAGGCCGTCGTGCAGAAGAACTACGAGGCGGTGGACCGCACCCTCGCCAACCTGCACGAGGTCAAGGTGCCCGGTCAGGTCACCAGCAAGTGGAGCCGCCCGCCGTCCGTGGCGCCGGAGGCTCCCGAGTTCGTGCGCAAGGTGTTGGGGCGGATCATCGAGAACCAGGGCGATGCACTGCCGGTCAGTGCTTTCCCGGCGGACGGGACGTTCCCGGTCGGCACCGCCCAGTGGGAGAAGCGCAACATCGCCCTGGAAATCCCGGTCTGGGACCCGGACACCTGCATCCAGTGCAACAAGTGTTCGCTGGGTTGCCCGCACGCGGCCATCCGCCCGAAAGTGTACGACCCGCAGAGCCTCCAGGGGGCGCCCAAGACCTTCAAGTCCACGGAGGCCAAGGGGTCGGAGTTCAAGGGCCTGCGTTACACGTTGCAGATCGCGCCGGAGGACTGCACCGGTTGCGGGCTGTGCGTCGAGGTCTGCCCTGCCAAGAACAAACAGGAAGTCCGACGCAAAGCGATCAACATGGCCCCGCAGCCGCCGCTGCGGAATGCCGAGCGCGAAAACTACAGCTTCTTCCTCAAGCTGCCTGATCCGGACCGGTCGAAGCTTGCCGTCAACACGGTCAAGGGGTCGCAGTTCCTCCGCCCGCTGTTCGAGTACTCCGGTGCGTGTGCCGGCTGCGGGGAGACGCCCTACGTCAAGCTGCTCAGCCAGTTGTTCGGCGATCGGGCGATCATCGGCAACGCGACCGGCTGTTCGTCGATTTACAGCGGCAACCTGCCCACCACGCCGTATACGGTCAACGCGGACGGACGCGGGCCCACCTGGTCGAACTCGCTGTTCGAGGACGCGGCCGAGTTCGCCATGGGGTTCCGCCTCTGCGTGGACAAGATCACCGAGTTCGCCCGCGAGCTGGTCACCAAGCTGGCCGGCGCGATCGGCACCGAGCTCGTGGACGGCCTGCTGAAGGCCGATCAGACCACCGAAGGCGGCATCAACGCCCAGCGCGAGCGCGTGGCCGCCCTGAAGGGCAAGCTGGCCAAGATCGACAAGCCCGACGCGAAGCAACTTCTCCAGGCCGCGGATTACCTGATCCGGCGGAGCGTCTGGGGCATGGGCGGTGACGGCTGGGCCTACGACATCGGTTACGGCGGGCTCGACCACGTCGTCGCCTCGGGCCGCAACGTCAACCTGCTCGTGCTGGACACCGAAGTGTACTCCAACACCGGCGGGCAGATGTCCAAGTCCACGCCGTGCGGCGCCGTGGCGAAGTTCGCGGCGGCCGGTCGGCCCAACAACAAGAAGGACTTAGGCTGGATGGCCATGGCCTACGGCAATGCGTACGTCGCCGCCGTGGCCCTGGGCGCGAACGATCAGCAGTGCGTCCGGGCGTTCGTCGAGGCGGAGAGCTACGACGGGCCGTCCCTGCTGCTGTGCTACGCCCACTGCATCGCCCACGGCATCAACATGCGGGTGGGCATGGACCATCAGAAGCGGGTGGTGCAGTGCGGACACTGGCCGCTGTATCGCTTTGACCCGCGGCGCACGGCCGAGGGGCTCAACCCCTTGCAGCTTGACTCAAAAGCCCCCAAGATCCCGTTCCGCGAGCACGCCGAGGCTGAGCAGCGCTTCCGCGTGCTGATGAAGAGCGACCCGGAGCGGGCGCGGACGCTGATGGAACGGGCCCAGGCGGCCGTGCAGGCCAAGTTCGACGGCTACACCCGGGCGGCCCAGCCGTGGGCGACATCGCAGGAGGAGCAGCCGCAGGAGTCAGCCGCGGCGACGTAGACCTGCGCGTGGTCGCGAGCGTGCGGCAGATGACCCCTCTCCCTTGCAGGGAGAGGGGCAGGGGTGAGGGTGGCGGCGGCGAAGACACCCCCGGCGGGGCCAGGCGTGCGGGCACGGGCACGCGACAGATGACCCCTCTCTCTCGCAGGGAGAGGGGTAGGGGTGAGGGTGGCGGCCGTATGCCGCCGGCCGGGTGCATCAAAATGCTCCCCCGCGGATGCCGGCGGGGTCGGCCTGTAGGTGGAGGAAGACCATCTTTCCGAGGTTTGTGCTATGGATTTAACAGTAGAGTATCTGGGCCTGAAGCTGGCGAACCCCCTCGTGGCTGCGGCTTCGCCCTTGTCGCGTGAGGTGGACGGCGTGCGGGCGCTGGCGGATGCCGGCATCGCCGCGGTCGTGTTGTACTCGCTCTTCGAGGAGCAGATCGAGCACGAGCTGGCCGAGCACGCCCACTATGAGGAAGCAGGCACCGAGAGCTTCGCCGAAGCCCTCAGTTACCTGCCCAACATGGACTACTTCCCGCGCGGGCCGGCCGAGTACATCGAGCATGTACGTAAGGTCAAGCAGGCGGTGAAGGTCCCCGTGATCGCCAGCCTGAACGGCACCACGCGCGGCGGGTGGATCAAGTACGGCCGCATGCTCCAGGACGCCGGCGCCGACGCGATCGAACTGAACATCTACCACATCGCCACTGACCCGCAGGTCAACGGCCGGGAGGTCGAGGCCCGCTACCTGGACGCCGTGGCCGCGGTGAAAGAGTGGGTGCGCATCCCGGTGGCCGTCAAGCTGGGCCCGTACTTTAGCTCGCTGGCTCACCTGGTGCGCCGCCTGGAGGAAGCCGGTGCCGACGGCTTCGTCCTGTTCAACCGCTTCTATCAGCCGGACATTGACCTTGACACGCTCGAGGTGTTGCCGGACCTGGTGCTCAGCAGCCCGCACGAGATGCGGGTACCCCTGCGCTGGATTGCGATCCTCGATCCGCTGGTCAAGGGCAGTCTCGCCGCGAGCACGGGCATCTACAGCGCCGCAGACGTGCTCAAGCTGCTGCTGGCCGGGGCGGACGTGACCATGCTCTGCGCGGCCCTGTTGCGGAACGGCCCCGGCATCGTGCCCGCCATCCTCAAGGACATGCAGGCCTGGCTGCAAGAGCACGAGTACGAAAGCGTCCGCCAGATGCAGGGCAGCATGAACCACCGCGCCTGCCCGAACCCCAGCGGCTTCGAACGTGCCAACTACATGAAAGCGCTCCAGTCGTACAAGTAGACAGCCTGCGGCCAAGCCCCCGGCGCGAAGCCCGTGACAGGATTCGCGGCGGCCCACAGCCGATTCCTGGCCCTGGAAGGGCCCCAAGTCAGTAGCCGGGGGTTACCGACCCCCGGTGGCCGGGCCGACCGTGCAGCGCCTGAACCCCTCTCCCCCCGGGAGAGGGGCAGGGGTGAGGGCTGCGAAGGCGAGAGACGATTGTCGATTGCCAACTGTCGATTGTCGATTGGCGCGGCCAGGGGCAGGGGCGAAGGGCGGGGTACCCTCGGTCCAGTGCAGGCGAACAACGCTAACTCCGGCGTAAGAACCGCTCCCGACGCGGGCTGCGCCTGCGGCCGAGCGCCCATGCGCTGCCGAGCAGAAATAGGCAAGACGCCGCGGGCTCAGGCACGGGGTTCAAGAGGAAGGCACGAGTCACGCCGTCGTGATATCCCTGGCCGACGATCTGTCCCACGTCGTTGATGTCGATGGCCAACTCGAGAACCCAGCCGCTATCCGGGGGGATGAGATCGTTCAGATCGTATCCCACACCATCTTCCCAGAGGACCGCGTGTTGGGATCGACCGGTCCATAGTTCGTTAACCACCACGCCTTCACTGTTGATGCTCGGGGCGTTCAAACTGCCCACGTATCCGGGCAGATTGGGCAGAGACGTCACCTCCCCCTCGTCCCAGAGCGCGTTCTGACAAGGCCAGCCCACGATACCCGCGATCTGGCCGTTCTCGTTGATGTCGGACGCGAGGCTGTTGGTCTCGCCGAGATCAGGCAGGTCATACACCACACCGTCGAGCCAGATACACGCGCGGTTTTCATCTTGCAGCGAACGACGCCCGACGATGTGCCCAAGGTCGTTGATGCCCCAAGCGTCTGTAGAGAAACCACCACTGCTCGGAAGGCCGACCATGACGCCGTTCTGCCACAGGAAGGCCTGCGATACGCCCCCATGTATGTACGAGATGCCCACAACTTGCCCCTGGCTGTTGATGGAGCGAGCGTGACTGGCGGGGTGTCCCAGGGTCCCGAGGCTGCTCATAGCGCCGTTTTCATAGATAAACGCCTGCAGGTCCGTCCCACCGGTGGGGATGGAACTGCCCGCGATCTGTCCCGCATCATTGATTGCGGTCGCCCATCCCCAACTCCCGCCCAGGGTGCCCAGATCAGTCATTCCAGTGCTTTCCGTCCACAGGAAGGGGTGGATGGCTTCATAGACAGCGCTGTCTGCCCATCCGACGACCTCCCCACGGTTGTTGATCGCATATGCAGCACTCTGCGGGCCGCCGAGTGTTCCAAGGTCTACAACGGTGTACTCAGGTGGAACAGCGCTGGAAGTCGCAGCAAGCTCGACCACTGCAAGGCTCACCATGCACAGCACACACTTCTGAACACGCATCGCACTTCTCCTTTCGACCTGTACCGTGAGATAGAACCCACGGGCGTACGCGCCGCTGGTTACCGTAGTCACTTGTAGGATACATTGTACTTTGGTAAGGGGGTTGAATGCAACGCCCAGGTAGTGATCGCCCGCGAGCAGGGTGCGTGACGATTCAGGCGGGTTCGGCGCTTGGCTCTGAAAGGGGCAGAGGATTGTCCCGACAAGGTCGGGACGGGTGAAGCCCGGGCGCTTACGCCCCGACGCAACCCGTGGAACATGGACGTAATCAACAGTCCGCCCCGGCGGGGCGGAGGAGGAACGGAAGGGAGAAGGTTGGCCTCCGATCCCCAGGGTTGGCACCCTGGGCTACCGACTTCGACCCCTCCGGGGTCATCCCGTGCGTGGCGAGTCGCAGCCTTCGCTTCCCCAACGTACGCTTGCAGAGCGAGCCAACGCTGGGTAGGCTCCTGCACGTCATGATCCGCATCACCAATCTACGCAAGTCTTTCGGCTCGCTGCTGGCCGTCGATGGCGTCTCGTTTGAGATTCCGCCGGGGGAGACATTCGGGCTGTTGGGGCCCAATGGGGCGGGGAAGACTACGACCATCAACATGCTGGCGGGGCTGCTGCGGCCGGAGGCGGGGAGCATCGAGATCAACGGGGCGGCTGATCCGGGGCGGGCGGAGGTGCGGCGCGGGCTGGGCGTCGCGCCGCAGGCGCTGTCGCTATATGGCGAGCTGACCGGGCAGGAGAACGTCGCGTTCTTCGGGCGGATGTACGGGTTGGCCGGCGAGCGGCTCAAGGAACGCGTCGATTGGGCGCTCGACTTCGCGGGGCTCACCAGTCGCCGCAAGGACCGCGTGCGGACGTATTCGGGCGGCATGCAGCGCCGGCTCAATCTGGCCTGTGCCCTCGTGCACGACCCGGAGACGATCTTCCTCGACGAGCCGACGGCCGGCGTCGATCCGCAATCACGCAACTTCATCTTCGAGAACATCGAGGCCCTCAAGGCCCGCGGCCGGACCATTCTGTACACGACGCATTACATGGAAGAAGCCCAGCGCCTCTGCGACCGCGTGGCCATCATGGATCACGGCCGGGTGCTGGCGCTCGACACCGTGCCCGGCTTGATTGCCGCGCACGGCGGGTCGTCCGTCGTCGAGGTGGAGTTCGATCGCCCGCCGGCCGACACGAGCGCACTGCCCGGCAAGCTGGAGGGGACTCGCGTGCGTTTCGAGGCGAAGGAGCCGTTGCCGGCCCTGGCGCGGCTGGGCACCTGCGGGGCGGGGTTCCTGCACTTGCAGGTGCAGCAGCCCGACCTGGAGACCGTGTTTCTGGCTCTTACCGGCAGGAGGTTGCGCGACTGATGCGAGCGATTTGGACGCTGGCCATCAAGGACCTTCGCCTGCTGACCCGGGACCGGTTCGGCATGTTCTGGGTACTGGGGTTTCCGTTGCTGTTCGCGTTGTTCTTCGGCTTCATCTACCGGGGCATGTCGGGCGGCGGCGACACCGGCAAGATGCCGGTGGCCATCATCGACCAGGACCACACGCCCGACGCCCAGGCCTTCACGGAGCGGCTGGCGGAGTCGAAGGCGATCGACCTGCGTACCGACCTGTCGATCGAGCAGGCGCAGGACCTGGTCCGCCGGGGCAAGCTCACCGCGTACGTCGTGATCGAGCCGGGCTTCGGCAGCTCGTGGGACATGTTCACCGGTGGGGCGGCACCGTTGCAGGTGGGGCGCGACCCCACCCGCCAGGCCGAGGCCGCCTACTTGCAGGGCATCCTCATGGAAACCTGCTTCCGCGTGCTGCGCGACCGCGTTGCCGACCGCGAGCGCATGCACCGGGACATCCGCGCCTGGTCCGAGGACGTCAGCGGCAATGAGAACATGAACCCCGTGCAGCAGGTGGTGTTCACAACGTTCCTCACGGCGCTGGACCAGTTCGTGGGTACGGTGGATGCGGACCTCTACGGACGCGGGACCGGAGCCGGCAGCGACACCGGCGCCGCCACCCCGCTTGCCGGTATCAAGGAGGTGGCCGTGGCGCGGAAGAGTCAGCGGGAGTTCTCGCCTTTCGAGATCACGTTTCCCTCGGCCGTGCTCTGGGGATTGATTGCCTGCACCGCCACGTTTGCGATGTCCATTGTGCAGGAACGTGTGGGTGGCACGTTTCATCGCCTGCGTCTGGCACCGATTGCCCGCGGGCAGATCGTCGCGGGCAAGGGGCTGGCGTGTTTCCTGGCAGGCCTGGGGGTCGTGGTTGTCCTGTTGGGGATCGGCGTGCTCGCCTTCGGCGTACGGGTGCAGAACGCGCCGGGGCTGGTGGCGGCCGCGGTGTGCACCGCCCTGGCCTTCACCGGGCTGATGATGGTGTTCTCGGTGCTCGGCAAGACGGAGAACGCGGTGGCAGGGGCAGGCTGGGCGGCGCTGATGGTATTCGCCATGCTGGGCGGCGGGATGATCCCGCAGGTGTTCATGCCGCGCTGGATGCAGACGGCCGGCAGCATCAGCCCGGTCAAGTGGGGTATCCTCGCCTTCGAAGGAGCCATCTGGCGCAGCTTCTCCCTCTCGGAACTGCTGCTGCCTTGCGGTATCCTGACGGCCGTCGGCGTCGTGGGCTACCTGGCGGGCACGGCCATCCTGGCCCGGCAGGATGCCTGAAGCCCGCGACCCGCGCGGAGCCGCCTGTCGTGACCGTCGCACGTATCCTGGCCATTGAACGCAGTAGCCGCGTCTGGCTCGCGCTGGTCGTGCTCGCGTGGGGCATTCAGGCGATTGTCACGCAATCGCTGCTCATCCGCGAAGCCCTCGTTGTTATGTTCGGCAGCGAGTTCGCGTGGGGAATTGTGTTGTTTGCCTGGTTATTGGGCGTGGCCGTGGGCGGCGCGTTCGGTGGCCTCGTCGGCCCGAGGCTGCGTCAGCCGGAACTCGGCCTCGTGGTAACGTTGCTCTTGCTGAGTGCCGCCGCCTGCGCCCAGTTGTGGGTCTTCCGCGGGCTGAGGGGGTGGCTGGGCGTGGCACCGGGCGAGCTGGTCTCGCTGCCCATCACGGCCGCCACCGCCTTGGCATGTGTGGCCCCCGTGGGCGCCTTGGTCGGCTTCGCTTTCCCGCTGGCGTGCTGTGCCCGCGACGCACTACGCACACGTACGCCGCGGCGCCCCGCCTCGTCGGGTCACGCCGATACCTCGGTACCTGCCGCGGCCTCGCCCCACGCCGCCGCCTCCGACCTCGGTGCCGGCTTCTGGTCGCTGGGCAACGTGTACGCCTGGGAGTCGGCCGGCAGCCTGCTGGGCGGCGTGGCGTTCAGCTTCTGGGCGGTCGAGCGCTGGGCGCCGATCGAGACCGCGCTGCTTTGCGCCGCGCTGACCACTGCCGCCTGTGCCGGCATGTTGACGGCCACGCGCCGGCACCCGTGGTCCGCGGCCGTCCTGGCGCCCACGGCCGGGGCGCTCCTGGGGCTCATGGTGCTGGCCGGTCCGATGCTGGATCGGCATTTGATCGCCCGCCGCTGGCGGGACCTGGCCGCCGGGTATGAGTTGTGTGCCACCGTCGAATCCAAGTATCAGAACCTGGCCATCGCCCGCCGTGCCGACCAATACACTCTGTATGAAGACGGCCACGTCGCCGCGGACTTCCCCGACCCGTATAGTTACGCACCGCTGGCCCATCTTTCTCTGTGCATGCATCCTTCGCCGCGGTACGTGCTCCTGCTGGGCGGCGGGGCCGAGGGCCTTCTGGCCGAGGTTCTGCGTCACCCGATCGAACACGTGGACTATGTAGAACCCGACCCGCGGAAGATCGCACTCCTGGAACCTTACCTGCCGGGGCGGGACCGGGCCGCCTTGCGCGACCCGCGCGTCATCGTGCACCACGGGGACGCCCGACACTACATCAAGACCCAGCACGGCCGGTTTGATCTGGTGCTCGCCTGTCTGCCGGAGCCGATCTCCGCGCGATGCGCGCGCTTCTTCACGCGGGAGTTCTACGGCGAGCTACGTAGCGCCCTGCGGGCGGAAGGGGTGTTCTGCACGACCGTGGCGGCCACGCCTACCAGCCTGTCGCCGGCCAGTGCCCGGTACGTTGCGGCCGTACGCGCGACGCTCCAGCCGCAGTTCCCGGAGATCATCGTGGGCTGGGACACGCCGGCAATGCTGCTGGCCGCCACCGCCGGGGGGTTGCTCTCCACCGATCCCGAGGTGCTCGCCCAGCGGTACGTGGAGCGTGGCGTGGAGTCGGACCTCTTCGACTCCGTCTGGTTCTCCGGGGCCACCGACTGGCTGCAACCCGACAAGGTCGCCCAACGCGCCCGTGAGTTGGACGCCGTGGCGGAGCCTGACATCAGCACCGATCTCCGCCCGCTCATCTACCTTGACCGGCTCATCCTCTGGGAACGCATGACCCGCGGTGAAGCGGCCGCCATCGTCGGCTACCTGCGCGGCCTGCGCTTGCGGACGCTAGTGGTCGGTACGGTTGTCCTGGTGGAGTCCGTGTTGCTGATTGGTTACCTGCGCCAGCGGTGGAGCCGGGGTGCGACGACTCAGCCGCGCGGGGCATGGCTGGCACGTCAAGCGGTCCTGCTCTCCGTAGCCGGCACCGGCCTCGTGACGATGGCGCTGAGCATCATCTGGCTTTTCGCCTTCCAGAATCTCTACGGCTACGTCTACCAGCGCATCGGCTTCATCATCGCGGTCTTCATGGGCGGCCTGGTCATCGGTTGCGCCGCTGCCCAGCGCCTGACGCGAACGCGGAGTGCCTCCGCGCCCGACGCGCTGCGTCATGCGTGGCGGCGGCTGATCGCCGTGGACGTGCTGCTCGCCGCCCTGGCGCTGCTCGCCCCGTTGGCGCTGCCGTGGCTGGGGCGGCTGCCGGCGACGCCGGCCGCTCTGGTCTTCATTGAGGGGGTGGTTGTCGCGTTGGTCGTGGCGACCGGCGTTCTGGGAGGAGCGGCATTCGCCTTGGCGGGCGGCTTGCAGGTGGCCGCCACGCGCGGCGTCGGCGCCGCGGCCGGCAGCATCGTGGGCGCGGACCACGCCGGGGCCTGCATAGGGGCGCTGCTCACCGGCCTGGTCCTGGTGCCGGTCTTCGGCACGGTGACGGCCGCTCTCTTCCTGGCGGGCCTCAAGCTCTGCTCGGCGATGCTCCTTGCCCTTGGGAGGAACGCGGCGCGCGTGACCTTCGCTGACCTGAGGGTGCCCCGTCGCCTCGCGTGACGCGCAGAAGTCCGTGCCGGGTCTTTCCCTGGTCGTTCAGGGCCGTCGCGTCCTGCGCTGCATGCGCGCGGGTTCCGCGGATTCAGGTGGGTTGTCCTACGGCGTCTCGTCGCGCTCGTCGCCGCGCTCCTGGCGGGCGCGGGCCTCGCGCAGAGTGGCCTCCGCGTCGAAGACCAGGTACTTCTGCAGGAGGCGCCAGTCGTCCAGCGCGTTACGCGCGCGCGCCAGGTCGGCGGAGGTGGCCGCCTGCCGCTGCAGCGTCTCCTCGACGAGGGCCATCAGCTCGGCCTGCTCGTCCGTGGGCAGCGTCCGGATGACCGCGACCAGTTCCTGTACCTGAGTGTTGAACTGCTCCAGCGTCATGCTTTCCCCCCTCGTGGCTGTCGTCCTAAGGTGCGACGCCCGGACACGCGGCGCGTGTCTGCTCAACTATACGCAGTTCCGCCCGCTCGGGCGAGCGAAGCACGGGGGAGACTTGCAGTGAGGATAAGAGTGAGTCTGCCGGCCCGCGGCAGCGGAGCTTCTCGGAACGTCCACGTAGCGCAGGTGTCGGAGGCCCGCGCTTATCGCCCCGTTCAGTTGCAGGCCGCCACTGCCCGCCGCGACGGTGGACCTCAGTGCCAGCGCAGCAGGCTCAGCAGATTGGAGTACTGGTCGGTCCAGACGGGCAGGTGGGGTGGCACCGACGTGGGCCGCCACCGCCCCTCCTCGGCCAAGCCGCGCAGGCCCGCCGCGTCCCTGGCAAGCACGACCCATTCCGAAGCCGTTTTCCCCTCGGCTTTCTCGTCCGCATGGAGATGGGCATCGGTCCGATACCGACAGACCAGACCCGCCTCCTCGGCGAGCCCCGCCAGCACCGGCTTGAGGTCCAGGTAGCGATTGGACACATGAAACACCAGCAGCCCGCCCGGCTGCAGCTTCGCCAAGTACAGGCGCAGCGCCTCTCGCGTCAGCAGATGCGCGGGAATCGCGTCGGCGCTGAAGGCATCCAGGATGATCATCCCGTAACCCTGCTGCGGCGCATCCGCCAGCGCCAGCCGGCCGTCACCGAGTACGACTTCCCAGGCGCCGCGACATTGCTGGAGAAACGTGAAGCACTGCGGATCGCGCGCCAAGCGGACAACGGCCGGGTCGATCTCGTAGAACGTGAACTGCGCTCCCGGCGTGGCATAGGCGGCTATCGACCCGGTGCCTAGGCCGATGACGGCCACCCGCTGCGTCACGGGGGTGTCGGTGAACGCCCGGAACACATCTCCCAGCGGCCCGGTCCGATGGTAGTAGGTCAGTGGCTCCGCGCTGCGGGCCGGGTCCAGGCTCTGGCACCCGTGGATGACACCGCCGTGCACCAGCGTTCGCAAGCCGCTCTGGGCATCCACGGTAATGCGCTTGACTCCGAAGAAGTCACGTTCGCTGTGCACCAGCGTGCCGTGCTGACGGCTCGTCACCTGAGCCCCCGCCGCCAGCACCACCGCGAGTGCCAGCGCGAAGCGCACCGGCCTGGACTTGAGCCCGAAGCACACCAGCGCCGGCACCCCGAACGCCACCGCACGCCCCACCGCCCCCTCCAACTGCCCCCCCGCGTGCAAGCCCCAGATCAGCCCGGCCGCGGCGACCCCCAGCAGGCCCGCCACCAGCACGTCCCCCACGATTGCGTCCGCTTCCGAGCCCGAGCGGAAGCGACGGGCAGGTTCTCCGCCCCGGCGCCGCCACGGGGCCATCGCCAGACAGGCCAGCACCAACGCCAGCGGATACTCCACGATCGACGTGAACACCACCGGCGCGATCAGCGCGTTGAACAGCCCCCCGAGCACGCCCCCCATCGACATCCACAGATAGAAGCCCGTCAGATGTGCTGGTGCCGGCCGACTCCCGGCCAGGCGCGTATGACACACCATCGCCGCCACGAAGAACACCAGCAGGTGCAACGGGATGACCAGCCAAGCAATCCGCCCCAGCTCCTGAAACATGAAGGCCGCCAGCGGGAGCACCACAAACGGCAGCATGCCCGTCCACGTCCGCGCCGGTACCACGGCCCGCCGCGCGAACGCGAGCACAAACGTGAGCAGGTACAGCGCGAGCGGAATCACCCACAGCAGTGGTACCGTCGCCAGGTTCGTCGTGACGTGCGTGGTCACACCCAGCATCAGGCTCGACGGCACGAACGCCAGGAACAACCAAGCCAGGCGTAGGCGCAGGCTCGGTGCTGCCGTCGCGCCGTCCGCCACGGCCCCCGCCGTGTCGCCGCCGGTCTTCGCCGACTGCGCGCTGCTCAGCGCCGCCGCACGCCCAACCCGCTGCGCACAAAGCGTCATCAGCAGCACCAGCAGCGCGTACCCGCACATCCACGCCCGGCTCTGCTGCCGGACCGTGAGCGCCGGCTCGACCACGAACGGATACGCCAGCAGCGCCAGCAGGCTACCCGCGTTGCTGGCAGCGTAGAGGAAGTAAGGGTCCCCGGCCGCGGCGTGTCCGGTGGACGCGAACCACTTCTGCACCAGCGGCGCGCTCGTCGAAACCACGGTAAAAGGCAACCCCACCGCGACCACCAGTTGCCCCAGCAGCCACCACGAAGGAGACCCATCGGCCGGCGGCGCCGTCCCCGGCGACACGGCAATGGGCAACACCAGCAGCGGCAACAACAGCACCGCTAGATGCAGCCCCCCCTGCCCCCGGACGCCCACGCGCGTCGTCACGACGTGCGTGTAGCCGTACCCGGCCAGCAGCGCCGCCTGGAAGAACACCATGCACGTGTTCCATACCGCCGGCGTCCCGCCCAGCAACGGCAGCAGCATCTTGCCCACCATCGGCTGGACCGAAAACAGCAGCAGCGCGCTGACGAACACCGCGCCGGCGTACAGCGGCAACAACAGGGCCTCCGCCCACGCCGCGGTGCGGACCGGCGCCGCGGCACTCAGCGCTGCGGCCGCGCCGGGCTCCTGCCATGTTCCGGGTTGGTGAGCCATGAGGAAGTCCCATAACGCGCCGGGCCGCGCCGTGCGGGGCGGGCCCCGGTGCCACTGGGAACTATCGGCAACCCAGGCAAGTCCCGTGGGTTGCCGCACTCAGAAGGGAACTGCCGGAGGTGGGACTCGAACCCACACCCTGAGAACCAGGACGGGTTTTTGAAACCCGCGCGTCTGCCGATTCCGCCACTCCGGCCCCGCGACCGTACCCCGCACGCCCGGGGTGCTTCCCGGTCAGGCCCGCGCCCGTATTCTGGCCAACGGGCAAACCGCCGTCAACGCTACGGGGGCCACCTCCACCGCGCGCACACGAGAGCACTCACCTGGCTTCTGCCCGGCACTTGATGCGCGCGACAGGCACTCAACCGCGGCTTGACGACCGGAAGACTCAAGGTCGATGGAGGGACTGCTCACTCTGCAAGCGCTGCAGCTCGGTCTGCTGGGCGGACCAGCGGGCGGAAAACTCGGCGTCCGGCAACCATTTCACGTCCAGGCGTCGGTTGTGGAAGATCAACACCGCCCGGCCGTCGCGGGCGAGCCAGAGGCCCTGCGAGCCGCCGTAAGCCACGATGACCGGTCCCTCACTCTGCCGCAGCCTGCTCGCCGCCTCCCGTTCCAGCCATTCCCAACGCCACACCGGCGTGCGCGTCGCCAGTTTCTCATTGGGCTCCAGGCGCAACGGCAGCAACCCGGATTCGTTGAAACGCTCCTGCTCGAGCATCCGTCGATAGCGTTCCGCGAATTGGAGCGCCGATCTCCGGCAGTGCTCATCGCGCAGAACAACCGCCAGCACAACCAGCGCGATCACCCCTGCACCGAGGTGCACCAGCGTCCGAGCCAGACGCCTCTTGCGCGCGGCGGCTCGGGTCGGTTCCACTACGGCGGTCATCGATGACGGCCCCACCCCTTGACCTCGTGTTCTCTATCAAGCGGTAGGGTGCCGGGCACCCGTTCCCCGGCGCCCGCCGGCTCCGCTCCCCACCCGGGAACACCCGGCTTCCTGCCCCCGGCACGGGATCGGCTGCTACCGTGCGCTCGCCTTCCGGCCCCCCTGAGCGCATCCGACACCCACTCGCCGCCCGCCCCTCGCTGGATTACCAGGCTAATCCTCGTCTTCAGGATTGATCGCGGTCTGATCCGCACTGGAGGCCAACGCCTCCAGGGCCGCGATCGGATCGACTTCATCCTCGGCACTGACCTGCCGCGAAGCGCTGACCCGTGGCCCCGCCGCACGCGCGTCGTCATGCGCCCGGAGCTTAGTCCGAATCTTGATCATCTCGTCGAAGGCCGGCTCCCCCCCGATTTGCACCGTAAACACCACCGGTCCCACCATCACCTGATCCCCGGGTTCGAGGTCCTCCTCCGTGATGCGGCGGTTGTTCAGATACGTCCCGTTGGCCGCCCCCAAGTCCCGCAACGTCACCCCGTCGTTCTCGACGACGATCTCCGCATGCCGTCGAGACACCTCCGCCAACGGCACCCGGATGTCGCAGTCCTCCTTCCGACCAATGGTGGTCGCGCCGCGTCGGAGCGGAAATTCCCGGCGACTTCCGTCTTCCCGGAACATCACAAGTTTCACGTCCATGGTGGGAGATGCCTCGGTAGCCAACACCTCGGTCGCGCCCCTTCGCGTGCTTCAGGGGGCGGGCACACGCCGTATCGCAGGAGCGCACCCTACCCGCCACTCACTATATCCGCACCCTCGGGAACGTTCAAACCGATTCGGTTCGATCTTGACACGCACACCGGATGCCCCGGTGTGCCGACGCTTCCCACAGCCTGCAAACCCGACCCCTCCGTTTGACACGTCGCCCCGGCGCCGGTTTCGACCGTCCCGGCAACTCTCCAACATAGCGCCCGCATGCAGCACAAAATATAATTCTCACTTCATATTCGAGACGAATCGGGCCGAACCGGCAACACGCGAAGCCGTTCCGGCACCGCCCGGCTTCCCATGCCTGCGCGGGCAGGTGGTACCGCCCGGCACGCAGACTATGATCCATGCGCGGAGCGTGGGGACGCCTTCAACCGGGGAATAGAGTCCACCCCGGATGACGCGCGCCCGCGACCGTCGGCGGTACGCACGGGCCATTAGCGCGCTGGCGAGCGACGGCCCGCGTTGTCCGCGCCGTCGTGGGGAGCGGGTCGTCACGTTCCGCGCGACAGGTCCCTGGACGCTGGAACGGGTCCGCGGCATGAATGTCAAAGAGATCACGCGCTGGCTCCGAGAGGACGATGACGCCCGCTTGGACGAGCTCTGGCGGGAAGCGGACGACGTGCGCCGGCGGTCCGTTGGCGACGCGGTCCACTTGCGCGGGCTGATCGAGTTCTCCAACCACTGCGGGCGGCTCTGCCTGTACTGCGGTCTGCGGGTGGAGAACCGCGCCATCGACCGCTACCGCATGTCGGCGGACGAAGTCCTGGACTGCGCTCGGCAGGCCGTCGAGTTCGGCTACGGAACCGTGGTCCTCCAGTCCGGCGAGGACCTGGGCACGACGCGGGAGTGGCTGGTTGACGTGGTACGGCGGATGAAGGCGGAAACACCGCTGGCCGTCACACTGAGCGTCGGCGAACGCAGTCTGGATGATCTGCGGGCGTGGCGGGCGGCCGGGGCCGACCGCTACCTGCTGCGGTTTGAGACGTCGAACCGGACGTTGTTTGAGCGCATCCACCCGCCGCGCGACGGCCGGCCCTCCGATCGGCCGGCGATGCTGCGGCAATTGCGTGATCTCGGTTACGAAGTCGGTAGCGGCGTGATGATCGGGATTCCGGGGCAGACGTATGCTGACCTCGCCCGCGACCTGGAGTGGTTCGCCGAGCTGGACCTGGACATGATCGGCGTCGGCCCGTTCCTGCCGCACCCGGCCACGCCGCTGGGCGCGGCCGCGGCGCCTGCGTCTGTCGTAGCGTCGGCCCCCGGTGGCCGACGGGGAACCTCCGCAGGGTCGTCGGCCACTGCGTCGCCCGCGGGGGGGCGACGCTACGGGCCCGTTGTTCCACCCACGTCGGAGGACCCGCCGCCTCCGGCAGCGACGTCCGGGCAGGTCCCCAACACGGAGTTGATGACGTACAAGGTCATCGCGTTGGCCCGGCTGCTGTGCCCGCTGGCGAACATCCCCAGCACAACCGCCCTGGCCACCGTCAACCGCGCGGAAGGGCGGGAACTGGGCCTCCGCCGGGGCGCCAACGTCGTGATGCCCAACCTGACGCCGGCGGTCTACCGCCGCCAGTACGAGATTTATCCCGCGAAGGCGTGCATCAGCGAGGAGGCCGATGCCTGCCATCACTGTCTGACACAGCGGATCGCGGCCCTGGGGCGCAGCGTGGGTTCGGGTAGAGGAGACTCGCTCAACCGCCTGCGGTGCCCGGCTGGCGCGCGTATTGCTAGGGAGGCCACCCCGTGAAACGTACCCTGATCCAGCCCGCGGTAAGCGGCGTCGCGACGGATTTCATCAGCGACGCCTGCCTCGCCGACCTGCTTGCGGCGCCGCCGGCCGAGGCCGCCCGCGTGCGCGACGTGCTCGACAAGAGCCGCGCCAAGCAGGCCCTCTGCGTGGAGGAGACCGCCACGCTGCTGACGGTAACCGATCCGCGGCTCATCGACGAGATCTTCGCCACCGCCCGCGAGTTGAAGCGCGACGTGTACGGCTACCGCATCGTCCTGTTCGCCCCGCTCTACATCGGCAATGACTGCGTGAACGACTGCCTGTACTGCGGCTTCCGGCGCAGCAACGTCGAGGCCGTCCGGCGGACGCTCGATCCGAACGAGATTCGCCGGCAGGTTGAGGCCCTCGAGGACCAGGGACACAAGCGTCTCATCCTCGTTTTCGGCGAGCACCCCGCCTACGACGCCGACTTCATCGCGCAGACCGTACGTTCCGTGTACGCGGTGAAGAAGGGGCACGGCGAGATTCGCCGCGTCAACATCAATGCCGCGCCGCTCGACCACGACGGCTTCCGCACCGTCAAGGAGGCGGGCATCGGCACCTACCAGATCTTCCAGGAAACCTACCACCACGACACCTACGCCCGCGTGCACCCGCCGCGGACGCGCAAGGCCGATTACCTCAACCGACTCGACGCCCTGAGTCGGGCGATGGAGGCCGGCATCGACGACGTCGGCCTCGGCGCCCTCTTCGGCCTGTATGACTGGCGCTTCGAAGTGCTGGGGCTGGTGACGCACGCTCTGTTCCTGCAGCGGCATTTCGGCGTCGGGCCGCATACCATCAGCTTCCCGCGCTTGCAACCGGCCTCGGGCGTTCACTTTCACGAGCAACACCTGGTGTCCGACGAGGACTTCAAGCGCCTGATTGCCACCCTGCGCCTGGCCGTGCCGTATACCGGCCTCATCCTGACCGCCCGTGAGTCAGCCGACATCCGCCGGGAGGTCATGGAATTCGGCGTGTCGCAGATTGACGCCGGCAGCCGCATCGAGATCGGTGGTTACACGGAGGTGGGCGACGCCCAGTGCATGGAGCGCGAGCAGTTCCAGCTTGGTGACCTGCGCTCCCTCGATGAGGTGATGCGCGAATTGGTCGTCGACGGCTACATCCCCAGCTTCTGCACCGCCTGTTACCGGCTGGGACGCACCGGCGAGCACTTCATGGAGTTCGCCATTCCCGGCTTCATCAAGCGTTTCTGCACGCCGAACGCCCTCACCACGCTGCTGGAGTACCTGACCGATTACGCCTCCCCCGCCACCCGGGCGGCCGGCGAGAAGCTCATCGCCACCGAGCTCGCCCGCCTCGAGGATAGCCGGCTGAAGCAGGAACTTGTCGCTCGCCTCCAGCGCATTCGGGAGAGCAGCGACCGCGATCTGTACTTCTGAATGAGAATGCAGAAGTAACAACGAAGGAAGCTCAGCGCGAGAGTCGCCCGCACGTCTTGCGGTGACAAGGGCGCCTCGCCCGCGCGAGCACCGCCAACACGCCGGCGCCACGGCACGGCCGCAGCTTGGAAAGAGATCGAACGTCAGTGGTAAGGAGTGACTTGAGAATGGCCTCGCTTACGCCGCCACCGCCTCCTCCCGCACATTGCGCAGAAACGGCGAATCCCCCGTGGCCCAGTCCCGCTCACGCAGGAACACCACGCTGATGCTCACGGCATGGGCCAGGGAGATGGCACTCACCGGTTCGCCGGTACGGTCCACCTCGGTTCCGTAGGAGCTGAAGTCGTCCAGCACGATCAGGAAGTCAAGGTCGGACTCCTCGTCGTCGTCGCCCCCAGCGTAAGAGCCGAACAAATACAAACCGCGGAACCGTGTCCCGTACAGTTGCCGCAGTTCCGCTTGCAACCGCCCGGCAACGTCCGCGACTGCACCTGTCATGCTCAGCCCCTCTACCGTGTCGCTCAAGCCGGCAGCGCAGCCTATCGGCACCAGCGGCTCCGTCACGTTCGCTCCTGCTCGAGGAGCGTCTTGAGCAGCCCGGTCACCGCGGACACCGTCTCCGCCGGCGGCAGCTTGCGCACCTCGCCGCTCTTGCGTACCGCCAACTCAACCACGCCATCACCCAAGCTGCGCTTGCCCACGTTGATCCGTAGCGGGAAGCCGATCAGGTCGGCGTCGTTGAACTTGAAGCCCGGGCGAGCGTCCCGATCGTCCAGCAGCACCTCGACCCCGGCCGCCTCGAGCTCATCGTGCAGCCGCCGGGCGGTCGCCAGCACCGACTCATCCCGCACGTCCAACGCGCAGATCACAACGTGGAACGGCGCAATCGCCACCGGCCAGCAAATGCCCTTGTCATTGTGCCGGGCCTCGATGGCGGCCGCCATGATCCGGTTCAGCCCGATGCCGTAACAGCCCATGATGAGCGGATGGGCCTGGCCCTGGGCATCGAGGTACGTCGCGCTCATGGCGTCGGAGTACTTGGTTCCCAGCTTGAACACGTGCCCCACCTCGATGCACTTCTCGAAGCGCAGCGGCTGCCCGTTGGGCGCGCGGTCGCCTTCCATGGCCAGGCGAATGTCGGCCACTTCGGTGAGCGCGAAGTCACGTCCGGGGTTCACGCCGGTGACGTGATAGTCCGTTTTGTTAGCGCCGGTAACGGCGTCGTGCATGGTGGTGACGACCCGATCGGCGATGATGCGGGCCTGCAGCCCCACCGGACCGGCAAAGCCCACCTCCGCCCCAGTCACCTGCCGGATCAGTTCCGGCGAAGCCTGCGTCACGCCGCGGACGCCGGCCGCCCGGGCCAGCTTGGCCTCATTCACCTCGTGATCGCCGCGCACGAGGGCCACCAGCGGCTCCCCGTTCGCCTCGTAGATGATCGTCTTGATCAGCTTCTGCGGCGTGCAGCCGAGGAACCGGGAGATTTCCTCGATGGTACCGTGACCCGGCGTGTGGACCTCGCGCAGCGGCTCATGGCGCCCGTCGCCGGCGTCGGGCAGCGGCGCCACCTCCGCCCGCTCCAGGTTGGCCGCGTAGGAGCCGTCCGCCGCACGCACTAGGATGTCCTCGCCCGCGTCCGTGGGCACCATGAACTCGTGCGAGACGCTGCCGCCGATCGCGCCCGACTCCGCTTCCACGGGGACGTACGGCAATCCGCAGCGCCCGAAGATCGCGCGGTACGCGTCGTACATGCGCTGATACGTCTCGTTCAGCCCGCCCGGCCCTTCCACCCGCTCATGGAAGGAGTAGGCGTCCTTCATCAGGAACTCGCGGGTGCGCAGTACGCCGCTCTTGGGGCGGGCTTCGCCGCGGAACTTGGTCTGAATCTGGTAGAGGTTGATGGGCAACTGCTTGTAGCTGACCAGGTACGCGCGCGCGAGCTCCGTGATGACCTCCTCGTGGGTAGGCCCGAGCACGGTCCGGCTGCGCCAGTCCTCTCCCCGGCCCTGCAAGCGCAGGAGCACGTCGCCCATGGCGGCCACCCGCCCGGTCTGCTCCCACCACTCGATGGGGTGCATGGCCGGCATGTGCAGCTCGATGGCGCCGGCCGCGTTCATCTCGTCCCGCACGATCTGCTCGATCTTGCGCAGCGTGCGGTACCCCAACGGCAAGTACGTGTACGCCCCCGAACCCACCTGCCGGATCAACCCCGCCCGCAGCATGAGTTGGTGTGAGGGTACAAAAGCGTCAGCCGGGACTTCCTTGGTCGTCGGTATGAAGTAGCGGGTCCAGTTCATGGGGGCATCAATACTCCGCCCAGCCACCGCTGGCAAGCAGCCGGGGCAGGTGGCGGAACAGCTCAGACGGCGGAGCGCAAGCGTGGACCCGGCCGGGCCGGGCCGCTACAGTCCCTTGCATGGGTCCGGACGATGAGGTTTGCTATTGCTTTCACGTCTCGCTGCGCAAGCTGCTCAATTACAGCCGGCGCGTCCGTCCGCAGCATGCCAGCCAGATGACCGCGTGCCTCGGTGCAGGTACCGGCTGTGGGTGGTGCATCCCCGTCTTGACCCGCATCGCCCAGTCGCCCGACGCGCCGGAGCTGGAGGCCATGCTCGCGGAGGACTATGGCCGGCAGCGCGAGGCGTACTTGAAGGAGGACGCCCCGCGGCACACCTTCGAGGAATAGTGCCGGTGTATTGAGGGGGAGCCGCACTGCGGTCGATCGACCTGGGCCGGACGGTGCGACGGTGCCGGTGGCCGCCGCCGTGATTGCCAACTACTAGTGATGGCGGTAGAATGTTAACCCAACCCCAGCGGTTGGGGGTTGCCACCGCCGCACATGGCGGTCGGAGAGCCGACAGGGAACCAGGTGGGGTGCGGGAGGGTGCGCTGGGCAGGCGGAGCGGGGCCCATGAGTGCCGAAGCGCCGAAGGTGGATCGCGTGGTTTGCGGGGACTGCCTGCGCGGGATGCGGCGCTTGCCGGACGGCTGCGTTGATCTCACTTTCGCCGACCCGCCGTTTAACATCGGCTACGACTACGACGAATACGACGATCGTCGGGCGGCCTCGGACTACCTCGACTGGTCCAGGCAGTGGATGGCCGGGGTCATCCGGGTGCTGAAGCCGACCGGGACGTTCTGGCTGGCGATCGGCGATGAGTACGCGGCGGAGCTGAAGGTGGCGGCCACGCGCGAGCTGGGCCTGACCTGCCGCAGTTGGGTCGTCTGGTATTACACGTTCGGCGTGCACTGTGAGGCGAAGTTCACGCGCTCACATGCGCACCTGTTCCACTTCGTGAAGGACGCCAAGCAGTTCACATTCAACGCCGACGCGATTCGCGTGCCATCCGCCCGGCAGCTCGTCTACGGTGATCGCCGGGCGAACCCCAAGGGGCGCGTGCCGGACGATACGTGGATCATGCGTCCGACGCCGCATGCGTCGTGGCTGCTGAGGCCGCAAGACTTGCCGGGTGGCTTCGGCGCGGACGGCGACACCTGGTACTTCCCTCGCGTTTGCGGCACGTTCAAGGAGCGCATGGGCTTTCACGGCTGCCAGATGCCCGAGCAGCTTCTGGGTCGGATCATCCGGGCCTGCTCGAACGAGGGCGACGTCGTGCTGGACCCGTTTGCCGGCAGCGGCACGACCCTGGCTGTAGCGAAGAAGCTGAACCGCCGCTACCTCGGCTTCGATACCTCGAAGCAATACGTGACACAAACCCGGCGCCGCCTGGCCGCGATCACCCCGGGGAATCCGCTCGACGGAACCGAGGACCCGCTCACGAGCGTCCCCAACACGGCCAACGGTACCGCCCTCGGCCCCGGGAACACCCGCCAGCGCCGCAACGGGGCGGGTCGGTGCCGACGGCGCGGCATCCCCAGTTCCCAGCCGGAGCTATGGTGCTAGCCTACGTGGTTGGTCCAGTCAGCGCACGGGGCCGAGCCCGTCGGGTCACCTTCCGCGTCTGGGGGCGCGTCAGCACGTTCAGGCCCTTACATTCTCCGACTCAACAATACGTGAGTCTGTGCGCTTGCTCATCGGTATCCGCCTGCCCGAAGGGTAGCCCCTGCTGTTGGTGGCCTTGTGCGAAGACCGACACAATCTCCCCCAACCCCAGCGACACCGCAAGAAAAGTCCGAAAGCGGGTAGGCGCGACAAGCTCGGGCGCTGTACAATGACTCAATGCAGTTCGGCGACGCCACTGTGGAGAGTCAAGTGCGGGGTCTCAGCTTGATTAACGACACGTAGAGTCTGGTCTAGCGGCGGCGCGTTCTGAAGCGCAAGTGCAACAGGGGAACGGAATCGCGGTCCATGTCGGTGAAGCTGGCGGCTAAGGAGCGCCAACTTCGAGGGCGTCTGCGGCGACCATGCCCATCCGGGCATGATTCCGTCCGCGGGTTACCGGCTGCGCGCTGCGCAGCGACTGGATACGCAAGCGGACGAGTGTGCAGTCAACGAGATGTGGAGGAAGCGCAATGAACACCACTCTGGGAGGGAAGGCGAGGCCTCTGGTTGGCCTCACTCTGGGACTCAGTCTTGCAGCACCGGCGGCGGCCGGGGTCGTTGAAGGCCAGATCGAGACGAACATCCGTCCCATCGTCTGGCTGCGGTACTCGGGGACGACAGGTGGCACGCCCGAGACGCGCACTGCGGTGGGCATCTTCGACACCGGTGATCCGTGCGACACACTCTCTCGGGAAACCGCGGCCTTGTTCGGCCTGACGCCGAGTACCCCTCTACATCCTCAACTGGTGTGGGCTCGCACACGCAATGAGGGCACCGTTGCCGCTCAGACCATTACCAGCGCCGGCTGGTTCGGAGGGACGTTCAACCAGCCGGAGCGTACCAGCGTCGCGTGGCCCGCCGGCGTGGATCCGGCGGTTCGTGCTGGCGACCCGGCCCATACCTTCCAGACGGCAGACCCAGCGCGCACGACCGCGATGAGCTGTGCCGGTCTTCACCCCACGTACTTCGATTACAACTTCGGCTTCAGCGAGAACCATACGGGCGACGCTTTCGTGACCCGCGCCGACCCCGAAGCCAACCTGTCTGTCTTCATCGATCCCATCAATGCGACACCCATTGCCTTTGCCTACGATGGTGTAACGGGCGGCAACGGTCGCGGGCTCAGCGGCCCCAGCCTGGAGTTGGACCGTCGCGCCTCAAGTGTGAGCTACTTCGCCAACGACGATTCGCGGGTGCCTGTGCCAGGGCGAAACGACAACCCGGGATTCGTGCACTTCGTTGATCTCACGCCCGTGGAGTTCTCGTCGACGACCCTTACCCCGGCACCCGGCAACGCCGTCGTCAACGCGGCGCTACCCGTGGATCGACGACTCACGATCACCGTCGCAGACGCGGTTGGACCGGACGTGGCTCGGATTGTCCCGTGGAATTTCGCGGGGCTCGAACCCGGTTACCGGCCGGCGAACGCCGACGGGTCCACTGTCCTGGCGTACACGAATGCCGCCATGGAGGTGAGAGAGGCCGGCATGAACATCGGCGGTCAGGAGAACCCCAGTGGTTTCGTCCGGTCCGATGGCACGGTGCAGGTGATCGTCCGCCAGGTAGATGGAACCGTGCGTCTCAATCAGACGGTGCAGCTCCCTTCCCAAGCGCCGCGCACCTACGGCCAGATCAACATTCCCGGCTTGATTGCCGACACGGGCTACCAGTTGATCGACACTGGCGCCCCGACCACGCGCCGAGGCGGACCCGACGCCATCACGGGCACGGACGAGCTGAACAAGTGCGGCCAGTTCTTCGACTTCAGCCCGGTGGGTGGCGGCGGCGCGGGGGCCAACCACGGCCGGCTCACGCTGATTGCTCCCTCCGACCCGCGGATTCGGACGATGAGAGGCAACGGCATCTTGATGGGCGTTGATGCAGGCACGGTCGGTCTTTCCAGAACGGCAGTGAACCAGGAATCCCAGTACGGCAGCATCCCGCAGCTACAGGTGGGGGCCAATACGCTCGTGACTCCGGCGGTACCCGGCGAAGCCGGCGGTACGATCTTCCGTACCCACCTGACCGGCAGCAACGCCAGCTACATCGACGAGGACGCCACGGCCCTGATTCGCGGCGCGGACGTCATCGACGCCCAGTCTCTCGGGGGCGACGGGATTACCCCCCAGTCGCCGCTGTTCTTCTCCGTCGGGCGGAACTCCGTGGGCCAGCCGGGATCGGCCGTCAACGGGCAATCTATGCTTAATCAGGTGCCCGGCGATATCTTCGAGATCCCGGGTGACCAGCCCCCGTATCAGCGCGTGCAGCGCTTTGCCGGGCGGACGAACTCGCTCACCATCAACCAGGAGGTCATGGGATTGGGGCCCAACGTCGGTCCCCTCGCCGCGGCAGTTCCAGCCCCGACAATCTCAACAGCTTCGACCTCTACACGCAGGCCGCCCTGCCACCGGTGTCGCTCTCCAATCTCGACTCGCCGATCATGGCGCACAACGATGGGGGAACGGCCGACCGTCCCCGGGTCGGGGCCGACCGACTGGCGGTGAATTTCGACCTGTACTTCTCGCTTGAGGACGGCGAGGACATCTACCGGAGTTCTCTCGCCCAGGTCTTCGCCGACGGCTTTGACGACATCGGTCTGGCGGAAGAGGGGGACGATATCGACGCGCTGGCCTTCTTCAGGCCCTCCGTGGCGCCCGGCATCATCGGCGAGAGCCTCCTGGACTTCGGCCCCGCCATCTCGACGAGCCTGATCTTCAACGGGGCGCATGGAGATGATACGTACGACCCCAACCTGGAGGCATTGTTCCTGGGAATAGACGCGTTCCATGGCGGGCCGCCCACGGACCTGGCCTTGTTCAGCCTGGCCCCGGATTCTGCGTCGTTGCTCGCCCTCGGGCTTTCTGCCGCGGACATCTTCATCACGGATTTCGACGGGACGTTCGCGATGTACGCGACGGCGGAGAGTCTGGGCCTGCTCTTCGGTGATGACGTCGATGGCCTCGATGCCATCGTACCGGAGCCGACCACCCTCGCCCTGTTGGCGCTGGGCATCGTCTTTCTGCGCCGCCGAAGGTAGGCGCGGGCGGGAACACAGTCAGCCGCTCTGTTTCTAATCGTCCCCGGGTGCCCTCTGGGGTGAGAGGGGGGACCGTGTCGCGCAGTCGGAATCGACGAAGCCCGCCGGCGGGGCATCACGGATCACAACACCCGAGCCAGCGCTCGATGAAGGACACGGCTGCGGGTGAGCCGGAGGAAGGCCGGGCTGCTCGGCGGCGCGCAGCACTCCTGTGATCTGTGCGCGCCGGCTCACCGGACGCGGAACCGCCGGGCGGTAAGCAGCAGGCAACCGGGAAGCAGCAGCGCGAGGGCTGCGGGCTCCGGGATCAGCAGGATGCCGTGCGCCTCGCCGTTGGGGCCCACGCCGGTGCCGGCGATCCAGCCTAAGTCGTTGATGTCCGAGGCCATGATGATCTCCCAGCCGGTGCCGGGCGGGAGCAGGTCGTTCAGATCGACCATCACGCCGTTCTGCCAGAGGAAGCCGTGGCCGACGCCGGCGGCCGTCTTCGAGTAACCGACGACCTGCCGCTGCTGGTTGATCGCGTAGGCGATGCTGCTGTCGCCGTCCAGGGTGCCCAGGTTCTGCATCTCCCCGTGGCGATAGATGAACGCGCGGATGTCCTGGACTCCAAACGTGTAGGAAGCCCCGACGATGTCGCCGTGCACGTTGATGTCGTAGGCCTGACTGATGTCGTGACCCGGCAGGGTCTTCAGATCAGACATCAGGTCGTTGATCCCATCACTGTCGTCGTCACGATACCACACGCCGTTTTCCGGCGTGACCACGAAGGCATGCAGCGGCACGGGGCTGCCCGGCTTCTCCGCCGCTCCGACCACCTGGCCGGCGTCGTTGATGCCATGGGCCACGCTGCTGTAGCCGCCGAACGTGCCCAGGTCGACGCGTCCCATGCCGGCCTGCCAGATGTACGCGTGGTGGCTGGCGCGCCCGACGACCTGATCGGAGTTGTTGAGCGCGCCTACCTCCAGGAAGCCGGGCCCCAGATCGATCTCGGTGAAGCCGGTGGCCTCATCCCACAGGAACACGGCGTCATCGCCCCAGCCGACGACGCGGCCGGCGCTGTTGATGCCGACGGCGTTGCTGGTGCTGTAGCCGCCGAGGACGCCGATGTCGAGCATGCCCATTCCGCTCTCCCAGTAAAAGGCGCTGGGCGGGGCGGGAGGGGGTGGCATGGGCACTCCGCCCGAGCCGACGACCTGACCGGCGTTGTTCAGACCATAGGCCCCGCTAACCCAGGGTCCGTTCGGAGTACCGAGATCAGTGAGCTGCCAATCGGCCAGCGCAGGCGATGACACCCCGAAAGCGACAACGCACAGCACCGCCACCGTCACATAGCGCAGCAACAAGTCCATGTGTATCCCACCTCCATTGTGTGCCCTTCAACCCTGTGGCGCTTGCCACTTGTTCCCCCAGAGATTGGCAGCCCGTATTATAACGCTTTCGGTGGCATCAATCATAGCAGGAAAGCGGCGCTGCTCGGCGGATAGCACCGGAGGCGTGCTCCCGCCCCTGTTGCCCAGGGGCGAGGGGGCGGCCCCGGAGCGGCGCAGACGCCCTGCCGTAACGGTCGGTGACTGTGGCGACCCGGTTCGTCCTGAATGAGCATACGCTCACGGGCGCCACCGGCGTGGGGCTCGGCCGCTTCCTGACGGCCGCGGTTCGGATCGCCGATACGAATCGCAAGCGGTAAGTCAGTGTTCCTCCGGGCTGCCGGTGTACCTGGGCACCGCACAGGGGAAACAAGGCTCGGCCGGGGCTACCGGCTGCGGCCGTCCGATTGCCGCGGACCGACGCTGTCTCCACCGCGGCCTGGCGAAGTAGAGGTGAGGCACGCATGAGCGAGGACTTCCGACTGGTGGAACGTGTCCCGACGGGCGAGGAGTACCGCGCGTTGCGGCGGGCGGTGGGATGGGGCGATGTCGATGTCGCAGGCGTGGCGCGGGGGCTTGCCGGCAGCCTGTATGCCGTGTGCGTGGAGTGCGAGGGGAGCATCGTGGGCTGCGGACGGATTGTGGGCGACGGGGGCGTTTACTTCTACCTCCAGGACGTCGTCGTCCTGCCGGCCTTTCAGGGCCGGGGATTGGGCGCGCGTATCATGGGGGCGCTGATGGGCTACCTGGACGCCCATGCGGGCCCCGGGGCGTTCGTGGGTCTGATGGCCGCCAGCGGGGTGGCGAGCTTCTATGAGAAGTACGGCTTCACGGAGCGGCCGGCGGACCGGCCGGGGATGTTCCGGCTGTGGCGCTGAATGGGACCACCCAAACGGGAAACTGGGGGGTGCTCTGCCCAAGCCGAAGGCACCGGCATGCTGGTGCAGACGGCAGCATTGGGCACGTGGGAGCGCATGGCGGCGCTGCGCTTGGCCCTGCCACCCTGGCCTCGGCGTCGGTTTCTTGACTGCGCGGACCTATTCAGGGCCGCCGCGTCAGACATGCAGCAGTGCCGCACCGGGCAGCGCGCGGAGGAACCCCAAGACGATGCGCAACGAGGCGCTGCGCGGGCGCTCCTTCTTCAACGAGCTGCCCGGCCGGCAATGAGGTTGCCCGTCACGGTCCGGGTTCGGTGCTGGGCTCTTCGGTCTTGCCGCGTTGTTCCTGGTCCTCGCGCTGCTTCTGGATGTCGGGGTCCTCGATGCGGAAGCCGTATTCATAAAGGTTCCGCTGGAACTCCCAGTAGGTTTCGTAGGCCTTTTCGGCGTCCTTGCGTAGGGCTTCCGCTTCGCGTTGGATTCTGGCCTGGGCGCCGGCGCCGCTCCCGGGACGCGGGCCCCCGGCGCGGTCCTGCGTGAGTTCCTGCATATCGACCTGGGCGCGCATGTACTCGCGGAGGCAGGCGCGGGAGGCGAAGTCCCAGAGACGAATGAGTTCGTCATCGGCCTCGACACCGCCCAGGACGCTGGCGATCTTCATGGACTGCTCGTACTTGCGCGCATCAGCCAGGATGCGGGTGAACACACCTTTCTTGGTGTCATCGTAGAGGGCCACGCGCGTCGCGCCGCGCGCCGAGGGGGAGACGTACTCGCCCCGGAGTTTGCCCTGGGTGCCCAGCAGGCGGGCATCCTTCAGGTAGATACGGATTTCCTTGATGCGCTCGTCGGCGTGCACCATTCCCGCCTGGGCAAAGGCGTTGGTGTCGCTCAGCGGTTTGCCGTTGAACGTGTTCTCAGGGAAACGCTTGAGCACGGCCGAGCACGCCTCGGCATAGGCCACGATGTTGTTGTTGCGGGCCTTGGACGCTTTCCGCAGTCCCTTGGCGGCGTCCTCGTACTTGCCTTCCCGTAGCGCGATGACGCCCTCCAGGAGGGCAAGGTGATCCTTCTTGACGTTGGGGTACCGGCGGAGGCTGTCGGGCTCCATGAGCGCGTCGAACTTGGTCCGGGCGGCCGGGAGGTCGTCGCTCTCGATCCGCTTGACGACCTCCTGGATGTCCCAGTCGCCGTCCTTGAGCACGCCCGGCAGGCCCAGACCTGCCACGCTGCCCAAGCCGTAGCGGACCACCTCAATGGTAAGCTGGTCAATGTCGCCCAGGCTGAACCGAATGGGCAGGTTGACGGCCGCGATGGTGGCCTGGATGGGGTCGCTGGTGAACTCGCCGGTGATGCGTCGCCCGTCGCGCAGCTTCACCAGGCGCTGACCGTCGGCCCGGCGCTCGACGCGGGCGACGCTCTCCAGGTCCACCTCCAGGGTACCCGCGCGGCTCTCCAGCTTGGCCTTGCCCTGCACGTCCGTGAGCACCAGATGGGCCTGGTCGGCGTCAAACTCGAGCACCTTGGGCGGCAGAGACTCGATCTTGCGGTCCGAGGTGCGGAACGCGACCACACCTACGTCGTCGAATTCCAAGTCCGTCAACTGCCCGCCCTTGGGTTCGAACTTGAAACTGGAGCCTACGGCCGTGGCGCTGATGCGGTTGCCGCCCTCCAGGTAGAGGTTGCACCCGTCGGCGTGGCTCATCACGTAGGCCACCACGTCGAGGGGCACCTCGAAGGCACCCAACGGCGAGTTCCAGGTGATGTTCTGCGTGGTGATCTTGCCGAAGTGACGATCGCCATCGGGGAAGTACACCGCCTCGCCGTCCCGGAGGCGCGGGAACTCGGGGAGGATGACCTTGCCGTCCTCGTTGGTGAGGATGCTCATGAAGGGCGTGAAGTCGGTGCCCGGATGGATCTTGCCGAGGGCGTAGGCATTCCGCACCATCTCGCGGGTGATCTTGGCCGGCACCAGCCCGGTGTCGTTGGCGGTCGTGTCACGGTCCTCGGGCTTGGCCATCAGGGTGACCGTTCCGACGAGGTACCCGTCCACGTTGACGCTGGGACCGCCGCTGTTGCCCGGGCGGGCTTGGGCGTCCACGTAGACCATCCGGACGCGCCCGCCGGGCGTGCGCGGCAACTGGCGGATGTGGCCGGTGGTGACGGTCACCTCCGGGTGTTGCTGACCCGTCATACGCTGGCTGTCCGCGCCGGGGAAGCCGAAGTTCCAAACCTGCATACTTTCGTGCAGGCGAGACTCGGGCAGCAGCGGCAGGAAGTTAGGTGTTTCCAGCTTGTTGCCGTCCTCGTCGATGGCTTGGAGGAGGTGCTGGTCCGCCTCGTCGTTGCCGTAAACGTCAATGCACTCCCAGATCTTCTGCTTGTCCGTCCCGGAGTCGACGATCACCCTCCAGGTGACCCTGCCCGCGTTGTAGTACGTCCGCTGCTTCTCCAGGTCGCTGCGCTGGTGGGCGATGTCGGCCACGTGGTTGTTGGTCATCAGCAGGCCGGTGCGGTTAATGAAATACCCCGACCCGAAACCCACGGGTCGATCGCCCTTTTCGCGTTCGGAGACGGCGGTGGCGACCATGACGGTGGCCCCCTTGACCCGCTTCTCGACGGCCGGTTTCATCTCGTCGGCCGCAAACGCCCGACCCGTGGTGCCCAGCGCGGCGGCGGCCAGGGCACAGGGCAGCACCCACCTGCGGTAACGGTGGCTCCTCATGCTGGCATGGGTTGCTGATACCAATCGGCAAACGTGTCTCGGTGTCATGGCAGCAGTCTCCGGTGAGAGCAAACGCGCGGGCACCTCCCGCATGAGCGCGGATGCGCAGCGGGCGAAGGTTGCATCCTACTCCAAGTATTCTATCGGCAGGCCGCGCCGGGTGTCAACCGCAGTCCACCCTCCCCGCGGGTACCCTCCCCCGTCCCGGCGGCCGGCAGGTAAGCCCGCCGGCGGTGTCACCACCGGCCGTACCGGGTACGTAACGGCCCCGTCACGAGCAGCGGCGGGCCTCCGGGACGCGGCCACTTGTCTGCCGCGCAGCACCAGGCACGGGTGGTCTTGCCGAGTAGCAGGAGGCGGGCAGGGCGGGCGGCCGAAACGTACTTGCGGGTCTCAGTTCGGCCCAGTTTTCCGCCGAGATTTGCGGGATCGGCATGCCTCTGGCGGGAAGGCAGTGGGACGAGGAAGATAGCGGGCCACGGGGGTTTCGTCGCGAGCGGCGTGCGCTCCCGGCGAGCACCCGGTCAGGCGGGTACCGGTCACAGGAGCTTGAGTTCATGGGTCGCTTTGGTGGTCAGCCGCGCAGTGCCGCCGAGGAAACTTGGCGCGTGTTCCGCATCATGTCGGAATTTGTCGAAGGTTTTGACATCATGTCGCAGGTGCCGGCGGCCGTCTCCGTCTTCGGGTCGGCGCGCATGCCGCGCGACCATCGCTACTACGCCCAGGCGGAGCAGCTTGCGGCCGAGCTGGTGCGACGGGGGTTCGCCGTCGTCACCGGCGGCGGGCCGGGGATTATGGAGGCCGCGAACAAGGGGGCGGCCGAGGCGGGCGGCGAGAGCATCGGGCTGAACATCTACCTGCCGCAGGAACAGATCGCCAACCCGTTCCAGACCGTGGCCCTGGAGTTCCGCTACTTCTTCTGTCGCAAGGTCATGTTCGTCCGGTACGCGGTGGGCTTCGTGTGCTTTCCGGGCGGCTTCGGCACCATGGACGAGTTCTTCGAGGCGATGACGCTGATCCAGACGCACAAGACGGAGCGCTTCCCGATCGTCCTGGTGGGCAGCGAGTTCTGGCTGCCGCTGGTGAAGTGGATCCGGGAGCATCAACTCGGGGTACCCGGTTACGTGTCCACGGAAGACCTCGATCTGTTCGAGGTGACGGACGACGTGGTGTGGGCGGCCCAGCACATCTCGGAAGTCTACGAGCGGAACGTGGCCCAGCGGAAGACGGCCCTGCGGGCGCCGCTCACGGCCGAGGGCACGGTGGCCGGCCGGCAGCCCCGACGCCCCGGCATGGCAATGCCCTACGAAGACCTGCACCCGTAGCGTCGGCCCCCGGCGGCCGACGTGAACTGTCCGCAGCGGAATCCTCTCCTGCGTCGCCCGCGGGTACGGGTTTAGCGTCTTCCACGTTGGGGGTGAGTATGCTGAGGCACCCGGGACGGTGTCATCGCTTCCGTCGCGCTTCCCCCTGCGCCTCTCCCGCGGGAAGAGGGGTTCAGACGCCGCGCCGCTCACCGCTTGCCCGCGGCGGGTGGAAGGCTTAGAATTGCAGCAGTTGCAGCGGCGTCCACCCGGAGCCGAGGTTGCACGCCGGGCAGCACGGTTACGACCCCGACGCGAGGAGGTGGTGTCGTCTTCGCAGCCAACCCGCCGGATGAGTTTCCGTCCGTCCTGGATACCAGCGTCCTGGTGCTGAACGCGCATTACCTGGCGATGCGTGTGATCAGTGTGCGCCACGCTTTTGCGCTGTTGTTCAAGCAGGACCGGCAACTGCGGCCGGTGGCCGAGGTCGTCTGCATCGAGGACGGGCGGTACGTATCCTACACGTTCAACGACTGGTTCGAGCTGAGCGTGCTGCAGCGGCCCGGCGGTCGGGACGGATACGACTGGATCCGCACCGTGCGTGCCGAGTTGATGGTGCCGCGGATCATCCGGGTGCTGACGTTCGCGCGGCTGCCGCGCCGGGAGGTTAAGTTCACGCGCCGCAACGTTTTCGCCCGCGACGGCAACACGTGCCAGTATTGCGGGCGCCACTTCGGCCTGTCCGAGCTGACGCTGGACCACGTGGTACCGCGGGCTCGCGGCGGTCAAACCACCTGGGAGAACGTGGTCTGCTCGTGCGTGTCCTGCAACGTCCGCAAAGGCGGGCGCACGCCGTGGGAAGCCTGCATGCGCCTCATCCGGGCACCCGAGCGCCCCCACCGCAGTCCGGCGTTGACGGTCCGACTATCGGACCGGCGCTATGGCTGCTGGCGGGCGTTCGTGGAATCCGCGCACTGGAACATCGAGTCCATTTAGCGGACCACGCCCCGTCCACGTCCGGCATGGGGCCGCCGCATCCGAAGTGTTGCTGGATTCTGTGATCCAGACGACCCCGACCCGCGCCGATGAGTAGTAAGAGAGGCGGTGTGTACGCCTTCGACTTCCGCCGGAACCGAGTCCGTGCGGAAGCGAGCGGGCTTCCTGGCGCGCTCGGAGATGCCCCTCGCTTTCGCTCGGGTTCGTTGGCGCTGGGCGGACGGGCGCGGGACACGGGGCACCTACCGCACGAACAGTGAGGTCTACCATCGTGGCGGAAGTGGACGTCTGCGTCATTGACGATGAGCAGGACCAGCGCCGACTGGCCGCCAGGCTGTTGACGGAGGCGGGGTTCTCGGTCGCCGAGGCGGGGGACGTCGCCGCGGGGCTGGCCGTCATCGCCGTGCACCATCCGAAGATCGTGCTCAGCGACTACCATCTGCCCGACGGGAGCGGCGCGGACCTTTGTCGCCGCTTGCGGGCGGACCCGCACGGGGTGGCCGTGCACTTCGTGCTGATGACCGCCAGCGGCAAGCAGGATTCCCTCGTCGAGGCGATCATCCCCGAAGCGGATGACTATCTTCCCAAGCCGTTGGACAAACAGTCGCTGCTGGCCCGGGTGCGGGTGGGCCTGCGCATGCAGCGCATGCACGAGCAACTGCACACGGCCGCCATCACCGACGGCCTGACCGGGCTACACAACCACGACTTCCTCACCCGCGTGCTCGAACAGGAGATGGCGCGGTCGCGCCGTTACGGGCATCCGCTGGCCCTCATCATGGTCGATATCGACCACTTCAAGGTGGTCAACGACACGTTCGGGCACCTGGTGGGCAACGCCGTGCTCCAGGAGGTCGCCCGGGTTCTGCGGCAAGCGGTGCGTGACGTGGACACGGTGGGTCGGTTCGGAGGCGAGGAGTTTGCGGTCATTCTGCCGGAGGCAACGTGCGCCGAGGCGGCACACGTGGCCGAGCGCATGCGCCGGGCTGTGGCCGATTCCATCGACGTGAAGGCCCTGCGCGGCCACACCGTCACCGCGTCGTTCGGCCTGGCGGACGCCAACGACACCCGGGTCACGAACACGGCGCAACTGCTCGACCTGGCCGACCGGGCGCTCTACCTGGCCAAGCGGCGCGGGCGTAACCAGGTGTCGTCCTGCTACGAAGTGGACGAACAGGCGGAAGTGGCGGCCACGTTGCAGACGGACGAGATCGAGTCGCTGCGCCGGCGGGTGGCGATGCTGAGCACGCGGGCGAAGGACGTGTATGTGCAGAGCATCGCCTCGCTGGTGCAGGCGCTCGATGAGAAGGACCCCTACACGGCCCGCCACTGCGCCAACGTGGCCTTCTACGCGGAGCGGGTCGCCCACGCGCTGGGGTGCAGCACGGGTACCATCCAGAGCATCAAGAACGCCGCCCTGCTGCACGACATCGGCAAGGTGGGCATCCCCGACCGCATCCTGCTGAAACGCACCGCATTGAGCCCGGTCGAGCGCATGGTGATGGGGCAGGTGCCGCTCATTGGCACGCGCATTGTGGACCACTTGCGTATCCTGGAGGCGGAGGTGCAGATCATCCGCCACCAGCGGGAACACTACGACGGCACGGGGCAACCCGCGGGCTTGCAGGGCGATCAGATTCCGATCGGCTCGCGCATCCTGCTCGTCGTGGACGCCTTCGACGCCATGACCACGGACCGCGTGTACCGCGCCCGCCGTCCCATCGAGGACGCCCTCACGGAACTGCGGGACCTCGCTGGCCGGCAGTTTGACCCGCGCGCCGTGGCCGCCCTCACCTCCGCCCTGCACGACGAACGCCCCGTCTGGCAACTGCGTATCGACGAATCGGTCAACCTGCTGCGCCTGCCCGACCGCGCGCTCGCCGACCACGCCGCCACCAGCCGACTCTAGCCGATTGTCGATTGTCGATTGTCGATTGACGATTGACGATTGACGATTGTCGATTGCAGCGCGGCGGGTGCACACCGCCCACCGGCGCGCAGTCCGTGGGGTGAGCCCCGCCCACCCGCGGGCTGGGAAACGCCTGTTGCAGCAGCGCGCGTTTTCGGCGACATTGCCACCCTGCGTCGTGGCGTCGCCGCCCGCTGGCGACGTCGTAGTTGACGGTGCCCCGGAAGTTCTGCGTCGGCCGCGGGGGGGCCGACGTGGCGTTTGCGGGGAGGCGCGGGCGAACGACGCTAGCTTTGCGGTTGGTCGTAGACGGCCGAGAAAGAGTCCCTTGTAGACGGGCAGGCGGCAAGGAGGCGAGCATGCTCAAGCGGACGGTGACGCGCGCGGCGGTGGGATTGGCGTTGGCGCTGCTGGCGGGCGGCTGTCAGCCGGGGCTGCGGCACGCGGGGGGTTTTCCGCCCCGCGAGCCGATTCGGGCGCTCTGGGTCACGCGCTGGGACTACAAGTCAGCGGCGGACATCGGCGTCATCATGGAGAACTGCCGCCGGGCGGGATTCAACACCGTCCTGTTCCAGGTCCGCGGCCACGGCACCGCGTTTTACCGCTCCCGTCTGGAGCCGTGGTCGGAGGAACTGGGCGGACGCGACCCGGGCTTCGATCCGCTGGCCGTTGCCTGCAAGGAGGCCCACCGGCGCGGGCTGAAGCTGCACGCCTGGGTCAACGTCCTGCCGGGCTGGCGCGGCAAGCAACCGCCCGCCGACCCCCGCCAACTCTACAACGCCCACGCGGACTGGTTCTGGCGCGATGCCCAGGGACGACGCCAGCCGCTGGGCTGGTACAACAGCCTCAACCCCTGCTACCCGGAGGTGCGCGGTTACCTGGTGGCCGTCATGCGCGAGATCGTTGCGGGCTATCCGGTCGACGGGCTGCATCTGGACTACATTCGCTTCCCCAACGAGTGGAACGCCTCGTATCCGGCCGGGGTATCGGTGCCCGACTACCCACGCGACCCGCGCACGCTGGCACTGTTCCGGCAGGCGACCGGCGCCACGCCGGAGCAGGCACCGGGCAAGTGGAACGAGTGGCGGGCGGCGCAGGTGACGCAAGTGGTGCGGGACATCCGCGCGATGATGCGGCGGGTGAAGCCGGGAGCGTCCCTCAGTGCGGCCGTCGGCGCCGACCCGGACGTCGCCCTGCGGGCCCACTTCCAGGACAGCCGTCGCTGGATCACGGAAGGCCTGCTGGATGCCGTGATGCCCATGAACTACGCGGCCGACATGACCGTGTTCAGCCGGCGGGTGCAGCTCTGGTCGGCGTACAGCGGGCGAACGCGGGTGGTGCAGGGGCTCAACCTGGAGGGGCGTCCGCCGGCAACCGTGAATCAGCAGATCGCGGTCGTCGTACGCAGCACGCGGCACTTCGCGTTGTTCGCGTACAACCTGCTGTTCGAGCGTCTGGACGCCCGCGGCCGGCCGGCCACCGGTGCCGACAGCGCCGCGCGCACCGCGCAGCGCCAGCAGGTGTTGCCCTACATCCAGCGCCTGGCTGGGCAGCGCGGGTAGCAGGTGACGTTCGCCAGAGCCACGGCACGGAGCGCGAGGGAGGCATGCGCAGCCCACCCCGAGAGGATCAATGGCAGGCGTTGGACGACCTGGTGTTCGACGTCGTCATCGTCGGCAGCGGCATCAATGGCGCCTGCCTGTACCACCACCTCTGCCGGCAGGGTTTCTCCACGCTCCTCATCGACAAGGGCGATTTCGCCAGCGGGACCAGTCAGGCCTCGGCCATGATGATCTGGGGCGGTTTGCTCTACCTGCGCCACGGACACCTGCGGACGGTGGGCCGGCTCTGCGCCGCCCGCGAGCGCATGTTGCGGGAGCTGGGCGACTGGATTCGCCCGCGGCAGATGCGTTACGTGGCCACGCCCGGCACCCGGCCGCACCCGTTGCTGGTGCAGGCCGCCCTGTACTTCTACTGGTTGCTGAGCGGTTGCCAGCGCCGTCGTCCCCGCTGGGAGCCCGGCTACCCGGAGCGCGTCCTTCTTGCTGAGCGCCCGCGGCGGGTGGCGCTTACGTATGAAGAAGCGATGGCGGAGCCATCGGACGCCCGCTTCGTGCTTCAGTGGCTGCTCCCGCACCACCAGGCGACGCAAGTAGCGCTGAACTACTGCGCGCTGGAGGGCGGTGGGTTTGATGCCGGTACCCGGCGGTGGCACCTGGAACTGCGGAATACGCTGCATGCGGCCGGTTGCCGCGTGCGGGCCCGGGTGGTGGTCAACGCGGCCGGAGCCTGGGTGGACCGCATCAATGAGAGTTTCGGGTGTCACTCGCCGTATAAGCACGTACTGAGCAAGGGGGTGTTCCTCGGCCTGCGGCGTCACCCCGCCCATGAACTGCCCCTCATCCTCCCGACCCGCGACGGGCGCGATGCGATGTCGCTGATTCCCTGGGGATCCGTGTCACTCTGGGGACCGACGGAGACCGTTGTGGAGACACCGGAGGAAGGGTTTGCGGTGCAGCCCGAGGACGTCCGCCTGCTGCTGGATGAACTGCACGCCTGCTGGGCGAACCCCCTGTCGCCGCGTGACGTCGTGTCCCTGCGCTCGGGCGTGCGCCCGTTGGTGGTGGAGCGTCGCCACGCGAACACGACCTGTTCGCTGGCCCTGTCCCGCCGGCACGAGGTCCATGCCGACGAGCACCTGCCGTGGATCAGCGTGTACGGCGGCAAGCTCACCAACTGCGTCCCGCTCGCACGGCGTGTGGAACGTCTGGTCAGGAGCAGAGTGGCTCGCCCCGGGCGCGCTGCTGCGCCGACGCCCTGCCCAGAACCGGTGCCCGTCCTGGAGTATTTCCCCGATCTGAAGCCGCCGGTCCCCAACTCCCGCTGGTGCGCGGAGCAGGAGATGTGTCAGACGCTGGAGGACTACTTGCGGCGGCGCACGAACGTTGCGCAATGGGTACCGCGCGGCGGGCTGGGCCCGCGGGACGAGTACGCGGAGCATCTGGTCCGGGCCGCCCGGCCGTTCTGCGCCGACGAGCCGGCCGCACGGCGCGCCGTGGCCGCGTACCACCGGACGGTGGTGGAGAGTTTCGACGACGTACTGGCTCACTGTTGAGCAATGAGGAGAAGTGATGCCCCGCCCGTTTGCTGCAACGGAAGCGGCGATCTTTGGCGGCCCGCCGGCCGTCACCCTGGACGCCCGCGTCGCCAACCGCTGGCCGATTCTCACTACCGAGGACGAGGCCGCGGTGTTGCGGGTGCTGCGGGACGGCGACCTGTCCCTGCACCCGGTCACGCGCGAGTTGGAAGCGGACTACCGGTCCTGCTTCGGCGTCCGGCACGCCCTGGCACACTGTAACGGCACGGCCGCCCTGTTCGCGGCCTTCTTCGCCCTCGATTTGCAGCCCGGCGACGAGGTGCTGGTGCCGTCCGCCACGTTCTGGGCGTCCGTGGTACCGATGCTCTGGGTCGGTGCATTGCCGGTCTTCTGTGAGAGCGAGCCCGAGCGGATGGGGCTGGACCCGGAGGATGCGGAGCGCAAGATTACGCCCCGCACCCGGGCCCTGGTCGTCGTGCACTTGTGGGGCATGCCGAGCAAGATGACGGAACTGTTCGCGCTGGCCCGGCGGCACAACTTGAAGATCATCGAGGACGCGTCGCACGCGCATGGGGCGAGCTGGCGCGGGCGGCGCTGCGGGACGCTCGGCGACCTCTCCGTCTTCAGCCTGCAAAGCAGCAAGCTCGCTCCCGCCGGCGAGGGCGGCATCCTGCTCACCGACAGCGACGCCTACTTCGAGCGCGCGGTCTGCCTGGGCGACATCATGCGAGTTCTCGAGCTGGAGTCGCCGGCGCAACGCTTTGCCGGCACCAGCTTCGGCATCAAGACGCGGATGGCGCCGCTCTCGGCTGCGGTCGCCCGCGTGCAACTAGCGCACCTGCCCGAGCGCAATGCCCGCCGCAATGAGAACCTGCGCTACCTGTCGAAGGCCTTGGAGGCCCTGGGGCTGCAAACGTACCTGCCGCCCGCCCACGTGGAACGCGTCTACTTCGAGTACCTGATTCGCTGCGACGCAGCGCGTTGGGGCGTGCCGATCGAGAAGATCGTCGAGGCCTTGCGCGCGGAGGGGTGTGACGTGAACTGGCCGCGGTACCCGCTCGTGCATCAGCAACCGCTGTTCACCGAGGGGCACTTCGCGCGGCTCGCCCGCCTCGACGGGCGTCCGGACGTGCCACTGCCCGTCTACCACCCGGATGCCCTGCCGCGCACCACGGCCGCCAACCGCGAACTGCTGCGGCTGCCCACCTTCCCCGGTGCCGAACGCGAGCTGCTGGACGAGTACATCGCCGGCTTCCGCAAGGTCTTCGCCGCGGCCACGATCGCACGGTTGCGCGGATAGACGCGCTGTAGCCGCCCGGAGACCGCGCACGGCCGGGGGTGCCGTCAGTCGCGCGGTCGCCGACGGAGCACACCGCGACGCGGAATGACCGGGGTGGTCCGCGCGGCGACGCGGACTATAATGCCACCCGCCACCGGCCCGTGTTAACGCAGATGCCCAGGAAGGCTGCGTACATGACAAAGAACCGTCGTTCGGCGCGAGAACTGCGTCAGCAACAGCCGCGCGCCCGGGAACGGACCGGGCCCGCGCGACCGAGGCGCGCGGCGCGGTGGGAGTGGCAGGTCATCGGCGTCATTCTGCTGGTCGGGCTGGGCTTGCGCGTGGCCTACCTCCGGGAAGTGAGGCAGAGGCCTGATTTCGACTCCCCCATCTCGGACGCGGGCTACAACGATTACTGGGCCCGCGGGCTGGCAACGGGCGATTGGAAACCGCCGGGAACCGAGCCGGATCCGTTGATCTCTTCGACGCCTTACTTCCGCCCGCCAGGTTACGTGTACTTTCTGGCGCTGATCTACCGCGTGGCGGGCCTGGGGTACGTGGCCCCGCGCGTGGCGCAGATGGCGTTGGGGCTGGCGAGCTGCCTGCTGGCGTGGCGCCTGGGTCGGCGCGTGCTGAATCCAGTCGGTGCGCTGATCGCCGCCGCCCTCATGGCCACTTACTGGGCGTTTATCTACTTCGAGGGTGAACTGAACGAACCGCCGTTGCTCGCCTTTCTGACAGTGTTGCTGATCTGGGTCCTGGCCCGCTGGACGGTGGCACCGGGGTATCTGCTGGCCGGGGCAGCCGGCGTGCTGCTCGGAGTGGTAGCGGTCATTCGTCCCAATGTGTTGCTGTTTGTGCCCGTGGTGCTGGTGTGGACGGGGTGGGTGTTGTGGCGGCGCGGCACGCTGCGGCGGTGGGTGGGGGCGGCAGTGACGCTCGTGGTGGGCACGGCCGTCATGATTGCCCCGGTGACCATCCGCAACTACGTAGTGGGCAAGGACTTCGTGCTGATCTCCAGCAACGGCGGGGTGAACCTCTACATCGGCAACAACGAGTACACGAGTCTGGTGACGCCGCGGATACCCGACATCGAGCGACTGGCCGGGCGCACGGGGTGGAGCCTGTTCGCCTACCCGCAGATCGTCCAGGGTGTGGAGAAGGAGCTGGGTCGCCCGCTGCGGCATTCAGAGGTGTCGAAGTACTTCGCCGATCGGGCGTGGTCGTTTATCCGGCAGCAGCCGGGCACCGCGCTGAAGTATGCCCTGCAGCGCGCCGCGTTGCTTTGGGGACCGCACGAGGTCTCCAACGAGAAAGTGCTGTACTACGAGCGGCTGTATTCGCCGGTGTTGAGGTTACTGCCGCGCTTCCCGTTGGTGGCGTCCGGGTTCGTGCTGGGGCTGGTGCTGTGGGTGTGGGACTACCGACGGCAATCAGGGCCGGGGCAGCAGGACACGACCGCCCCGCCCCATGTGGTCGAGCAACACGCCCGTCTCGAGATCGTAGTGCTGATGTTGCTGCTGGTGGGGGTGTACTTCGCGTCGTTCCTGCCTTTTCTTGTGGCCGGTCGGTTTCGGGTGCCGTACCTGCCGTTGTTGGCACTATTCGCGGCGTACGCTGTGCAGCGGCTGGTGGATTGGATACGGAGTCGGCGCTGGACGCCGGCGGGGATCGGCGTGGCCGCGTGGGGTGGGTTGGGGGTACTGGCCGTCCAGGCGCTGGTGGCTTACGAGCCCGAGCGGGTGTCGTGGCACATGGACCGGGCCAGTGCGTATCTCCAGAAGGGACAGTTCGCCGAGGCGATTGCTGAATACCGGGAGGGGATCAAGGCCAAGCCGGGTTTCCCTCTTGTGTACTCCGACCTGGGGGCGACCTTGGCGCGAGAGGGGCGTTTCGAGGAGGCCATCGACGCGTTCCGTCAGGCGATCAAGCTCAACCCGCAGGTACCGGAGGTGCGCCGGAAGCTGGCGGCCATGCTGCTGGACCTGGAGCGTCCGGCCGAGGCGGCGGAGGAGTTCAAAGCCGCCCTGCAGCTCTCCCCGGATCAGGCAGACACCTGGTACAAGCTGGGCCGCGCCCTCATGAAGCTGCGTGACTGGCCGGGGGCCCGGGAGGCATTCGCGCAGGCCGCCGAGCGGGACCCGAAGTTGGCGGAGGCGCGCGTCAACCTCGGGTTGGCGTTGCACGAACAGGGCGACGACGAAGGTGCCTTGCAGGAGTTGCAGCGCGCGCTGGACGTCAATCCCAATCTGTTCGAGGCGCACTACAACCTCGGGATCATCCACGCCCAGCGCGGCGAGGTGGACGAGGCGATCGCTGCACTTCAGATGGCCTTGCATATTCGCCAGGAGCGGGCGGCCGTGGACGCCTTGCGCGCGTTGCAGGACATGAAGCGCCGGCGTCCTGAGGCGGGCGGCGCAGGCGGGTCGGACAGGCCCCAGCCGTAGGCTCTGCGGTGGGCACCTCGCTGGGGCGGGGCGGCTGCCGTCGGCAGCCGACCCCCGCGCCCCCCATCTGGGCGTTCGACAGTAACCGGCGTCGCCGGTACACTCGGAACCATGCGCCGTTCCGGTCAGGTTCGCCGCGCGGACGCTCGGGGGGTGGAAGCGCCGGGCGGGTGCGAGGCCCGTTTATCACCGCCGCGCACCACGCGGCATGAGGCCGTGCGGGTGCTGCTGGCGATCGGCGGCGTCGCGCTCAGCGTGACCCTCGTCCACTGGCCCGTCCTCTCCGCCCGCGCCCTGTCCTTTGACGACCAGCCGTTTCTGGTCGACAACCCGGCGGTGCGGCAGCCGAGTTGGCGGTCGGTGGGACAGTTCTTCGGCGAGGTACTCGAACCCTCCACGGTGCAGGGCTACTACCTGCCGCTGACGATGACCTCGTTGATGGTGGACTACGCGCTGGGAGGCCGGCCCGACGACCTGCGTCCCTTCCATCGCACCAACCTGACGCTCCACGTGCTCTGCACGGTCTCGTTGCTGATGCTGCTGTACCTGCTCTTCGGCCAGGTCTGGCCGGCTGCCTTCGTCGCCGTGCTGTTCGGGCTGCATCCGCTCACGGTGGAGCCCGTCGCGTGGGTGGGTGAGCGCAAGACGCTGTTGGCGACGCTGTTTGCGTTGTGGTCATTGGTCCTGTACGTGCGTTACGCCCAGCGCGGCAGCCGCCTGGGCTACGGCGGCTGCCTGGCCGCCTTCGTGCTCGCCCTGCTGTCGAAACCCACCAGCACGCCGCTGCCGTTACTGCTGGTGCTGCTGGACTACTGGCCGCTGCGCCGCCTGAGCCGAGCCACCCTGCTGAGGACCATCCCCTTCTTCGCGGTCGCCGGGTTGTCCGCGGTTGTCACGCTCATCTCGCACGCCCGCACGGCCTGCGTTGAGGTGCCGATCGAGAGCGGCGCCGCCCGGCTTCCCCTGCTGGTGGCGTACCTCCTCAGCTTCTACGCGGGCAAGATCATCTGGCCGGTGCACTTGACCTCGGTGTATCCGATACCAGCCGCACTGCCTGTCACCGACCTTCTTCTCGTTATCGGAGTGGTGGTCGTGCTGTTGCTCTCCTGGTGTCGGACGCGGGCGGGGGTGGTCAGTGCCGCGTGCTTCGTGGCGGCTCTGGCGCCCACGCTCGGTCTGGTCAGGTACAGTTGGGTCCTGGCCTCCGACAAGTACGTGTACCTGCCGGCGGTGGGGGTGTGTCTGCTGCTCTGCTCGCTATTGACGCACGTCTGGAGCGGCGCGCGCGCACAGGCGCGCACGTCTGCGTATCGGGCGGTGGTCGTCGCCGCTGTGATCATCGTCGGTTTCCTGGCGGCGCGCGCCACTCGGATGTATCTGAGTAAGTGGCAGGACACGGAGACGCTGTACCGTCACATGCTGACCCACGCTCCCGCGTCACCGTATGTCCACAACAACTTGGCCAGTCTCCTGAGTGATGCCCGGCGTTACGAGGAAGCGCTCCGGCATGCCCGGCGTGCCCTGGAGCTGAAGCCGGGGTACGCGAGTGCCTATTGCAACCTCGGCATCATCCTCCGCGAACTGGGACAGCCGGCGGAGGCTCTTCCCTATCTTCGTCGGGCCCTCGCCCTCGAACCGGATTTCGCCCTCGCGCGTGCGCAACTCGGTCTGACGCTGCTCAAACTGGAGCGGGCGGAGGAGGCGGTGGAGGAGCTGCGGGCCGCTCTGCGAATCACGGGGGACCGGGCGGACATGTGGTACGGCCTGGGCTGCGCGCTCCTGCGGCAACGTTCCCCAGCCGCCGCCGCGGAGGCGTTCGCTACGGCGGCCCGGCTCGACCCGAAGCTCGCGGAAGCGCGGGTGAACCTCGCGCTGGTGCTGCGCGAGCAGGGGGATGAGGAAGGCGCGCTGCGGGAGCTGCGTGCGGCCGTCCTGGCCAACCCCAACCTGTTCGAGGCGCACTACAACCTCGGGGTGATCCACTCCCGGCGGGGAGAGGTGGACGAGGCGGTTGCCGCACTTCAGACAGCTTTACACATTCGGCAGGAGCAGGCGGCGCTCGAGCTTCTGCGCGGGCTGCAGGAGCGTCAACGGCGACGCGCAGGCACGGGCGCGCCCGCGTCCCCGGACGTCCAACCGTAACGCAGAACGCCGGTCAGGGACGACACGCCCGCGGTTCGGTCCGCGGGTACTGGACGCAGGCAGGTGTGAGTGCAAAAGTGCCGATTGCGCTGCGCTCACGATGGCCGCGGGCGCGGCCGGCGAAACGGCGCTGGTTTGTTGATGGAGTTGTCGGCCGCAGTCCGATAGTTCAGTTAGTGGCAGACGAAGCGGCACGGGGGCGGGACGTTTCGCAGGAAGTGGGGTTGGCGCCGCCCGCGTCAGGAGGTAGCATGCGCTTACCGTCAGCGTCATCGCGACGCTGACGCGGCACTGCGTGGTCGTCGAACACCGCGATTCGACGCCTGCCTTTGGGGGCGGTGGGCCACGCGCCGGGGAACAACGGAGACGAGCAGTGTCGCGACCGCGCACGGCTGTGCCGATTTTGCATCGGCGGGCTGAGGTCATCTGGGGCGACGGTGCGCGCCGCCCGGACCGGGTCGCCCGGTGGGCGGCGAGTGCGGCGCTGCTGTTGTCGCTGGTTCCGTTGGCGTTGGTCGGGGCCTGCCCGCGTGACGAGGAGCCCGCCGGCGAGCCGAAGCGCCTCTTGGCCGACGCCTCGTGGCCGAATGTGGTGCTCATCTCCATCGACACGCTGCGCCCGGACCACCTGAGCTGCTACGGCTACGCCCGGTCGACGAGCCCGAACCTCGACAAGCTTGCGGGTGAAGGCGCGTTGTTCGAGCAGGCCGTCAGCAGCACTTCCTGGACGTTGCCGGCGCACGCGGCGTTGTTCACGGGCCTCGCGGACACCGTGCACGGCGCGCTGGACACCGACAAGGCACTGGCCGAGGGACACGTCACGCTGGCGGAGCGGCTGCAGGCGGTCGGTTACACGACGGCGGGGTTCTTCTCGGGGCCGACGCTGTACCCGGCGTATGGCCTGGGACAGGGTTTTGACACCTATGTGGACTGTACCTCCTATGCCCAACTCAGCGCCGAGGAGGTCAGTATGCCGGGTATCGCCACCGGGGGACCTCTGCAGCGCGCGGCGATGGCGGACATCTCCAGCCCACGCGTGTTTGAGGCCGTGCACAAGTGGCTCGCGGATGGACCACGCCGACCGTTCTTCCTGTTCGTTCACCTGTACGACTGCCACTTCGATTTCATCCCCCCGGCGCCGTATGACCGCCGGTTCGACCCTGATTATCACGGCTCCGTCACCGGGCGCGACTTCATCTACGACGATACCATCAATGCCCGGATGCCCAAAGGCGACCTCGCGCATCTCATCGCCCTGTACGATGGGGAGATCGCCTGGACGGACGCCCACGTGGGCAAGATCGTGGCCGACCTCGAGACCCACGGGCTGAAGGACTCCGCGTTGCTCATCGTGCTGTCCGATCACGGCACCGAGTTCTTCGAGCACGGGCAGAAGGGGCACCGCCATACGCTCTACGATGAAGTGATCCGCATTCCGCTGCTGGTGCGCTTCCCCGGTCGAATCACGCCCGGCTTGCGCCTGGCGGGGCAGGTCAGGATCATCGACGTGGCCCCGACGGTACTGGACCTTCTGGGGCTCACCGTGCCGCCCGAGTTGATGGGTCAGACGCTGGTGCCGCTGCTGGAGGGCCGCGAGTTGGCGCAGGAGAACCTGGCCGTCAGCGAACTGTTCACAATGGGACGGGCACTGCGTGCCTTCCGCCGGCCGGACCGCAAACTGATCCGCCAGGAGCAGACCGGCGAGGCCGTGGCGTTCCATCTGGCGACCGACCCGGCCGAGCGGAACCGCCTGACTGATCCCAGCCACATCGTGGTCCAGGCGGCGTTGCGCGACGCGGAGAAGGCGGGCAAGTGGCTTACCCAATTCCGGCAGCTCTGGCCGGTGCCGGCGGTGGTGCCGCACCTGCCGGAGAAGGTGCGCGAGCGGTTGCAGAGTCTCGGCTACATCGGGGAGGAGGAGAAACCGAAGTGAGGCGGGTCCTGCGAGGTACCGGTCTCCTGCCCTTGGTCTTGGCCCTGCTGCTGCCCGTGACGTGCAGCCGACGGGACGCCGGCACCATCAGGAAGCCGACGGTCCAGGCGGATGCAACCTGGCCGAACGTACTGCTCATTTCGGTCGATACGCTCCGCCCCGATCACCTGGGCTGCTACGGTTACCAGCGCCCGACGAGTCCGCGGATCGACCAACTGGCGGCGGAAGGCGCGTTGTTCGAGAACGCCATCAGCAGTACCTCGTGGACCTTGCCCGCCCATGCCGCCCTGTTTACCGGCCTCGCTGACAGCGTGCACCGCTGCCAGGACATGGATCAGCGTCTGGCGGACAGTCACACCACGCTGGCCGAGCGCTTGCAGGCGGCCGGGTACGCGACCGTGGGCTTCTTCTCCGGTCCGGCGCTGCATCCGGTGTTCGGGCTGGGGCAGGGGTTCGACAAGTACGTGGACTGTACATCGTTCAAGGACCTGACACTGAAGGTACTGGCGGCCGGGCAGAGCCTCGACGGCGGTGTCGTGCAGGGCGCGTCCAACGCCGACGTCACCAACCCGCGCGTCTTCGAGGAAGTGAGGAACTGGTTGCATGACCACCAGCGGCGACCGTTCTTCATGTTTGTGCACCTGTGGGACGTGCATTTTGATTTTATTCCGCCCCCGCCCTACGACCGCATGTTCGACCCGGACTACACCGGGACCGTCACGGGACAGAACTTCCTGCTCGACCCGGCCATCAACGCCAAGATGCCTCCGCGTGACATCCGGCACCTCATGGCGCTCTATGACGGCGAGATCGCCTGGACCGACGCCCACGTCGGCAGGATTCTGGATGAGCTGGACGCCCTGAACCTGCGCGACTCGACGATCGTCATGCTGGTGGCCGACCACGGCGAGGAGTTCTTCGAGCACGGGCACAAGGGACACCGTCACACGCTCTTCGACGAGGTGATCCGCATCCCCTGGATCGTGCGTTACCCGGGCCGGCTGACGGGCGGGCTGCGCGTGCCTGCCCAGGTCCGCATCATTGACGTGATGCCCACCGTGCTGGAACTGCTCGGCATGCCGCTGGCCACCGACGTCATGGGCAGCAGCCGGGTCCCGTTGCTGGAAGGGACGCCCACGAAGCCGACCGATGGAAGTGACATGGCGGTCAGCGAGTTGTTCTCGGCCGGGCGGGAATTGCGGTCGTTCCGTCGCCTCGAAGGCAAGCTCATTCGCAACGAGCAGAACCAGCAGACGATAGCCTTCGATCTGCGGGCGGACCCGGCGGAGAAGCAGGCCGTGGTGGACACGCGGCATCCGCTGCTGCGCCAGTTGCAGACGGACATGGAGCGCGCGACGGAATGGCTGAACGGCTTCCGGAAGCGTTTTCCGGCCGCCGCCGCCGCGCCCAAGCTGCCAGATGATGTCCGCCGGCAGCTCGAAAGCCTCGGGTACGTGGGGGGCGACGATGCGCAGCCGGATACCGCTGCCGAGCAACAGCCCAGCGGGTCACCGACGCAGCCCGATAACCGGCCCTAGCCCCCCTGCCTCCCCACCCCCGGTGCGTACTGGTTGCTGCGGAAAGCGACCCGTCGCCGGGGACGCCCGGTCCGACGGGCGGCTGTGCCCGAGCCCAGGGCCGGCATGCCCGCCGCCAATCGCGTGCCTGGCTCCAACCGCAGCGTGCCGCCCCGTCGCGGTGGGCATGTCGCGCCACGCGCGGGCGTGGTGCACACGATTCACGAGCCGTTTTTCCGTTTGAAGGCGGCGCCCCGTTGCACTACAAACTCATCAGTGATGCCGTGGCACGGGCCTCCCGTCCGCGGGTGGCACGACCCGTGGCACGGGCGTCCCACCCGTGGGCTCCAGGGCAGGACGCAGCGGCCGTTTGTGGGGTAGAATCCCTGACCCAGGGCTTCGACGGCAGTCCCACCGCGGCGGGTGAAGCCGCCCTGCGGAAGTGAGTAAAGCAGTGCGACGTGCAGGTTTGAGGCTACATCACCGTGGGGAATGCCGCGACGCCAGCGCGCCGCGGGTTTCGTGCCTGTTCAGCGTGGCGCGTGCCATGCCCTCACCCGCCGCAGGCGGGGGTGGGCATGTCGTGCGGCAGCAGAGGCATGCTTGCCCGCGACTGGGGTCGCGGGAAAGCACGGCACCCATGACGCCGAAGACACTGAGAACGTGCCGGGCCGCCGCCCGCGCGGGGCTCGGATATCCGGATGGGCGCACAATTGCGCTCGGCGCCGTACTGATGCTGGCGGTGACCGCCCCGGCTTTCGGGTACATCGGGCCCGGGGCGGGCTTCGCGGTGCTGGGTTCGTTCCTGGCGGTGCTGGCGGCCATGGCCTCGGCGTTGCTGACCTTGCTCACCTGGCCGGTGCGGTGGGTCGTGCGGGCAATCCGGGGCCGGCGGGCGTTTGCCCGCAGCCGGGTTAAGCGCGTGGTCGTGCTCGGGCTCGACGGGCTGGAGCCGACCCTGCTCGAGAAGTATATGGCCGAGGGGCGGCTGCCGAACTTCGCTCGCCTGGCGGAGATGGGGACATACTGCCGGTTACGAACGACCCTGCCGGCCCTGACCCCGGTCGCCTGGTCGTCGTTTCTGACCGGCTGCAATCCGGGCAAACACAACGTCTTCGACTTCCTCACCGTGGATCGCAAGGGGTACGTGCCGGTGCTTTCCAGCGTGCACATCGGCGGCAGCACGCGCACCGTGCGGCTGGGTCCCTACCGCGTGCCGCTGGGGAAACCCGAGGTGCGTTTGCTGCGCAAGGGCCGGCCGTTCTGGAACGACCTCGGCGCGCACGGCATCTTCAGCAGCATCATCCGCATGCCCATCACGTTTCCGCCGGAGAAGTTCCGCGGGACGCTGCTGTCGGCCATGTGTGTGCCGGACCTGCGCGGCAGCCAGGGGACGTTCAGTTTCTACACCACCCGACCCGAGGCGGAGGACATTTACACCGGCGGGGAGCGCATCCGCGTCCAGCGGCAGGGCAAGGTGATTGCGGCGCACCTGATCGGACCGCGCAATCCCCTGCGTGCGGATGAGGAGGTCATGCGCGCTCCGTTCACCGTTACCTTCAACGGTCGGCCTGACTCTGTGGAGTTGAAGCTGTGCGGCACGAAGCACACGCTTATGCGCGGTGAGTACACGCCGTGGATCCGTTTCCACTTTCGCGCGGCACCGGGGACCAAGGTGCACGGCATCTGCCAGTTTCTACTGTTGTCCACGGAGCCGCACTTCGAGTTATACGTTACACCGCTGCAGCTCGACCCGGCGCAGCCGGCCCTGCCGATTTCACACCCGTGCGTGTTCTCCACGTATCTCGCCAAGGCGCAAGGGCCGTTCGCCACGCTGGGATTGGCGGAGGATACCTGGGCTCATAACGAGCGCATCCTGCAAGACCCGGGTTTCCTGCACCAGTGCGTGGAGGGCGATGCTGAACGCGAGGTCATGTTCTTCGATGCGCTGAACAAGGTACGGCGCGGTCTGGTGGTGTGCGTGTTCGACGGCTCGGACCGCATTCAGCACATGTTCTGGCGTTATCTCGATCCACGGCATCCGGCGCACGAGGGCTTCGGAGAACCGCGTCTGCGCGACGCCATCCCGGAGATGTTCGAGCGCATGGACCGCGTCGTGGGCCGCGCCTTGGCCAAGTGCGACGACGAGGATACTGTACTCTTCGTCATCAGCGATCATGGGTGCAAGAGCTTCCGCTATGGGGTCGACCTGAACCGCTGGCTGATTGACAACGGATACCTGCACCTCAAGGAGCCGCCGGCAGGCAGAAAGTACCTGGCCACCGTGGACTGGTCGCGCACCCGCGCGTATGCCCTGGGCCTGGCGGGCATCTATCTGAACCTGGAAGGGCGCGAGCGGCAGGGCATCGTGAAGCCCGGCGCGGAGGCGGCCGCGTTGCGGGCCGAACTGTGTACGAAGCTCACCGGCCTGCGCGACCCCCGGCATGACGACGTGGCAGTGGTAAAGGCGTACAACGCGTATGACTCTTATGTCGGCCCCTATACGGAGAACGCGCCGGACGTGCTGGTTGGTTACAATGAAGGTTACCGCGTGTCCTGGGAGGCGGCCATCGGGGACATCACGGACACCGTGTTCCACGACAACCGGAAAGCGTGGAGCGCCGACCACTGCATCGACCCGCCCCTCGTGCCCGGTGTGCTGCTCTGCAACCGGCGCATCACCACGGAGGGGCCGCGCATGACCGACTTCGCCCCGACGATCCTGAGCCTCTTCGGGGTGGACGTGCCCAGGCACCTGGACGGCAAGGTACTCGGCATCGACGCCGCCGAGCCGGCGGCAGGCGGGCAGGCGAAGGAGGTGGCGCATGTCGGGTCGTAAGCGCGCCCTCGGCCGGCGGGAGTTTCTGAAGACGTCGGCCGCGCTGGCGGCCGGGGTGGCGAGCGGTTGGCAACCGGCCGGCGCGCGGGGGCGAAGCTCACGCGCGGGGCGGGGCGGCAAGGTCATCGTCATCGGCTTCGACGGCATGGACCCGTTCCTCACCGAACGGATGATGGACGCCGGTGAGCTGCCTGCCCTCAGCAGCCTGCGGGCGGCCGGGGGCTATCGCCGCCTGGGGACCAGCATCCCGCCGCAGACGCCGGTGGCGTTCTCCAGTTTCATCGTGGGAGCCGGCCCGGGCGTGCACGGCATCTTTGATTTCATCCACCGTGATCCCGCCCAGCAGTACATGCCCATGTTTGCAGCCGCCGGCAACTCGCGCGGCAGCGGCTACTGGGAGGTGGGCGAGCACAAGCTGCAGATTCCCTGCTGGCCGTTCGGTCACGATCCCGCCCGCCCGGTGATCTTCCGGCAGGGCACCCCCTTCTGGGACTACCTGGACGGGGCCGGCGTGTCGACGCATGTGTATGAGATTCCTTCCAATTATCCCGCAACCCCGTCGCAACATGGCCACCATCGCGCTCTGGCGGGGCTGGGGACGCCCGACATGCTCGGGACATACGGTACGTATCAGTTCTTCTGTGAGCATGGTCCCGCGGAGCCGCGCCCGGAGGCCGGCGGCCTGCGCAGGGGACTGACCTTCCAACAGGACACGGCGCGGGGGCGCATTACCGGCCCGACCAACACCCTCCTGAAGAACCCCGCCCCGACGACGGTTGATTTCGCGGTCCACCGCGACCTCGACGCGCAGTCGGCCGTGATCGACGTGCAGGGTCAGCGTCTGCTGCTGCGTCGCGGCCAGTGGAGCCGCTGGGTCCGACTGAAGTTCCGTTTGCGCATGCCGAGCTTCCTGCCCGACGAGCACCAGAGCGGCATCTGCCGTTTCTATTTACAGGAGGTCGGGCCGAGGTTCCGGTTGTACGTGACGCCGATCAACATCGACCCCGCTGACCCGGCGCTGCCGATCTCCGAGCCGCCGGGGTTTGTGCGGCGGATTGCCGACGACCTGGGGCGGTTCTACACGGCCGGTTTCCAGGAAGACCATAAAGCGCTCTCCAACGGCGTCTTCACGGATGAAGAGTACGCCGCCCAAGCCGATTTCGTGTTGCAGGAGCGCCGCGAACTATTAGAATACGCCCTGCGGCACTACGATGACGGCATGCTGTTCTTCTATTTCGCCTGCACGGACTTGCAGCCGCACATGTTCTGGTGGGACTCCGAGCAGAAGCACCCCGTGCGCGACGCCGAGCAGGCACGGGCGGGCCACGAACGAGTGAAGGAACTGTACCGGAAGATGGACGGCATCGTCGCCGACCTGCTGGCCCGCTACGGCGAGACGGCCACGCTGCTGGTGATGAGCGATCACGGCATGGGCAACTTCCGGCGGCAGTTCAATCTATGTAGTTGGCTGCGCCAGGAAGGGTACATTCACCCGGGCGACGCGACCTCGCTGCTGGGCGGCGTGGACTGGTATCGCACCCGCGCGTACGGGCTGGGACTTAACAGTCTGTACTTGAACCTGAGAGGGCGGGAGCGCGACGGCATCGTCGAGCCCGGTCCGCAGCGGGAGGCGTTGCTGGACGAACTGGCGGCCAAGCTGGAGGCGGTGCGCGATCAGGATGGTGCCCCGGTGATCCGCAAGGTGTATCGGGCCGAGCAGGTGTATCGGGGCCCCCAGGCGGCGTCGGCACCCGATCTCATCGTCGGGTATCACCGTGACTACCGCGTGTCGTGGGGATCCGTGCTGGGCGAGATGGGCAAGAGCGTGCTCGCGGACAACAACTCGGCGTGGTGTGCGGATCATTGCCAGGCGGCCGAGGACGTACCGGGAGTGGTGTTCGCCAATCGCCCGCTGGCGGCCGAGGGACCGCAACTGGAGGACCTGGCGCCGACGATTCTGGCGCAATTCGGCGTCGCCGCGCCGCCGGAGATGGTGGGACGCAGTATCCTGTCCCCGCCGGCCCCGTAGCCGGGGTCGGGAAAGGAGTTCGCTTTCGTGCCCAAAATCAAGCTCGATCCGCATCTGTACGAACGCGCCCGCCAGGTCGCCCAGGCCGCGGGCTACGCCAGCACCGAGGAGTTCATCGTCCACCTGATCGAGAAGGAACTTGCCCGGATCGGCCCCGCCGACGACGCCAAGCAGGTCGAGGAGCGTCTCCGCGGGCTGGGGTACATCGAGTAAGCGAGCCGGCAGGCGTCGAATGGTGGAAGCAATCAACTGGCTCCTGCTGACCGTCGGTGACGCCGTGCAGTGGCTCTGGCACGACGGCTTGGCGTACTTGGGCGCCCCGTTCGTCTGGGCAGGGCAGGCGGCCAATCCGGCGCTCGCCCCCGTGTTCACGTGGCTCAACGCCGTTTGCAGCCCGGTCGCGCGGGTGCTGCTGGCGCCGGTGGCAGTATTGCCCGGCTGGCTGTCGAACACGCTTCTCTCGGCCGGGGTCGGCGTCCTGCTGCTGGTCGCCTTCAAGTACACCTCCAATCAGCAGGCCATCGGGCGTGTGCGCGACTGCATCAAGGCGAACCTGCTGGCCATCAAGCTGTTCAAGTACGACCTGCGCGGGATGTTCAAGGCCCAGGGGCGGGTGATCTGGTCGGCCGCGAAGCTGCTGCGCTATTCGCTGTTCCCCCTGCTCGTGATGCTGGTACCCATGCTGCTGCTGCTGGGGCAGATGGGGCTGTGGTATCAGCATCGCCCGCTGGCGGTTGGCGAAGAGACGCTTGTAACGCTCAAGCTGGGAGGCGAGCCGGACGCGCCGTTGCCGGCCGTCGAGGTGACGGACGTGGCCGGCGCGGTGCTCACCGGTCCGCCGGTGCGGGCGACGAGCCTGCGCGAGCTGGTCTTCGGCATCCGCGCGACGACGCCCGGCTATCATCAAATCATCTTCGACGCGGGTGGTCAGCAGGTGACCAAGGAACTGGCCGTCGGCACCGGCCTGATGCGCGTCAGCGCGGTCCGCCCCGGACCCGGCTGGACCACGATGATCCTGCATCCGGCAGAGCGCCCCCTGGCCGCGGACTGCCCGGTGCAGTCCATCCGGATCGACTACCCGCCGCGGGACTCGTGGACCAGCGGCAGTGACTGGTGGGTCGCGTACTTCTTCGTCGTGTCGCTGCTGTGCGCGCTGCTCTGCAAACCGCTGCTGAACGTGCGCATCTGAGTGCCGGGTGCCAGGCTTTCACCGCGACGCAAGTTGCGGGTGAGCATGCTGCTGCGCCCTGTGTGCGCCCTTGCGTCTTCCACCCTCACCCCAGCCCCTCTCCCTGGAAGGGAGAGGGGTTCAAGAGTCGCGTGCTTCATCAGTCCCCCAGGTCCCAAGGACCTGGGCCACCCGCCACGGGCCCGGGCCGCCTACGCTCATTTCGCAAGTTCGGCGGAGAACTCGTACTGCCCGGCCTCCAGTTCGCATGCCAGGGCGTTGCCGGTCGTGTCCACGACGCGCACGCCGGTTGCCTGGGCAACGGGCCGGCCGCTCTCCAGCGCAGTCTGGGGATTCCCCGTCGGCAGGTACAGGGTGGCCGACGTGTTCGCCGGGACCGTGACTGTCACCGTGATCCGGGCATCGTCGAGCCGCCAGGCACACGCGATGCGCCCGCGAATCGAGTGGTACGCGCCCTGCGCCCACGTCAAGCCCCCGCCCGGCTGCGGCCGGAGGATGAAGTGCCTGTAAGCGGGAACCGCGGGATCGGGGTTGATGCCGATGATCGTACGGAACATCCACTCGCCGACGGACCCCAGGGCGTAGTGGGCAAACGAGTTCATCCCAGGATCCTGGAAACCGCGCCCCTCGACGTAGCCGTCCCAGCGCTCCCAGATGGTGGTCGCGCCGTGGTCGATGGCGTAGCCCCACGACGGCATCTTCCGATTGGTAACCAGCCGATAAGCCTCGTCCAGGCGTCCCGCGCGCGTCAGCTCATTCATCAAGGGAACGGTGCTGTGGAAGCCGGTGGAGAGCTGGCCATCATACTTGCCGAAACACGCGACCATGCGCTCGACGGCCGGCGCGCGCAAGGCCTCCGGCAGCAGGTCGAAGTCCAGGGCGATGGCATAGCCGGCCTGTGTATCACCACTCATGCCCCCCTCCGCATCGACGTAGGCCTGCTGGAAGGCCCGGCCGACGTCGCCGGCCAGTTGGGCGTAGCGCCGGGCGTCGTCGGTTCGGCCCAGCACCTCGGCCATCTGGGCGACGAGTTGAGCGGAGCGGGCGAAGAAGGCCGTGGCGAAGGCGTCCTTCGGCATCGCGGCCCCCGTCTCCGGCCAGCCCGCCAGCTTCAGCGTATCGGCGTTGAGCCAGTCGCCGTAGTCGTTGCCGCGCTGGTTCTTCCAGAGCAGGTCGGGGTTGTTCCGTTGAATCCAATCGACCCAGCGGCGGGCCGAGTCGAAGTGTTGCTCGAGCAGGCGTCGGTCGCCGTAGTTGCGGTAGTGACACCAGGGAACGAACACCCCGGCGTCACCCCAGGCCGCCACGCCGGAGAAGCGCGCCTCAGGATCGAAGGGGTGGGGAGCGAAGTCAGGGTAGCGCCCGTCGGCGGCCTGGGCGTCGCGCAGGTCCGGAATCCACTTCGTAAGGAACGCCGCCATGTCCATGCTGAAGCACGCGGTCTGTGCAAAAGCGAGGATGTCGCCGGTCCAGCCCAGGCGCTCATCACGCTGCGGGCAGTCGGTGGGCACGCCGTGCAGGTTGGCACGCTGCGTCCAGACAATGTTCTGCCAGAGCCGGTTGAGCAGCGGTTCGGAACAGTCGAACTCCCCCACGGGGCGGGCGTCTGAGTGCACGACGCAGCCGACGAGGGCGTCGGTCGAGGGCGGTTCGGTCAAGCCTGCGACTTCGACGTAGCGGAAGCCGTGGTACGTGAAGCGCGGCTCGTACACTTCGACACCCGTGCCGCGCAGCGTGTAGCGTTCGGTGGCCGCGACGGCGCGCAGGTTGTCGGTGTAGATCGTGCCGTCGGGGTTGAGTACTTCGGCGTGCCGCAGCGTCACCGTCCGCCCGGCCGGGCCTTGCACCTTGAGGCGACACCAGCCGGCGAAGTTCTGCCCCAGGTCGAATACATGAACGCCCGGCGCCGCCTCCCGCACGGACACGGGGACGATCTCGCGAGTGATCCGAATCGGCTCATTGGGTTGAACCGCCAGCCGGGCCTGCGGTACAAGCGCCTCGAGCGCGCCGGCCGCCGACCAGCTCGAATCGTCGAAGCCCGCCTGGTCCCAGCCCGGCATCTCCTGCCGGGCGTCGTAGACCTCGCCGTCCAGCAGATCGGCCGCGCGCAGCGGCCCGCCGGTCGTGCAGCGCCAGGACGCATCCGACAGCACGCGCTCGCACCGCCCGTCCCCATACTCGACTTCCAGTTGCAGCAGCAGGCGCGGCTGTCGCCCGTAGAGCGCCCGCGGCCGACCGCCGGGCACGATGTGCGTCAATCCCACCCGTCCGGCGTACCAGCCGTCCGCGAGTTGGGCGCCGATCACGTTGTCGCCCCGCCTCAGCAGCTCCGTGACCTCAAACGTCTGGTACTGCACTCGTTTATGATAATCCGTCCACTCCGGCGCAAGCTGATGGTCGCCGACGCGCCGCCCGTTGAGGCGCAGCTCGTACAACCCCAGGGCCGTCACGTACACCACTGCCCGCCGGGCTGTGTCGTCCTCGGGGAGGCGAAACGTCTTGCGCAGCAGCGGCGGCGGCAACGGGTCCAGCCCGGTGAAGCCGTGTGACTTCAGGTCGCTGTCGACGAGGAAGCGGGTGGACCACTCGGGCCGCTCAATGCTGTCGGAGGCGGAGACTGCCTTGCCCACGGCGACGCTACGGTTGGCCGACACCACCTGCAACTCCGCCAGTGCCAACCCGTAGTGACCCGGATCACGCTCGCGCAGCCGCGTCGCCACCAGGCGTACGTAGCGTCCGCGAAGCTGCCGAAAGTCATAGGTCTCAAAGTCGTTGCCGGGGTTGGGAACGTCTTCCCGCGTCCGGTCGAGCGCCGTGACGGCATCCGAGAAGTCCGGCTGCGACGCCACCAGGATGCGGAAACGCAGGGGATACAGGAAGCCCGGCGTGTCGGGGGACCAGTTGTAGGGCCGCGCGGGGAAGAGACAGATCGTGTCGATGTCTACCACGTCGCCCAGATCGACGCCCACCCACTTCTCCGTGTCCGTCGATTCGGCGAGTTCGCTGTGGAAGCCGTTGTTCGGAGGTCGCACCGGCGGAGGCGGCGTCGGATCACCGATCCAGCGGGCCTGCCAGTCGGTGGGCTCCAGCAGTCCCATCGACCAGCGCGCCGGCGCGCTCCACGACGACGGCTGCCCGTCCTTGTCCCAAACCCGCACCTTCCACCACACCTGCTGCCGCGCGCGCAGGGGTGGACCGGCATACGCGATGTGCGTCGACTCACTCGAGGTGACCTTACCGGTGTCCCACAGGCCGCCGGTATCGCTCTCGAGCGTGGCGCGGTCCTGGGCCACCAGAATCTGATAGGCACTTTGCACGGCGCCGCGGCGTGAGTCGACCACTTCCCAGGACAAGCGGGGCTGCGTCTGGTCGATGCCGAGCGGATCGACCAGGTACTCACAGCGCAGGTTCGCGGGCCCCGCCGGCCCCTCAGGCGTCGCCCCGTCACGTCCGTCTCCGCGCGGCGCGGCCAGAGTGCCCATCACCATGAGTGCTACGATGCTACGCATTGGATTCCGCTCCATCCTCGCTGGTGTTCCACCGGGTCCGCCGCGGCGCCCGTGGGGCGCTACGCGCGGCAGCCCGGACGCTACACCCGGCTGGAGCGTCCGTCAAAGCGGGATGCCCGGCGTGCCGCCGTCCGGTTGTGCCGCCGCCTCGGTTTCCGCTATGCTGCCGCCGGTAAGGGGACGCGCCGTGAATGCAGCCATGCTGCCTTTACCCAATGGGACCACGCAAATGGGAAACTGGGAGGGTGGTATGCCCAAGCCGAAGGCGCCGGCATGCGGTTGCGGGAGCCGCCTGTCGTCGGGAAGGCATGGCGGCGCTGCGTTTGGCCATGCCACCCCGGGTAGAACCCGCGATATTGCGCGTGACCATGCCACCCTGGCCTCGTTGTCGGTTTCCCCCATGCGGGGAGCCGTTTAGTACAGGCTTGTCGGAGGCGGGCCGTCCTGAGCCGGTGGTGGTCTCGCCCCCCAAGGAGCACGCCTTGACCAACGAATTCACTGGGCGATGGCCGCTCGCCATGCATGCGCCGGACGGCCTGTTCAGCATGTCCGTCAACGTGCTGTTCGGCGTGGTCGTCGTTGCGCTGCTGGCGGCCGCCTGCCGGTCGCTGACGCGGCGTTATGACCAGCGAGCGGTGCCGGTGATGGGCGTACTTGCGGCCTTCGTGTTCGCGGCCCAGATGGTCAACTTCCCGGTGGCCTCAGGCACCACGGGACACCTGTTGGGTGGCACCTTGACGGCCATTCTGCTGGGCCCCTGGGCGGGGCTGGTGGTGATGACTGTGGTCGTGGGTTTTCAAGCGCTGCTGGGCGATGGCGGCATCACCGTGTTGGGGCCCAACATCTTCAATATGGGTGTCGTCGGTACCTGCCTGGGCTACTACGTGTACCGAGCCGTGGCGGGCCAGCGCGAACCTGGAGGCAACGCCGCCCGCGTCGTCGGGGCAGCCTGTTTCGCGGCGTGGCTGGCCGTCGTGCTCGCCAGCGCCTTTGCGAGCGTACAGCTTGCGGTCTCCGGCACGGCCAGTCTGTCGCGGGCGTTGCCCGCCATGGTGGGTGTGCACATGCTGATCGGCATCGGCGAGGCGCTGATCACGGCCGGCGTGGTCGCGTTCGTCGTGCGGACCCGCCCCGAGCTGCTGTATGGGCAGCAGGCCACCGATGCCAAGCCATCCGGACGCGGCGTCATCGTGGTGGGTCTCACCGGTGCGCTGGTGGTGGCGGCCGGGTTGTCCCTGCTCCCGATGTTGTGGGACTACCCGGACGGGCTCGAACGTGTCGGCCTGGAGCGCGGCTTCATCTGGGAGGAGCCTGAGTACGGCCCCGACGGCGCCCTGGCGCAACTGCCGGCGTATCCGCTTGGCGTGCGCCTGGGTATGCTCAACGATCAAGTAGGAGTGGTGCACCGCTACGACTCGTGTGCCACGCCGTTGGCCGCCGGCGATGTCCTGCTGCGGATCGATTCGACGAGCACGCCTGACCTGGCGGCCGCGGCGCAGGCGCTGGGTTTCGACGCCCAGCGGCGCTGCTTTGGCACATCCGTGGGTAGCGGACTGCATGTGATGCTGTGGCGCGATGGACAGGAGCGCCAGTTCGACATGTCGTCCGCGACCGCACCACGCGCCGGTACCGTTACGCCGCTGCTGGCGCTGCTCCCGGACTACGCACTGCCTGGTATGCCTGTGCTCCTGGGCACCAGCTTGGCGGGTGTGCTCGGCGCGCTCGTGATGTTCGTCGTGGCCGGAGCCATAGGACGGCTATTGGTGCGAACGCCGTGGCGTCCCACCCACGTCCCCGTCCCCCCGACGCCCAACTCGCCATAGCCCACCCCCGCCGGACAGACCGCCGAACGGGGTTGCACGGCCGGGCCGGGCGCGTATACTCCCCCGTCGGTCCGGACGGAGGAATTACGGCAGTCACACGCGGTCAACTCAGCGCGGGCCTTGCCCGCAACCCCAAGCGTGGCACGGGCGTCTCGCCCGTGGGTCCACCGGGGGAGTATGTGTTTAAGGTCTTAGGCGTGATGGGCGCCATGCCCTCCCGCGACCGCGGTTGCGGGTGAGCATGCCGCTTGCAGCCGCGGCCCATGCCCGCCCCCGCCTGCGGCGGGTGAGGGCATGGCACCCCCGTTGAACAGGCACCCGGCGGGACGCCGCTGCCACGGAATCCTCGCGGCCCGTGAAGCAGCCGCGTGTTAGTAGGGCGGAGCGAATCCCCCACGGATGGGGACGGGGGCAGATAGGGTCTCGATCACTGCCGGACGCCCGTGCGGCGTTCGGGGACAAGTGTGCTGCATGCACGTACCTTTGTTGTCAGGAGTCAAGGCAGATGTTCAAGAAAGTTGCAATGTACCTGGTGGCCGCGCTCGTGGGAGCCGGCTTGTTTGCGGCGGCCTCGGCCATGTCCGAAGAGCCCCAGCAGCCGCCGATGAGCATGGAAGAGATGATGAAGAAGTACGCGGAGCTCAGCAAGCCCGGACCCGAGCATGCCCAGTTCCAGAATTGCGTCGGTAAGTGGAAGACCGAAACCAAGATGTGGATGGGCCCTGAGCCCACCGTCTCCGCGGGTACCAGCGAGATGGAACTGATGTTCGGCGGCCGGTTCGTTAAGGAGCAGTTCCATTGCCTGTCGGCCGAGATGCCCTTCGATGGAGTCTCCATCACCGGCTACGACAAGGCCAAGAAGAAATACGTGTCCATCTGGTTCGACAGCCTGTCCACCGGCTTCATGGTGTCCGAGGGGACGTACGACGCGACCACCAAGACCATGACCATGTTCGGGGAATCGGTCGACCCGCTCATGGGCCCCGTGAAGAGCAAGAGTGTCATACGTGAGGTCTCCAAGGACAAGACCGTCATGGAGATGTTCATGCTGCTGCCCGGCGGCCAGGAGCAGAAGTCCATGGAGATCACCTACACCCGCGGCGGGGCATAATCTCCGGCGGGCTTCAAGGGTGGCATGCCCAAGCCCGCTGACAGCGGGCGCCGGCATGCTTCGCCGCCTGCCACCTGCTTGCATAGAGGGAGGGCATGGCGGCGCTGCGCTTGGCCATGCCACACCGTGGGGCGCGCGGCGCTGCGCTTGGCCATGCCACCCTCTGCAGGCTGCCGGCTCTCCCCCTTGCGTCCCCCGGTGACAGCCCGCCGGGGTGGCCAAGTGCCCTCGTTTGGGGTAGAAACCGCTGTCGCGCGGCCCGAGAGCCTGCGCGATCCGGGCGGCCCGGCTGCGGGCCGCCGCGGGGTCCGGCTCGGCGCCGGGGCGGGGGCCCCGGACGCGGGCCGTGGCCAGGGAAAGTCGGAGCGAGGGAGTAACGCGATGCTACCGCCGTATGCACCGGAACCGTACGTGAACTTCAGTGAACCCGGTCCGCGCGACAAGATGCTGGCCGCCCTGCAGAGGGTCAAGGGCGAGCTGGGGCGGACGTATCCGCTCTGGATCGCCGGCGAGGCCATCACGCCGAAGGAGACATTCACCTCCACCAGCCCGGCCGACCCCGACCGCGTGGTCGGCGTCATCGCCAAGGCCAATGCCGACCTGGCGGACCGTGCCGTCAAGACGGCGGCCGAGGCGTTCCAGACCTGGAGCCGCGTCGATCCGGACGCCCGCGCCCGCATCCTCATCAAGGCGGCCGCCATCATGCGCCGGCGCATCTACGAACTCAGCGCGTGGATGGTCTACGAGGAAAGCAAGAGCTGGATCGAAGCGTACGCCGACGCGTGCGAGACGATCGACTTCCTCGAGTTCTACGGCCGCGAGATGATGCGCCTGAAAGGCGCCCACCCGGTGACCCCGTATCCCGGCGAGGAGAACGAGGTGCGCTACCTGCCGCTGGGCGTGGGGGTGGTGATCCCGCCGTGGAACTTCCCACTGGCGATCTGCACGGGGATGACCTCGGCCGCCCTGGTGACGGGCAACACCGTGGTGCTCAAACCGGCCAGCACCGCGCCGGTGGTGGCGGCCAAGATGGTCGAGTGCCTGCACCAGGCGGGTTTGCCGAAGGAAGTGCTCAACTTCGTTCCCGGCCCCGGCGGCAGCGTGGGCGACACGGCCGTGTGCCACCCGCTGACGCGCTTCATCTCGTTCACCGGGTCACGCGAGGTCGGCTGCGGCATCTTCGAGAAAGCGGCCAAGGTGCAGCCCGGCCAGATCTGGCTGAAGCGCACCGTACTGGAGATGGGCGGCAAGGACTGCATCGTGGTGGACGAGACGGCGGACGTGGCGGCCGCGGCCGAAGGCGTCGTCGCCGCCGCGTTTGGCTTCCAGGGTCAGAAGTGCTCCGCGTGCAGTCGGCTGATCGCCCAGGAGTCCGTCTATCAGAAGCTCCTGGACGACGTGGTCGCGCGAGCAAAGACGCTGACCATCGGCGACACCACCGGCCCCGAGAACTACTACCTGGGCGCCGTGATCGACGCCAAGGCCCACAAGAACATCAACGAGTACATCAAGATCGGCAAAGGCGAAGGCCGGGCCGTGCTCGCCGACGGCAAGGTGCCCGCCAAGGGTTACTTCGTCCCGCCGACCATCATCGCCGACGTGGCGCCCAACGCCCGCGTCGCCCAGGAGGAGATCTTCGGCCCAGTGCTGGCCGTAATCAAGTTCAAGACGTTCGACGAGGGGTTGCAGATCGCCAACGGCACCCAGTTCGGCCTGACGGGGGCGCTGTACTCGAACGATCGGATGCGCCTCGAGCGCGCCCGGTACGAGTTCCACGTGGGGAACCTGTATCTCAACCGCAAGTGCACGGGCGCCTTGGTGGACGTGCAGCCGTTCGGCGGCTTCAATATGTCGGGCACGGACTCCAAGGCCGGCGGACGCGACTACCTGCAACTGTTCCTGCAGGGCAAGAGCATCGCCGAGCGACTGTGAGCCCGTGCGGGCGGGAGGCTGGACCCATGCCGGAGTGGAGCGGCGAACTGCTGGGGCGTGAGTTCACGCTCAGCGCCGAGCACGCCGTGCGCCTCTTGATCGCCCTCCTGTTGGGTGGGGTGATCGGGATCGAGCGCGAGCTGCGCGACAAGCCGGCCGGCCTGCGCACGATGATCCTCATCTGCGTCGGCGCGGCCCTCTTCACCATCATCTCCGAGGAATTCGGTCCCCCCATCGGGGAGCGCACACGCATCGCGGCCCAGATCGTCACCGGCGTGGGCTTTCTCGGCGCGGGGGCAATCCTGCGGGAGGGCAACTACATCTTCGGTTTGACCACGGCCGCCACCATCTGGGCCGTCTCCGCGGTGGGCATGGCCGTAGGCTTCGGACGCATCGCCCTCGGCGCCTTCGCCACCTGCGTCATTCTGATCTCCCTGTTGGCCTTCCACGAGGTCCAGCGCTGGCTCGACAGCCTGCGCGACCTCGAGGAGTACATCATCGCCACCCGCAACACCGACGAGGCTCTCCAGCGCGTCTACGCGCTCTTTGCGGACGCGAGGCTGCGCATGCTCTACCGCAACTGGCATGAGGAGGGCAACCAGGTCGTCTTCACCATCCGCGCGATGGGGACCAAGAGACGCCACGAACAACTGCGCTGGAACCTCGTTCGCTCCACCGAATACACCTTGCGCCGCGGGACCATGGGGTAACGGCTACGGACCCGTGTGCCACGACCTGACCACGCGCCCCCGCGGCGCGCCCGCGGACCGTACAGTGCCGATGCGAAGCGTAAGGGTGCCCTGCCGCTCCGAACCGCGACCGCCAAGGAATGGCCCGCCGTCCGCGCCGCCCCTGGCCTCCCACCTCGGGCGGCTCAGCTTCGGTCCCGGTGACTCTTGCCCGGCGGGCCGGGATTCGGTAGGTAGTTGTCGCCGCACCCCCGGGGGGCCGGGCCTCCGTTGGCGGCTGCCGGGTTTGGCGACAGGCGGCGCGGACGCCGCTGGAAAGGAGAGCACGACGATGACCACGTCCCTCTTGGGAGTCCTGTTGTGGGCGGCTCTGCAGACGGCAGCAGGTCAGCCCAGTCCCCCACCAACCGCGACCGGCCGGCCGGCGGCGCCGCAGCCCGCCCCGGTGACCGTGGAGGAGTGCGTCACGTGCCACACGACCACCACGCCGGGCATTGTCGGCGACTGGAAGCTCAGTCGGCACAGTGGCTCCGACGTAACCTGCATCACCTGCCACGGCGATGGGCATCGCACCAAGGAAGACGTGGCCAAGACGCGGATCCCCACGCCCTCCACCTGCGCGGAGTGCCACGAGGAGCAGGTCGAGCAGTTCACCCACGGCAAGCACGCCCTCGCCTGGGCGGCCATGAAGGCCATGCCCACCGCCCACTGGCAGCCCATGGCTCTCATGGAGGGCATGAAGGGCTGCGGCGGCTGCCATAAGATCGGGCTGAAGACCGAGGCGGAGATTGCGGCGCTGAAGAAGGACGGCGCCGGCTTCGGCGTCGCCTCCTGCGATGCCTGCCACACCCGCCACCTGTTCTCCGCCGACGAGGCCCGGCAGCCGGAAGCCTGCCGAACCTGCCACATGGGCTTCGATCATCCCCAGTGGGAGATGTACTCCGCCTCCAAGCACGGCGTCCGCCACGCGCTCAAGCAGACGGGCACCCTGCCGCCCGCGACGGCCGCCCCGACCTGCCAGACCTGCCACATGGTGGAGGGCAACCATGCCGTCAGGACGGCCTGGGGCTTCCTGGCCGTGCGCCTGCCCATGCCGGAGGACCCGCAGTGGGCGGCCGACCGCGCCACCATCCTCCAGGCGCTCGGCGTCCTCGATCCGGAGGGCAAGCCGACGTCGCGTCTGGACGTGGTGAAGGCGGCTGATGTGGCGCGCCTCACGCAGGAAGACTGGCAGAAGGAGCGCGACCGCATGCTGAGCGTGTGCAACGGCTGCCACTCGCGCAACTTCGCCGCGGCGGAACTGGCCAAGGGCGATGACATGATCAAGCACGCGGACCACCTGATGGCCGAGGCGATCCGCGTGGTCGCCAAGTTGTATCAGGACTCGGTGCTGCCCAAGCCCGCCAGCTACGGCCATGCCTTTCCGGACCTGCTGACCTTCCACGACGCGCCGACGGTCATCGAGCAGCGGCTCTTCGTCATGTTCCTCAAGCACCGCATGCGCGCGTTTCAGGGTACGTTCCACGCCAACCCGGACTACGCCCTGTGGTACGGCTGGAGCGAGATGCAGCGTGACCTGACGGAGATCAAGACGCTGGCCGAGGAGTTGCGACAGCGCCCGCACGCAACAACAGCCGCGAAGGCTACGCCGCCGCCGACATAGGTTTACGCAGAAGGAAACACAAGCTCATCCCGGCGCGCTGCCTGTGTGGCATGCCTGCCCGGGTGGCACGTGTGCCCGGGTGGCATGCCCAAGCCCGCCAACGGCGGGCGCCGGCATGCTCTGCCGTCCGACGCCCGTTGGCACAAGGAAAGGCATGGCGGCGCTGCGCTTGGCCATGCCACCCCGTCGATCAGGCGGCGCTGCGCTTGGCCATGCCATCCCCTTGGCACGAATCACGATGCTTCGCGCAGCAGCGTGGCGGGGGGCAGGCCCGTCGGTTCAGGCGGACACGGCCGCCAGCTCGGGTGTGAGTGCCGGCGTCGGGGCGGGAGCGGCCGGGGCGGGCGCCGGCGTGTCGATTAGCTCCTTGGCCAAAGTGGCGAAGTCGCCCTCGCGGGTGAGAAACGCCTGCACGATCTCGGGATCGAACTGCGTGCCAGTGCCCTCCTTGATGATCTGGAGGGCCCGCTCGTGCGGCATGGCCGCCTTGTACACCCGTTGGGTGGTGAGGGCATCGTACACGTCGGCGACGGACGCGATCCGCGCCGCCAACGGGATGTTCTCGCCGGCCAGACCACGGGGGTACCCGTTGCCGTCCCAGCGCTCGTGGTGCCCGCTGGCGATGCCCTCGGCCATGTGCAGGAACGATACCCCGGGGGTCCGCGCGATGATCGACTGGATCGTCCGCGTGCCGACCTCCGTGTGGGTCTGCATGATGACACGCTCTTCCGGCGTGAGCTTGCCGGGCTTGAGCAGGATGCTGTCGGGGATGGCTACCTTGCCGATGTCGTGCAAGGGCACCGCCCGCTGCAAGTCGTGAATGAACGCGTCGTCGAGGACGGCACGGTACTTCTCCGACCGGCCCAGCTCCTCGGCCAGCAGCACACAGAACCGCGTGACGCGGTCGAGGTGCTTGCCGGTGTCGTCGTCGCGGTGTTCAGCAAGCTGGGCGAGGGCCACGACGATGGAATCGCGGGCTTCCTCGCGTGCCCGGCGGTTCAAGGCGTCGTGGATCGCGCAGCCGGCCACGCTGCACAGCAGATTCAGGCACTCCAGCTCCGCCGAGCTGAACGGCTTGTTATCGTAACGCTCGGTGACGTTGAGGACGCCGACGGTGACTTCCGTCTCGTTCATGGCGCTGCACACCAGCGGCATCGAGGCGTAGATGTCGGTGCTGTAGCGGGCAGGCTGGTCCGCTGACTGGCTCGCGTGCTGACCGACGGTGGCTTGGCGCCTCTGGAACACTTCCCCGGCAACGCCCTTGCCGATGGGAATCTGGATACGCTTGGCAACTTCCGGGTCGATTCCCACGCTGCGCGCGATGGTCAGATACTCGCGATGTGGGTCAGGCAGCAGGATGGACAACCGGCGGCTGCACGTCAGCTCGGCCGCGGCCGCCAGCGTCGCGTCCAGGATGGCTTCCAGGTTCTCCGCATTGGAGAGCGCCTGGGAGTAGTCCACCACGTGCGTCACCAGCCGCGTGTGCTCGCCGCGCTCCTCGTTGAGGTGCACGAGAATCTTGTGGCTGCGGCGCAGGCGGGCCAGCACGCCGGCTCAGTTCATCCAGGTCCACCGGCGCCGGCAGGTACTGCTCCGCCCCAGTCTGCAGGGCGGTGAGCATCTCCACCGGGCTGCCGCCGGAGCCCAGCACGAGCACCGGCACGTCGTGGGTGGCCGCGCTGGCCTTCATGCGACTGATCAGCGACACGCCGCTCACCCCAGGGGCCCGGTACGCCGTCACCACCAGGTCCGGCGGCGAACGATCGATGACATTGAGCGCCGCCTCCAGACCGTCGGCCTCCGTCACCAGGTATTCGGCCCGTTCGAGGGCGGCCCTGCACAGGTGGCGCCGTTGCAGGTCACTGTCCACCAGGACGGCCCGCAGGTGCTCGTCCCCGGCGGCCTGGCGCCGGTCCGGAGCGGGCTGGGCGTTTGGTTCCTGCACGATGGCCGCTGCCTGGGTCGGTCGGCTGCCTTCCGCATTTCCGGTGGCGTTCGGATCAGCGACGCACACCCGGTTCCGCCCGCTGCGCTTGGCCGCGTAGAGGGCATCGTCCGCCGCCTTCAGCATGTCATCGGGCGCCTGCATCTGCGCCGTGCGTCCCGCCACCCCCAGGCTGACGGTTACCTGGACCTTCTGGTCGTTGAGGGGAATCTGGTTGTGCTCGACGGCCGCGCGCAGGCGTTCGGCCGCTTTGGTGGCTTCCGGCTCCGTCGTTTCCGGACAGAGCACCAGAAACTCCTCGCCGCCCATCCGACAGGGAACGCTCCCGGCACGCAGACTGGTCCGCAGGACGCGGGCCATCTCCTTCAGGACCGTGTCGCCGAACGCATGCCCCCAGGTGTCGTTGAACTTCTTGAAATGGTCTATATCGAGGGCAATGCACGACAGTGGAGCGCCGGTCCGGTCTACGATCCGCCACTGTTCCGTCAGCCGCTTCATCGCCTCACGCCGGTTGACCAGCGTCGTCAGCTCATCGGTCGTGGCCAGGCGCAGCAGCTTCTCGTTCGCCTCCTCGAGCTTGTCGGCGAACAGGGCCATCTCCGCGTTGACACGGTGCACCTCGCGTGTGCGCTTCTCCAGGGCACCCTGCAGGCGGGCGATACGCTCACCGGCACGCAACCGCGCGATCAGCTCCCGGGCGCTGAAGGGCTTGGTGAGGTAGTCGTCCGCCCCCGCCTCAAACGCGGCCACGATGCGATCCGTCTCCCCGTGCGAGGTCAGCACGATGATGTAGATGAAACCGACCAGCTCATGCGACCGGATGGCCTGGCACAATTCCAGGCCCGTCATCCCCGGCATGCTCCAGTCCGTGATGACAATGCGCGGCGCCTCCGTCAGGATCATGCGCAGCGCCTCTTCGCCGTTGTTTGCCTGAAACACCGTGCGACCTGCGTCGGTCAGATGCCGACGCAACAGAACGAGCGCCGCCGGGTCGTCATCAACGATCAGAATGGGGAAATCCTCGGCTTCCGTCATAGATGCCTCCCCGGCAGGACCGGTCCCCACGGATTGGGACGCACGCCTCGCGGAACTGGGCGCGGGCCGGCCACGTCGACTCCTTGCCCGCACTACCTCGAAGCCGGCGCCAGACGCAAGTCCGCGTGACGTCTTCACCGCCGAGAAGCTCGGGGCACGGACCAACCCGCGACACTGACGCTTGTACATCGGCACTGGCGCAAGTGAACCTGACCGGCAACGCCGAATCCGTCTGCCGCGCGGATCGACGCGCCGCAAGCGCGGACAAGAGACTTGCTTATCGGTCGGCTTGAGGATGCCCAGCCAACTACCGGACGTTTGCCGTCGGTACCGGTAAACGTCGCCGCTCTGACGGGTTGGCCGTTGGCCGCGGGCTGCCGGACGGGCGTCAGGAGTGCGACCGACCGCCCGGACGCTGACCGCTCTTCAGGGTCGCATTGGCCGACGCCCCGGGCGAGCTTCGCGCCGCCTGCTCGTCGTCGTTGAACGGGCAGCCCGCGCAGTACGGGTAGTTGACCCGGCGACGCCCCCGGCACACCGCATCCGAGATGAGGATCTTCGGCTGGTCGGGGCAGTAACGATGGTACGCGTTAACGTCCTGCGTCATGGGTCCGCGGCGGAGATTTCGCCGCCTCACTGATCTTGGGTAGCCGAGCCCCAACTATACCCCCCGCGGGGGCTCGTCTCCAGTCTTCCGCCGCCCAGGACCCCCCCGATCTCGACCCGTCAGCCCCCCTTCTCCCTGGGGCCACCCTCCCGCGTCCCCCCCCCACCTGCGGCGCCGCCCGAGACCCCGCCTTCG
>Ga0116144_10000239_pt1 | contig 75193 bp, 56 predicted proteins | sample AD_UKC035_MetaG_FD_89746 | JGI IMG/M metagenome (GOLD analysis project Ga0116144, IMG submission 89746) | Active sludge microbial communities of municipal wastewater-treating anaerobic digesters from USA - AD_UKC035_MetaG | ecosystem: Engineered > Bioreactor > Anaerobic > Digestate | place: USA...
GCCGTCCCCAGACGCACTCGGCACCACGCCGCCCGGTCGGCAGACGGTGCGGTTGCCACCACCGCTCAAGCCGCGCCAGCAGCCGGTCCCACAACACCCCCGCCGCGCGGGCCACGTCCACGAACACTCGCCGCCCGTGTTCCACCACCCGCGCTCCGGCTTTCAGTACCGTCTGTTGCACACGCTTCAGGTCCCACCCGCAGCCGGACGCATCTTCCAACTCTCCGCGCAGCATCCCCGCCAAGTTGAACGCCAGCAGCTTCAGCAGCAGGCCGGCTTCGTTGGCGGCGAACGATCCGGCGGACAAGCCATTGCCGAGCGCCCCGTTGAACTCGCCCAGCCGATCCTCGAACGTCCCGCGCCGGCGGTAGTGCTCCAGCAGTTCCCAGCCGCTACGCTGCTCGAGGCGCCAGTTGGTCACCAGGAAGAAGTAGTGCGGGAACAGTTCGCGCAGCCCCGTTTTGGGGTCCAGCAGGTCGATCACCACCAGCACCACCCGGTAGGGCCGCGTCCATTCGGCGGCTTGGTACGACCCCAACTCCACGGCGAACTCGTCGCCCTCCTGCAGCGGCCGGCCCGGCGGACGCTTCAGATACGGCTCGGCCCACGCGTCGAGCACGGCATGGTTGCGGATGCGGCCCACGAAGCGTGCCCCTTCGTCGTCGACCACGTCCAGCAGGCGTCTGGTCACCGGGCCCGCGTCGATCCGCACGTCCAGATGTGTTGCCAGTTGGCGACTCTGCCGCAACGCTCCCCGCACGAAGCGCGCCGCCCCCTCGGCCGAACTGCTGTTGCCCCGCCGCAGGATCGCATGCACGAAGCCCTCGCCCAGTCGCGGCGCGTCGTAGTCGCCCGCCGCGCGGCCTTACTTTCTCAGCGGTAGCAATTGTCAGAGTTGACCCCCAACCGACCCCAAATCCTGTACGGCGCCGAGGGTGGGTGCCATGCCTACCCGCGACAGCAGTCGCGGGTAAGCATGGTCCGGCCACGGATCGCATGCCCACCCCCACCTGCGGTGGGTGAGGGCACGGCACCCGCCCGGAACGCGTACCCGGCTGAAGCCCGCGTGCTAGGACGCTACTTGCAGGGCGGCGTGAGTCGGGAGCTTCACGACCGGGGTGGGCTGCGGTTGTGGCTTCTCACGCGGGGGGGCGGGGTCGGTCAGTTCCGCCGGGGCGTGGGCGACGGCCCGTCGCCAGGCGGTTCGCTCCGCCCGAGTGAGCAGGTCACGGAGGCGGGGGCGGGCCTTCTCCGCGCGGGAGCGACCGGTGGCGGGTAGAGTCCGGCCTGCGTCGCAGAGCCCCGCGTCGAGCAGACGGGTAAGCACGTTGAACAGCACGGCCCCCATCTCGGGGGTGACCTTGCCCAGGCGGACTTCGCGGTAGAGGCGGTCGAGGGCTTCGCCGACCGCGCGCCGGGTGGTGAGCTTGCGGAGATAGCCGTCGGGCAAACGCGCCAGCCGGTTGCGACCGCGGCCGGCGGCGAGTTTGCTGCGCCGCTGCTCGCAGACGACGGGATCATGGAAGATGCAGGTTTCGGTGCCGGGGCGGGCCTTGCCGCGGCAGCGCCGGCCGGACTTCGTCACGACGCAGCAGCGGGTGTCATAGGGCAAGCGCTTGACGCGGACCGGCGCCGCCGGATCGGCCGATGCATCCTTGGTATTGTTTGCAGCCAGTTGGCAGAGAACTTCCCAGAGCAGCATGGTCCCACCGTCCTTTCCGCGACACTACCGGCAACCCCAAACGATGTCGCGCCGACGGTCGTCCCTGCCGCGCCGGCCGAGATGTAACTTCCGCTACGTGAGCTGGCGTAGACCTCCATGTCCTCGGCCTGGAGCCCAGAGGCCCGGGCCGAGCCGCACCGTGCCGATGTTTCGATACCCGCTCCACCGGGATCGGGATCGCGCCGAACATGATTGTAAGGCCGCGCGGCACGGCGCCAAGGATGCAGCGGCACCGACGCGGGCCGGCGGCTGGCACTGCACCCAGGAGCCAGGTGCCTGCGCGGCGGCACCTGGGAACATGGGGACGCGCCACGCTGGATTTTCGGTCGTCGGCGTAACGTCTTTCTACGCTTATGGTTGGGACGAGGTCAGGAAGAAACTCACAGGCCGGCGGGGTCGGTCCGCGCGTGGTTGAGCGGGTCTGCACCGGGCAGTGCTGCCGGCGAGTTGAGGAGGGTGAAGGCGGTATGTCGGGGCGGGGACCAGGCGTCTTTTCAGGGAATGGCGGTTGGCCCTGCCCTACGCGCTTCGCCAGTAGACGCTTACGGAGTCCTATGCGTTTGCCGAACCGGGTCAACCTGTGTCAGGTTGAGCGGCGCGGCGTCTTCATTCCCCTGGGCCTCATCCGCCGGGCTGGTCAGTTCCGGTGGCGGGGCCAGCGGGTCGTAGCGGATGACGCCCACTTGCAGACCGGCACCGGTCAGGGTCGTGCCGGCCGCCTCCACTTGATTGCCGCCACTGAACGTCAGTATCTTCAGGGTGACGCCCAGCAGCGCCGCGGGCTCACTGACCATCAGCGGCTGACCCTGGGCATCGTACGTGTTGCACACTTCGCTGGCCAGTCCGTCGATGCGCGCGTAGCCCTTATTGGTCTGCAGGTTAGTGCGCAGGAAGTGGTTGGGGCCGTCGTACAGTCTTAACAGTTGCTGGTCCCACAACGTGATGCACCGGTGGGTCCCGGAGAACTTGACTTCGTTCGAGTTCCAGATGTCGAAGTTTGCCTTCGTCGTGGCCCAGCCGTCGGTGTCCTGGCGCAGGTCGATGCGCAACGGCAGCAACGTCAGGTCGGTATCCACCTGCACCGTGCGGGTGACGCCGTTAAGCGCGTCGGCCCCCACGGCGAAGAAGTCCAGCAGCAGCAGGTCCGCGCAGAAGTCATACTCCGTTCCATCCAGGTACAACTCCCCGGGCGTCCCCAGTGCCTGTCCCTCCTGATCGGCATGTGCCATGAACGCATAAGCGCCATACTCCCAGGCCGCGGACTTGGCGTAATTGACGATGAGTGCATCCCCCTTCAGGTGGTTCCAGTGGACCTCGTCGCCCTCGGCATTGACCACCCAGGCCACCACGAATCCGCGCATTACGCGGTCGTTCGTGCCGTCGGTGGCCGGTCGCCCCGGCTGCAACGGGTTGGTGGTCGGGTCGAGGACCCTGAACGGCGCCAGCCCCTTCGGCATGCCCGAGGACACCGCCCAGTAGCACGGCTCATTCGCGGTCAGCCCGATTTGGCTGCCGATGCGGTTGTAGCCCAGGTGGGCTCGCTCCGGCGGGTTGGCGGCCAGCGGTGGATCTCCCTGCACGAGGAAGGTCTGCACGATGACGCCGCTGGGCCCATCGTTCGTAAGAGCCACGAACGTATCCTGAATGAGCTGACCGGCCGCGTTCCACCGCACCTCCACCTTCGGGTAGATGAGCAGGCTGCCCTTCTGGGCGGCATCCACGCGACCGGCCGCCGTGATCGTAATCGTGGCCGAGCACTGACCCGCGTGCCCACAGGCATCCGTAGCCGTCCACGTCACCAGCGTCGAACTCTCGAACGGGAACCCCTCCGGCGGGGCGTTGTTGACGACGGTCACGTCCGGGTCGCACGCATCATGGGCCGTCGCGCCGTTGAGCCACTCGAGTACCAGAGGGTGGTCGGGCGCTCCCCAGCCCAGCGTGACGTCATCCGGGCACGTAAGGGTCGGCGGGAGCGTATCCGCAATCGTGAAGCTCGCGGGCGCTGAAGTGGCGAGCCCGCAGGCATCCGTGGCCGTGAAGGTCACCGTCGCCGCTCCAGTGGCGGCGCACTCATCCGACAGCCCGGTGAAGTCATGGCTCCAGGCAACCGCGCTGCACGCTTCGTTGACCGTGGCACCGCCGTGGTCGCCGAGCCAGGCGTTCAACTGGGCGCTGTTGCCGGTCCCATCGCACTCGACCGTGAGATTCGCCGGTGGCGACACCAGCGCCGGCGCAATGCGATCCGCAATCGTGAAGGTGGCCGTCGTGGCTGCGGTGTGACCGCAGGCGTCCGTCGCGGTGAAGGTTACGGTGGCCGAGCCGCTTGCCCCGCAGTCCTCAACAACCGTGTCGAAGTCGTTGCTCCAGGCTACCGCTCCGCAGTTGTCGGTCGCCACCGCGCCGCCGGCGCCGGTCAGCCAAGCCTGCAACTGACTCAGATTGCCCGCGCCGTCGCATTCTACCGTGAGGTTGCCGGCCGCGGTCACGATCTGCGGCGGCAGGTTGTCGATGATCGTAAATGCCGCGCTCGTGGTGGCGGTGTATCCACAGGCGTCGGTGGCCGTGAACGTTACCGTCGTGGCGCCCGTCGCGCCGCAGCCGTCGGAGAGGGTCGCGAAGTCGTGGCTCCAGGTCACGCTGCTGCATGCATCCGCCGCCACCGCGCCGCCGTGGCTGTCCAGCCAGGTGGTCAATGCGGCGGGATTGCCCGTTCCGTCGCATTCGACCGTCAGATCGGATGCGGGCGTGGTAATGGTCGGCGGCGTGTTGTCGACGATGCTGAACGTGGCCGTCGCACCCGTGGTATGTCCGCAGCCGTCGTTCGCGGTGAACGCGACCGTGGTTGCGCCCGTCGCCCCGCAGCCGTCGGAAAGGGTCGTGTAGCTGTTGCTCCAGGTGACCGCGCCGCAGGTGTCCTCGGCCGCGGCCCCACCCTGGGTGGCCAGCCAGTTCTGCAACTGGGCTGCGTTGCCGCTGCCGTCGCACTCGACCGTCAGGTCGTCGGCCGACGCAGTGAGGCTGGGTGACTGGGTGTCACTGACGGTCACCGACGCCTGGCAGGCGGCATTGCCGCCGCGGCCGTCGGTTACCGTCAGATACACCGTACAGGCCACGTTGCACGCTCCGCCGGTACTGGTGGTCAACAGCGGGTCGGGCGCCTCGGGGTCGTCGAAACCACCGCCCGGGCAGTTGGTGGACCAGGCGAAGCTCACTTGATCCTGCGGGTCCGGGTCGAACGAATCGAGGCCGTCGAGGGTCAGCGTGGTGACCCCGCCTTGGCACTCGGCGGCGTACGCGCCGCCCGCCGAGCACGTCGGCGCCAGGTTCCCCACGAGTTCCACGTACGTCTCGCAGATGTTGCCCGCTCCGTCCGTGACGCGCACGGTCCCGTGTCCGTCCTGGCCCGGATTGGCCAAGTCCACCCGGTAGGTGGCCTGCCCGTCGCCGGGAGTGAACGACGTGCTCACCGCGAGGTTCACGGCGTCGTCCGTGAGCTGGATGAAGAAGATGCCCGTGTCGCGGTCGATGATGCCGTTGCCGTTGAGGTCTTCGCCTGTTTGCAGCAAACCGTCGCCGTTGAGGTCCTCGCTGGGGGTGTCGTCGGTGGCCGTACAGGTGAAGTACGGCGGCGGGCCTTCGTGCTCCGTGCACGCACAGTCCGGCGGCCAGGGATCGCCGTGCGGGTTGATGAACCTAAACAGCGCCCCGCCCGGGTAAAGGTACGAGTCATACAGGTTGAACCCGTACACGGTGATGCCGTGTCCCTGCGGGGCCCAGGTGTTGTGAACGCCCTCGCCGAGCAGCAGTCGTGCCACCGACAGCTCGGTGCCGGCGATCGGCGTGAAATCGCCGGCCGCGACGGGCACGCCGTCCAGCGTCAGGATGCCCACGTCGTCGTTGTGGGCGACGATGGTCAGCCCGTGTTCGAGGAACTGGGCACCGCCTACCGTGGAGAACGTGTAGCTCGACTGGTACTGCGCCGCCGGGATCATGTTCCCCAGCGACGGGTCCCCGACGGGGTAGCCGCCCGAGCTGCCCCGGTTGGCCATGAACTGCGTGACGAAGATCGGCTTGTCCGCCGCAAACACGTGGTCGCCCGCGATCCGCGGCGTGTAGTAAAAGGCGCCGCGATTCAGCGTTACACACGACGCCCCGTCCAGGGTCACGTGCGTGGCATTCTCCGAGGCAATGATCTTGTAGTGTACGCCCAGGCTCGTCTCCGGAATGTTGGCCACCGGAATCTCCATGCCCCAGGACTGCACCGGCGGCGCCACCTCGAAAAGATGGTCACACTGGCTCCCATCATACCGCACGCAGACGTTGCCATTGACCACGCCGATGGGGCGGTCCGCCGTGATGATCGTCCCCGTGGCGTCCGTGCCGGGCTGCTTCATGTAGCCCAGCCCGCGGTGCAGGGTCACGTTGTACGCGGTCGCCCCCGGCGGCCTGACGGTCACGTGCGTGTTGTCATAGGCGGCGAAGAAGACGAACTCGGGGAACCCGTCCCAGTGCGTGGTCACGATGTACTCCGTCCCCATCGTGTCCACCGGCAGCGCTACGGCCGCGTCGGACGTGTACTCCCGCAGGTTCACCTGGTAGCAGACGAACTCGTCTCCCGTCAGGCTCCAGGCGTGCACCGCGTTGTTACGCACCACACCGTCGGTCCAGTTCGGCACCGTCGTCGGCAGGTTGACGATGGTGATGTCGCCGGGCACCAGGTTAACGGTCTGCGCGAAGCTCGGCGTGTTGACGGGATACTCGATGCGCACCGTGGTGGGCTCGGGCGCGCTGAGGTGCAACTGGGTGATCCATGCCCCCCCGTAGTTGGGCATGAACGCCATGAAGAACTCGGTGCCCAGGTTGTCGATCGACTGCCCGGCGGCCGACCCACCCCAGACACCCAGCAGCCCGACGGCCAACCCTTGCCGCAGCATGTGACTGAACGGTCGCATGACTACCCCTCCTCGCCGCCCGTCGGCGGACCCCTTCCGTTCTCAACGCAGGCGTCCTTGCCTGTCCCGTCCCGGCCGACCCGCGCCTACCCCGACGGCGAGCCCACTGGAAGAATGTCCTTGGCGCGCGCCGCCGCCCTGCGGGGCGCAACACCCACTGGCTTGCGCCCGCGAGAGCATTCTCCTGGGCTGCCCGGAGCGCGGGGCAGCCTATGCAGCGTCCTTGCTGGGTCGCGGGCTGGTGCCTCCACCCCACTCCGTTGGCGACATGTAAGTTGTTAGCCAAACTCCGATAACCTAGCTTCCTAATTTATCGGAACTTAACGCTGTCTGTCAAGGTGGGATTATCAGACCAAGTGCCAAACCGCTAGCCTACGCACGCTCCACCCGGTGGCCGACCACGCCGGGTCGGCGGGGCCCGCCGGCCTTCACGCCCAGACGCCCGGGATAGGCCTGCGACAAATCGGGCACCGGCCGTGGCGTAAGTTATTGCTGAGAATCTTGAACCCCAAACGCTCGACGACGACCGTCTTGCAGCCGTCGCAGTAGGTGTTGGTGTCCCTGTGCGGGGCGATGTTCGAGGTGTACACGTGGCGGAGCCCGGCCTCGCGGGCTACCGCACAGGCCGACTCCAGCGTGGGCACCGCCGTTCGGGGCAGGTCGGTCAGCTTGTAGAGGGGCACGAAACGGGCGAAGTGCAACGGTACGTCCTTGCCCAGTTCCGCGTGGACCCAGCGCGCCAGGGCTGAAACGTCTTCCATGCGGTCGTTGTAGGTGGGCACGACGAGATTGATGATCTCCAGCCAGCAGCGCGTCCGCTCGTGCAGCGTCTTGATGGCCGTCAGCACGGGATCGAGGCGCGCGCCGCAGACCTCCTGGTAGAACCCATCGTCAAAGCCCTTCAGCGTGATGGCGAAGGCGTCGGCGTACCTGGCCAGCTCGAGCAGCGGTTCCGGATGCACGAAGGCGGACGTGCCGACGACGATCTTGATCCCGGTTTCCTTCGCCTGAACGGCGATGTCACGGGCGTATTCGAGGAAGGCGATCGGCTCGGTGTAGGTGAAGCCGATGATGTCGAGCTTGTGCTTGCGGGCGGCCGCGACCGCCTCGCGCGGCGAGAGCTCGAACGTTTTGAGCTGGTCCGGGCGTTCCTGGGCCTGCTGCCAGTTCTGGCAGTAGAGGCAGCCCAGGTTGCAGCCGCCGCAACTGATGGTGAGCATGCGCGCCCCGGGGCGGAAGTGGTTGATGGGCAGCTTCTCGATCGGGTCGACCTGGACGATGCACGGGTTGCCGTATCCGAGGGCGTAGTGCACGCCGCCGCGATTGATGCGGGCTCGGCAGCGGCCGACCTCGCCGTCGTGGAGGACGCAGGCGTGCGGACAGACGCCGCAGGCGACGCTGCCGTCGGGGAAGGCCTCGAAGTGATCGACGCGGCGCGTCGGCTTGCTGGTGGCAGGGGTCGCGACCGCGGCTGCCTGGGCCCACGTGGCCCGCTTACCCAGCAGGCATGCCCTGGTCACGCCGTACCCCAGCGCGGACAGAAACGCGCGTCGATTCAGCCCTTCATGGCTCATCGTGTCGTCTCGCCGAGTCACGACGCCCGCCGATCCGCCCCGGTGGTCGCTGGGGTGCGACGACACGCCTCCACAGCATGGGGAGCCCGACACACGGAACGCGGTGGCATGGCCAAGCGCAGCGCCGCCGTGCCTCTTCACGCGTCCCAGGCTACTGTCTCCACCAGCGTGCCGGCGCCTTCGGCTTGGGCGTGCCACCCGCCGGGGCCGTGGTTCACCTGCCGGCGGCGAGGGGACCTCGCCGCAGTTGTTCACCGCGGATCCGCAGTTGCTCGATGAATTCGGGTTGCAGGATGAAGCGGCTGATCGGGCCCGGCAGGCCCCGATCGTGTGTCAACGCCGCGATCTCCGTCTTGAGTTCCCGCACTCGATCACGCCGAGCGATGCGGGCCGCCAACTCGCCTTTCTGAATCGCGAAGTCCACGTCGGACAGCCGGCGGGCGTCTTCGATGGTCTTGCGCAGCAGGGTCCGTCGCTCCTGCTGCTCCGACGCCGGAAGCGGGCCCACGTGCTCGGTCTCCTTGGCCAGCAACTCGTCGATCGCCGCGTCCGTGCGCTGCGGCGTCAATCTGCGTGCCCGGGTGAGGAAGCGTTCCAACTGGGAGCTGTCGTTGGCCTGGCCGACGCGTACGGGGTCTTTCAGATTCTTGGGCGGAATCAGGCAGGCCTTGTACTCGGCGAGCACCTCGCGCTGCCCCCGGTTGAGCACCTGCTCGACGGCCGTCTCCAACTCGAGGACCGCGGCCGCCAGATCGCGCCGGGCGTCGGGCCCGCGGCCGCGGCTCTTGAGCTCCGCCAGCGCCGGCCGGGTCGCGTCATAAACACGGGTGACGCGGTCGATCTGTTCGACGCTCAGATGCAGCCCATTGATGAGGTTCCAGTTGTTGATCTCGGTCCGGAGACACCGCACCCGGGCCTGTTGCTCGCGGTGGCGGTCGATGGGGTGGGCGGGGGTGCCCTGTTGCAGGACCTGTGCGGCACCGCGCATCGTGTGGGTGGGTTCGACTCCGGCCAGTCGGCACAAGGGGTCGGCCGCGGCCGGGTGGAGGAGCAGGTTGCCAACCCGGCCGACCGTGGGGTTCATCGGCCGTTCCAGTTCGCGCAGCGCGCGCTGGGCCTCCGTGAGTTCATCGCGTTGGGCCTCACGCTGCGCCTGGGCTGCGGCGGCTTGGAGGTGCCGCCGCACGGCGCCGCGGGCGTCCACCGGCGGGGCGGAACGTTGCCGGTTGGGATGGAACTCCTCGACGAACACGCGTTGCGTGGGCGTGAGCAGTTCGGTCGCCTGGTCTTCCAGAGCAAGGAGCCTGCGGGCTTTCTCCTCTTGCGCGAGCTTGGCCTGGTGGTTGAGCTGGGCCGTCCGCCGCTCGACGTCGGGCGTGAAACCCTCGTTGAGGCTGTCCTGGCGGGCGAAGTCCGTGAAGGCGGGTACCAACTCGTCGTGGAGTTCCGCAGTGCTCTGGTAGTCCTCGATGTGCACGACGGCTGACTGCTCGATGAGCGGCAGCAGGGCCCGAGCCTGTTGACGCGTGAGCCCGAGACAGCTCAAGAGTTCGTCGGCGGCCTGGGCTTGTTCCTGCCAGTCGGACACGGCCTTGGGCGTGGAGCCGACCATCCAGTCCCGATCGCCCGCGCGTGCGGTTGGGAGGAGCACCACAAGAGCCATCGCTCCACTCAAGCAGAGCAGGCCGCCCAGCAGTCGTGCCGTCGCGGACCAATGAAGACGTCTCATGGTGCGCGTTCTCCCTTTTGCGGTTCAGGTCAACGGCCTATTGGGAGAGGCAGCGGAGCCGGTGCAGGTACTGCACGAAGCGGTGCGATCGGCGCCCTCCGCGCCGTCGGCTGCCGGTGCCGGCGCTGCCTCCTCAGCAGGCAGTCCCGAGCCCAGTATTCCTTGATTGTACAACGGCCCCAGTTGTCCCTTATTGCGTTTGCTAAACTGCGCGAGGGCCAAGTCGGCGTAGCACGCACTGCCGGTGCGGTGCACACCCCTTCGGTGGTCACGTAGTCGCGCGGAGGTGAAGCGACAGTGGCGTGTGTCAGGCCGGTTGAGGGCAGAGACGGTGTTGGCGGTGATCGTGTTCCGATAAGCAAGGCTTGCACCATGGTTCGTGTGTCCCTGCAACAATTCGCGTCGCAATGGCGCATTCTTGTAGGGGTGCAATATACTACGGTGTGCGTTACTTCCGGGCTGCTGGAGATGCGGATCGTAGCGCGATTCGGGCGCTTTTTTTGAACAACGCGCGGTTTTGGGGCGTATTTTGGTTGCATTGGTACCGATTTCGTGCTATATGAAATAGTACCGAAAGGGTGCGGTTTGCGAGGCGATGCGGTGGGTGGCCGCGGGGCAGCGAGACATAAGGGGTAACGGTCGTGGTGATACCAGTATGCGAGGACTTGCGGTCGGGTTCTGAGCGAGGGCTGGAGCACCTCTGGTACGTGGCGGACCGGCGGATTCGCTCCGTCGAGGCCGCTGAGCGCGCGGCAGAGTTGGCGGAGTGGGTGTCCGGGCGCGTGAAGGTAGCAGAGGAGCCAAGTGAACAGGAACTGTTCGCGGGGCTACACACGTGTGCTTACCGGGCGAGCCTGCGGGGGCGCGGACAGATGGTGGCGGCCGACGAGCGTGCGGTGTGGTGCCGGCGTTGGGGCGAGTTGCGGACGTACCTGGTGGAACAGAACCTCGGGCTGGCGTACTCGATGATGAAGCGGTTCGGGGCGAAGGACCTGGACCGGGACGAACTGCGGAGTGAGGCGTTATGGGCGTTGATGCGGGCGGTGGACCGGTTCGACCCGTGGCGGGAGTGCCGGTTCAGCACTTATGCGTGCAACGCGATTCGGCGGGCGCTGGTGACGCACTGGAAGAAGGTGGGGCGGTACCGCCGGGTCTTCCCGGCCCACCATGACGGCAGCTACGAGGAACTGCTGGAGCGTGACGAGGCGACGGACCTGTATGTGGAACGCTTGCAGCAGGTACTCGAGCACAACCTGGGCGAGTTGACAGCACTGGAGGCGAAGATCCTGAATCGCCGGTTTCCGCTGGACTCGAGTCGGCGGCTGACGCTGCAGCAGATCGGCGACTCGATCGGGTTGAGCAACGAGCGGGTGCGGCAGTTGCAGAACCGGGCGTTGGGCAAGCTGCGGGCCGTGCTCGATGCGGACCCTGCTTTGCAGTAATAGCGCGCCGGCCCGGGCTGCGCGGCAGTATTGGCCGCGCGGTGGCAGGCTGGCGCGGCATCGACGATGACCGTAGCCGCGGGCAAGGGTGACTCGTGGCGACGCAGGTGCGTGGGAGCGACGCACCTGCGTTTTTTTTTGGGGGGGGGCGCGTGGGGCGGTGGGGTGCGCCAGCGCGTTGTCGTCCAAGGCGTTGCGCAGGTTGTGGCAGGTTGCGCTGGGGAGGAAGAGGGTCTCGGGTTCGCCCAGTTTGCGGTCAAGGCGAGAAGCAAAATCTGCCGATTCTGTGGGGAAGCGTCAGGAGGACGCCGGGGTGGGAGTGGTGCGCTCAGGAGGAGCGTGATGGCCGATCGGACCGGCATTTCCGCGGGGGTCGCGGGCAAGTGGCAGATCCCGCTGTTCCTCGTGTCGGTGACCGTGCTGGGGGGGGCGCTGTACCTGTTGCGTCCGCGGCCGGCGTCTATTCCGCTTGCCGAAGCCACATCGACGCTCGAATCACTGATTTCCGGCGGTTTGTTTGAGATGGCCATCGAGTACGGGGTGCCGCTGCTCGCGGTGGAGGGGCGCAGCGAGGCGGAGTTGGCGCCAGTGTACCTGTGGCTGGCGCGGGCGAAGCACGGGCTGGCGTTGCAGCGTGGGGACAAGACGGCGGAAACAGTCGGGCAAATCCACGAGTATTACGGGATCGCGCAGCGGCAGGGGTGTGCCCTGACCCCCGAGGATTACGAGCGCATCGGTCACGTCTGTGAAGGCGAGGGGAAGCTGGCCGACGCGGTGGAGCAGTTCGAGCGGGCGATGGCGGAGGGCTTGCGGAACACGGCGGACCTGCGTCGGCACGTGCTGGAGCTGCGTCGTTATGGTCTGGGGGTGGGCACGGAGGAGATGGATGCGGCCCTTGATGACTTCCTGGAGCGACTGGACGACGAGCGGCTGGACCTGCGGTTGTGGGGGCTGCAACAGAAAGTGGAGACGTTGAGCGCGCTGGGGCGTGCGGACCATGCGGCGACGCTGCTGGCCCGCGAGCGGGAGCGTTTCGTCGATTCGGACCTGGCGGAGCATTTCGAGTACCTGGAAGCGTTGCTGCTGGCGCAGACGGGGCAGACGCATGAGGCGGAGGCCTTGTTGCGGAGCGTGCGGAACCGGGTGGATGCGAGCTCGGAGCTGAACGCCATGACGGGACTGCTGCTGGGCCGGGTGGTGCTCAGCGACGGGGGTCCGCAGCGGCCGCAGGAGGCGTTGGCGTTCTTCGAGGACGTGACGCACCGCCATGCGTTCAGCCCGTACACGGTGGCGAGCCGGGTGGGGGCGGCGGAGGCGTTGGCGCTGCTCGAACGGCACGAGGAGGCGGTGGAAGCGTATCGGACGGCCGTGCAGGAGCTGCGCGACATGCCGCCCAGCAGCGTGGTGAGCCGGGATGCGGTGCGGGTCTCGCTGGCGGTGCAGGCGGAGGCGCAGAAGCAGAAGGGGAGACTGGAGGCGGCGCTGGCGTACGCGGAGCTGGCGGTGGCGCTGGTGGAGCGGAGCAACGCGGAGCAGGCGGCGCCCTTGCTGGAACAGTTCGGGGCGTTGCAGGCGGCGCGGGCGGAGGAGTTGTTCCGACAGGCGCAGGACTTGTCGGTGGCAGGCGGGGACGGGGGCGTGCCCGAGGCGGTGGGCGGCACGGGCGACGGAACGGACGTGAGCGTCGCGACGGGCCTGTTGCGGGAGGCGGAGGGACTGTACGCGTCGGCCGCGGGCACGTACATCGAGCTTTCGCGTCTGAACACCCTGAACGAAGCGGCCAGTGCCGAGGCGAGTTGGCAGGCGGCGGAACTGCTGGCGCGGGCCGGACTGCGGGAGCGTGCGGCCCGTTTGTTCGACGCCTTCGCGCGCGAGCGCCCGACGCACGTGCTGGTGGCGCGGGCGCTGTTGCGGACGGGGCAGTTGCGGCAGGCGCTGGGGCAGTTCACGGCGGCGATCGAGGCGTACCAGGAGTGTTACCGGCGGTTTCCGCATTCGCTGGACGGGGCGCGAGCGCTGGTGCCGCTGGCGCGGTGTTACTTCGCGTTGGGGCCCCAGCAGGACGAGCTGGCGTGCAAGACGCTGCAAGTCGTGCTGGACGACTCGGAGCTGTTTACACCGGAGGCGGCGGAGTTCGCGGAAGCGTTGTTTCTGCAGGGGGAGGTGTTGAACCGGCGGGAGCAGTACGAGCGGGCGATTGCGACGCTGGAGGAAGCGCTGGAGCGCTACCCGAATGATCCGCGGGGCTTTCGCGCCCGATTCGTGCTGGCGGATAGCTACCGGCAGAGCGCGCTGGCGTTGAAGCGGGAGCTGGCGGAGGCGAAGTTCGCCGGCGAAATCGAGTACATCCGCAAGGAGTCAGCGCAGCGATTCATCGAGGCGCGGGAGTTGTATCGCGGGCTGATCAACGAGTTTGCCCTGCGGGCGCCGGAGCAGCTCAGCGTGATGGAGAGGATGTACTACCGGCACGCGTGCCTGTACGAGGCGGACTGTTTTTACGAGAGCCGGGAGTACAAGCAGGCGCTGAAGCTGTACGAGGAAGCGGCGGCGACGTTCAAGGACCATCCGTCGGGGCTGGCGGCCTACGTGCAGATTGTCAACTGTCATGCGTTTCTGGGGCAGCCGGCGGAGGCGCGGGCGGCGCTGGCGCGGGCGCAGATCCTGGTGGAGGCGATGCCGGCGGTGAGTCTTGCGGACTCGATTTCGCCGGTGACGCGCAAGGACTGGGAGCGGTACTTCGCGTGGCTGGGTGAGTCGAACTTCGCCTGGAAGGAGTAGCACAATGACGACGGAGCCGAAGCAGGCGAAGGCGCCGCCGGCGGCAGTCGCGGCGGTCAGTGATCCGGAGCAGGTGCTGGGGTGGCTGCGGGAGCAGGGCGCGGGGTACGAACAGTTGGAGACGTTGGCGCGGCGACAGCGGGCGGTGCTGAATGCCGCGGACCCCGAGCCGCTGCTGGCGCTGCTGGCGGAGCGGCAGAAGCTGACCGCGCACCTGACGGTGCTGGCGGAGCGTCTGCAGCCGGCGCGGCGGCAGTGGGCGCAGTACCAGCAGTGTCTGGCGCCCGCCCAGGCGGAGGAGGCGGAGTGCCTGTTGCGGGTGATGGGTGAACGACTGGACCGGGTATTGGCGAGTGATGCCGAGGACGCGCGGGTGCTCGCGGCGCGCAAGGCGGCCGTGGCGAGCGGGCTGCGGCAATCGCAGACGGTGAACGCGGCGCTCAACGCGTACCAAACGGCCCCGCACCCGGCGGGCAGACTGGATCAAACGCACAACGAAGCATGACCACAACGCTACAGCGACAACCAAGGGGCGTTCGCCTGCGGGAGCGTCCGGGGTGCGACCCGGCGGCCGGTACGCCGGCGACGCCGGATGAGGAAGGGGCCGTGGGCGTGGCGGTGGCGCCCGGGTGCGAAGCGGCGCAGCCGGCCGGCGGGAACACTGGGGCGCTGCCAACCGACGGGGTGCGCGCGGCCGACGGTGGTGTTGCTGCTGGGCCGCTCCCTTACGGTCGCGGTTCGGATCCGCGTGCCCGAATGGCGCAGGGTCAGGGGGAAGCCGCGACGGACCTGGGCGCGCTCATCCGTGCGTACAGCGCGGTGGCGGAGCGGTTGCGGGAATCGCACGAGTTGCTGCAACGGGAGGTGGCGCGCCTGCACGAGCAACTGGCGGAGAAGGACAAACTGCTGGAACGGCGGGAGCGGCTGGCGGCGCTGGGGGAGATGGCGGCCGGCGTCGCGCACGAGATCCGCAATCCGCTGGGCGGCATCGAGTTGTACGTGTCGCTGCTGGAACGTGACCTGGCGGAGCAGCCGCGGCCGCTGGAGATCGTACGACGCATCGGGGCGGGCGTGCGCAACCTGGACCACATCGTGAGCGACATTCTGGCGTTCGCGCGGGGTTCGGAGCCGCAGTTGCGTCCGGTGCGGCTGGGGGAAGTGGTGCAGGAAGCGTTGACGCAGGCGGCGCCGCTCATTCGCGCCCACGATATCGAGCTGGTGACGGAGGCGGGGCTGGAGGAGGCCGAGCTGGTGTGCGACGCGCGGCAGCTCGAGCGCGTGCTGGTGAACCTGTTGTTCAACGCGATTGAAGCGGTGGGGGAAGGCGGGCGGGTGACGCTGGGGTTGGGGGACAAGCCGCGGGCGGGATGGGTGTCGATGCACGTGACGGACAACGGGCCGGGCATGGGGCCGGAGTTGTTGCCGCGCGTGTTCGATCCGTTTGTGACGACGAAGCACACGGGGACGGGGTTGGGGCTGGCCATCGTGCACCGCATCGTGGAGGCGCACGGGGGGCAGATCACCGCGCGCAACCGACCCGAGGGGGGCGCGGTGTTTGAGGTGACGCTGCCGGCGGGCGGCGAAAGGAGTCGAGCCGATGGCGCGGATTTGCGTGGTGGATGACAAGGCGATCCTGCGGGAGTCGCTCCAGGCGACGCTCGAACGGGAAGACCACGTGGTGACGACGTTCGGCGACCCGGTCGAGGCGCTGGCGGCGTTGCGGCAGGAGGCGTTCGACGTGGTGTTGTCGGACCTGAAGATGCCGCGTCTGGATGGGATCGGGCTGCTGCGGGCCTTGCGCGAGAACGGGTGCGACACGCCGGTGGTCATGATGACGGCGTATGCGACGGTGGCGACGGCGGTCGAGGCGATCAAGCTGGGCGCGTTCGACTACCTGCAGAAGCCGTTCGAGGCGGACGCGATCGTTGTGGCGATCGAGCGGGCGCTGGAGCACGCCCGGTTACGCAGCGAGAACGAGGCGTTGCGGACGTCGCTCAACGACCTGCGGCCGCGGCGGACGCTGGTGGGCTCCGCGCGGGTGATGCGGGAGCTGCGGCGGCAGCTTGACCTGGTGGCGGCCGGGCAGGCGACGGTGCTGGTCACCGGTGAGTCGGGGACGGGGAAGGAACTGGTGGCGTCGTATCTGCACGCCGCGTCGCCGCGGGCGGCGCGACCGATGTTGTGCCTCAACTGTGCCGCGCTGTCGCCGCACCTGCTGGAAAGCGAGCTGTTCGGCCACGAGCGCGGGGCGTTCACCGGTGCGGAGCGGACGAGAAAAGGACGGTTTGAGCTGGCGGACGGCGGGACGCTGCTGCTGGATGAGATTTCCGAGATGGCCCTGCCGTTGCAGGCAAAGCTGCTGCGCGTGTTGCAGGAGGGTGAGTTCGAGCGGGTGGGTAGCAGCACAACGCGGCGGGCGGACGTGCGGGTAATCGCCACGACGAACCGCAACCTGGCGGACTGGGTGACGCGGGGGCGCTTCCGCGAGGACCTGTTCTATCGTCTCAACGTGTTGCCCGTGGCGTTGCCACCGTTGCGGGAACGGGTGGAGGACATTCCTGAGCTGGTGGAGTACTTCCTGCAGCAGGCGGGTTCGGCGCCGGGCGGGCGAATGCTGCGGTTGGCGCCCACGGCGCTGCCGGTACTGATGCGCTACGGCTGGCCGGGCAACGTGCGCGAGCTGGAGAACTTCTGTCAACGAGCGGCCACGCTGTGCCCGGGGGGCGTCATTACGGCGGAGCTGATTGAGCCGTGGCTGGCGTCGAACCGTACCGTGCAGGTCGAGGGACTGGGACACTTGCGCGAGGGTCGGCTGCTGGCCGACATGGAGCGGCAACTCGTCGAGCGGACGCTGGCGCGGTTCAACGGGCATCGGGTGCGCACGGCGAAGGCGCTGGGCATGGGCGTGCGGACGCTGGGCATGAAGCTGAAGCAATGGCGGGAGGAGGACGAGTCGCGGCAGCGGACGGCCGTGGCGTGTACGAACTGAGGCGGCCGGGCGAGGGTTGCGTGAGGCGCAGGAACCGCGCGGCCGCGCAGTTGTTGCCGGCACGGCGGGGGTTCAAACGGGCCCCGCGGTGCTGGGAGCCGGGGGAGGAAGTGCTGGTATGAGGTGTGCACCCGGTGGTGTCAACCGGCGCCGTGCGCCCGCGGGCCGCTGCTCTTGCGGGTGGCGTGCCCAAGGCGAAGGTGCCGGCATGGGGTTGCCGGAGGCGGGCGCTTGTTCGGGGGAGAGTGCCTGGCGGCGCTGCGCTTGGCCATGCCACCCTTGCCGACGTTCGACGGGTGGCCGAGGTCTTTCGGACCTCGGGGGACTGACGAGGCGTACCTGGCGCGCGTGAGACGCGGGTGAGGTTTCGGCAATGTTGGTGACGTCGATCACGGAGCGGGGCGCGCTGCCGGTGCTGGCGAAGACGCTGGCGTACAACGAGGCGCAACTGCGCGTGATCGCGGAGAACGTGGCGAACTACGGGACGCCGGGCTACCGGGCCAAGCACCTGGACCGGGCGGGGTTTCAAGAGGCGCTGCGGGAGGCCATCGAGGAACGCGGCAGTGACGTGGGCAGGCCGCTGGTGGTCGAGCAGCCAGGCCAGGTGACAACGGATGAGTCGGGGGCGTTGCGGGTGACGCCGCAGGAGACGCCGGTGCAGAACATCCTGTCTTACGACGGGACGAATATGTCGCTCGAACGGGAGATGGCGGAGCTGTCCCGGACGGGCATGTCGCACCAGTTGTTCAGTGCGTTGCTGACCAACCGGTTTGACGGATTGCGGAAGGCGATCCGCGGGATGCCGTAACGCGCTTGACGGCGTGTTCAAGGGCGCATGCCCACCCCCGCCGACGACGGGCGAGGGCAGGGCACCCGGCGGGGAGGGCGCGGCGGTAGCGAGGGTGGTTTGACGTATGTTCACGGTGCTCGACATCGCGACCTCGGGGCTGGTGGCGCAGCGTGCGAACCTTGAGGTGATCGCGGGCAACATTGCCAACCGCGAGGTGACGCGGCAGGCGGATGGCACGTCCACGCCGTACCGGCGGCGGGTAGCGCTGTTTGCGGCGGGCAACCCGACCGCCGGGGGCGACGCGCCGGGCGTGCACATTGCGAGCATCATCGAGGACCCGTCGCCGTTCGAGCTGCGCTATGACCCGCAGCATCCGGACGCCCTGAAGGAAGGTCCGCAGGCCGGGTACGTGCAAATGCCCAACGTGGACTACCACACGGAGATGGTGAACGCGATGGTGGCCGCGCGGGCGTATGAGGCGAATGTGACGGTGCTGGACATGGCGAAGGCGATGGCGAGCAGCACGTTGCGGTTACTGGCATAGCGGTAGGGCTGTGGAGGCCGGCGTCTTGCGGGTGGAAAGGCATGGCGGCGCTGCGCTTGGCCATGCCACCCCGCCGACGCGGAAGTTGTGAAGCCTGGCGAGCCCGCCGGGGGGCGACGCTACGAAGCGGGTGGCGACGCCGCGAAGGATCAAGGGCAGGGAGGCACGATGGTAGATCCGATTCAGGCGATGCAGGTCGGGCGCGTCAGTGGTCCGGTTTCCGGCGCGGGGGCGGGGCCAGCGTCCGCGGTGCCGGCGACCGACTTCAAACGCTTGTTGCTCGACAGCCTCGACGAGGTGAACCGCTTGCAGCAGGAGGCGGACGCGGGCGTGCAGCGTCTGGCCACGGGCGAGACGCAGAACGTGGCGGAGGTGCTGGCGGCCGTCAACAAGGCGGGGATCGCGTTCGACCTGCTGATGCAGGTACGCAACAAGCTGCTGGAGGCCTACGAGCAGGTGCAGCAGATGCGGGTGTAGCGGCATGGGTGCGGGGCGACGGGGCGGTGGAACCGCCGGCGTCCCGTGGGTTTCTCTTCTCTTTCCTCGGTGAGTGAGGTAGCAGGCGATGGAGCGACTGCGACAGCTCATCAACCACATCGTCACGCAACTGGGCGTGCTGAGCGTTTCTCAGCGCATTGCGATTGCGTTGTGCGCGGCGCTGGTGGTCGTGGCAGTGCTGTGGCTGATGCAGTGGTCGGCGGAGCCGGACATGGTGCCGCTGGTCACGACGGACTTCAGCCTGGAACAGTTGCAGGCGGCCGAGGAGGCCTTGAAGTCGAACGGGGCCAAGTACTCGGTGCACGGCAGCCGCGTGTACGTGCGGGCGGCCGACAAGGACAACCTGATCCGCGTGCTGCACCAGGCGAAGGCGCTGCCGGAAGACGCCCTGTACGATCTGGCGGCGCACGTGACGGACTCGAACCCGTTTCTTGCCCCCGAGGCGCGCAAGACGCAGGAGGTGTACGCGCTGGGCAACGAGTTGGGCAAGATCATCGCTACGTCGCCGTTGATTGAGCGGGCGCGGGTGGTCATTAACCCGGTAACGAAGCGGACCCTGGGACGCGAGGGCAACGTACCGACCGCGTCCGTGCTGGTGACGCTGGCGCCCGGCAAGGAGATGTCGCAGGAGACGGTGGAGTGGCTGGCGAAGTTCGTGGGCGGGGCCGTTACCGGGCTGAAACCTTACAATGTGTTTATCAGTGATGCCCGCACCGGACGGGCGTTCAGCGTTCCCCACCCGGATGATGCCCTCGGCGTGTCCTACCTGGCCGAGGTGAAGAAGCGGGAGAACCACCTGCTCAGCAAGGTGCACGACGCGCTGGCTTACATTCCCGGGGTGCGGGCGACGGTGAGCGTCGAGCTGGACACGCGAAAGCGCACGGCCGAGCAGTACACGTATGACAAGCCGCAGCCGCGCAAGGAGATGGTGAACGAGACGCAGACCAACGCGGGCAGCGGGGCGAGCGAAACCGGCGTGCAGGCGAACGTGGGGACGGCCTTGACGGGGAACCCCGCGGGGCAGACCAGCAGTACGGAGAAATCCGAGACCGAGAACTTCCCCGGCAACCTCACGAAGACGGAGCGGATCGAGGATCAGACCCTGGCCACCAAGACGGTAACGGCCACGGTGAGCATCCCGCGCAGTTTCGTCGTGAATCTCTTCAAGCTCAAGAACCCCGACGTGGCGGCGCCGACCGACGAGGACATCGCCACGGAGCGGACGGACCAGGTGAAACAGGTGACGGCCGTCGTGGAGCGCATCGTCATGGCGAGTCCGGGGAGCGTGCAGGTGGACGTGTTCCCGGACATGAACTGGGACGGCAAGAGCGGACCGGGGTGGGGCGACGCGGGGGCGACGCTGGTGATGGGCGAGGCGACGCAGGGGCAGCAGGCGGTGGACCTGGTGCGGGCATATGGGCCGCAGGCGGGGCTGGGCGTGCTGGCGCTGATGAGCATGTTCATGATGCTGCGCGTGGTGCGGCGGTCCAGCGATATGGTCAAGAAGCTCAAGCCGCTGGCGGAGGCCGGGGAGGATGATGGGGAGGACATGCTCAAGGTAGGGCCCGCGCCGGTGGGGCAGGCGATTGCCAGCGAGAGCCTGCTGATGGGCAAGGAGGTCGATGACGAGACCCTGCGGTATCAGCAACTCGGCGAGGAGGTTTCCAAGATGGTCGAGGACGACCCGACGGGGGCGGCCGACCTCATTCGCCGCTGGGTCCAGGAGCAGGATTGAGGCGGCGCGCGGCGCGTAACGCGGGGTGAGCGATGGCCAAGGACAAGAACAAGCCCGGTCAGACCATCGAGTACGAAGCGGTCAAGGGGACCATGAAGGCGGCGGTTCTGCTGCTGGCCCTGGACCGCGAATCGGCCGCGACCGTGCTGAAACTGCTGGATGAGGACCTGGTCGAGGAGGTTACCCGCGAGATCGCGCAGATCGACCTGGTGGACGTACACACGCGCGGGAAAGTGATCGAGGAGTTTTACAACCTCGCGCTGGCCCGCCAGTACGTGCAGCAGGGCGGTCTGTTGCACGCGAAGGCACTGCTGGATCGGGCGTTGCCGTCCGACCAGGCCAGCCGCGTCCTGAAGATGATCGAGCATCAGGTCTACCAGCAGCCGTTTGCCTTTCTCGGCAAGACGGACAGCGAGAACCTGACCGCGTTCATACAGGACGAGCACCCGCAGACGATCGCCCTGATCCTCTCGCACCTGACCGCGAGCAAGGCGTCGGAGATACTGGCGGGTCTGCCGACGGCCAAGCAGGTCGAGGTGGTTTCCCGCATCGCCAACATGGATAACACCAACCCCGAGGTCATCAAGGAGGTGGAAAAGGGGCTGGAGATGCGGCTTTCGGGGATCGTGTCGCAGACGTTCCAGAAGGTCGGTGGCATCGACGCGGTGGCGGCCATGCTCAATCTGGCTGACCGCTCCACGGAGAAGGGCATCCTCGAGGCTCTCGAATCGGAAGACCCGGACCTGGTGGAGCAGATTCGCCGCCTGATGTTCGTGTTCGAGGACATCATGCTGGTGAATGACAAGGGCATCCAGGTGGTGCTCAAGGAGATCGAGAACGATGAACTGGCCCTGGCCCTGAAGACGGCCAGCCCGGACCTGCGGGAGAAGATCTTCCGCAACATGTCGGAGCGGGCGGCGCAGTTGATCAAGGAAGAGATGGAATACATGGGGCCGGTGCGCGTCAGCGACGTCGAGGCGGCGCAGCAGAAGATCGTGGACGTGGTGCGGCGGCTGGAGGACGCGGGCGAGATCATTATCTCCGGTCGCGGCGGCGAGAAGGAACTGATTGTGTAGAAGTGCTCGTCCGCCTCTCCCCCCAGGGGGAGAGGGCCGGGTGAGGGGGCACGCGGATGGCCACGGTGATCAAGGCAGGCTCGGCCGGGCCGCTGCTGAACCGGCTCACTACGGTGGACCTGGCAGACCACCTGGCGGAGGCGCGCGCCGTGGTGGAACAGGCGCGGCAGGAGGCGACGCGGATCGTAGCGGCCGCCCGGCAACGCGAAGCGAGTCTCTTCGAGCAGACGCGGGCCCGCGGCGCCGAGCAGGGGTACCAGGAGGGCTTCGAGCGGGGACAGGCGGAAGGCAGAGCGGCAGCCCACACCGAAGCGGTGGCAAGCTTCCAGCAACAAGAGGCCCAGGTGATCGCCGCCCTGCGCCAGGCCATTACGCAGATCGAGGGTTTCAAGACGGACCTGCGTCTCCAGGCCGAGCGGGACTTGCTGGAGTTTGCGGTCGAGGTGGCGCGGAAACTGACGTTCGCGGTGGGACGCGTGTCCCCGGAGGCGGCGCAGGAGAACTTCCGGCGGGCGCTCGAACGCGTGGCCGCGCGGACCAGCCTCACAGTGCGCGTGCACCCGGACGACGTGGATGCTCTGCGGATGTTCGCCCCGCAGGTGCTGGAACAGAACGCCCGCGACGAGGCGGTGAAGATTGTGCCCGACGCGCAGGTGACGGCCGGTGGGTGCATCGTCGAGCACGCGGCGGGTCAGGTGGACGCGACGCTGGAGACGCAACTGGAGGCGCTGGTGACCCTGCTGTTGGGACGGGAGGCACGCGATGGCTGACCTGTTCGCCGAGCCTCGACGCCTGGTGCAGCGGACGGCCACGGTGCAGGTGACCGGGCGCGTCGTGCAGGTGACGGGCCTGACGGTGGTGGCGGAGGGTTTGCCGTTGCCGGTGGGGTCGTTTTGCACGATCACGCGGGCGCATGCGGAGTCGATCCCGGCGCAGGTGGTGGCGTTCCAGGCGGGGCGCACGGTGCTGATGACGTTGCAGGAACCGCAGGGCGTGGGCGCCGGGGACTGCGTGCGGAGCGCCGCCGCGTTGCAGTTCGTGCCGGTGGGGCGGCAGATGCTCGGGCGCGTGGTGGACGGTCTGGGACGCCCGATCGACGGACACGGGGCTTTCAACGTGGAGGCGCATCTGCCTGTCTACCGGGAGGCGCCCCAGGCGCTGGCGCGGCGGCCGATCGACAGGCCTCTCAGTACCGGCATCCGGGCCATCGACGCGCTGCACACCGTCGGCGGGGGGCAGCGGCTGGGCATCTTCGCGGGCACGGGCGTGGGCAAGAGCGTGCTGCTGGGGATGATCGCGCGGTACACGGCCGCCGATGTCACCGTCGTGGCCCTGATCGGCGAGCGCGGACGGGAGGTCGGTGACTTCCTGCGGAAGGACCTGGGGCCCGAGGGACTGAAGCGCTGCGTGCTCGTAGTCAGTACTGCACATGAGTCGCCGGTGCTGCGGGTGCGGGCGGGCTTCGTGGCCACGGCCGTCGCGGAGTACTTCCGCGACCAGGGGCAGGACGTGCTGTTGCTGATGGACTCGACGACGCGACTGGCGATGGCGCAGCGGCAGATCGGGCTTTCCGCCGGCGAGCCGCCCACGACGAAGGGCTATCCGCCCAGCGTGTTCGCCCTGTTGCCGCAGTTGCTGGAACGCAGCGGGCGCACCGAACGCGGCAGCATTACCGGACTGTACACGGTGCTCGTGGAAGGCGACGACATCACGGAGCCGATCTCCGACGCCATCCGCGGGATTCTCGACGGGCACGTGTGGCTGGCGCGGGGGCTGGCCAATCGCGGGCACTACCCGGCGGTGGCCGTGCTGGAGAGCATCAGCCGCGTGATGGTCGACGTGGCCGAAACCGAGCACTTGCGGGCGGCGCGGACCGTGCGTCGCGTGCTGGCGGTGTGGGCGGACATCGAGGACCTGGTCAATATCGGCGCCTATGCGGTCGGGACGAACGTGGAGTTTGATGTGGCCGTGCAGATGAAGCCGCGCATTGATGAGTTCCTCCAGCAGGCGATTGCCGAGCGGGCGGAGTGGTCCGCCACGGTGCTGCGCCTGGTGGAGCTGGCCGGGGCGATCGAGACGCTGCGGGCCCAGTTGCAGGGGCGCCGTGCCGCGGCACCGGCGGCGTAGCAGGGGTGACCATCAGCCATGCCCGGTCGGTTCCGGTTTCGTCTCGAAGCGGTGCGCCGGGTGCGGCGGCAGGCGCAGGACGCGCAGCAGCGCGTGGTGGCCGGTGAGCAACGCGAACTGCTGCGACTGGAAGAGAACGTCCGCCAGTGCACGGAGCAGTTGCGGGCGCAGGTGCAGGCGGGGCGGCGGACGCTGCTGGGGACGGCGCTCGACGTGCCGTTGTTGCGCCGGCAGCAGTTTTATCGGGGCTGGCTGCAGCGCCAGATTCTGGAGACGCAGGCGACCGCCGACGCCCAACAGGCGAAGCTCGCCCGGGAGCGGGAGAAACTGGCCGAGCTGTCGCGGCGCCTGAAGGTGATCGAGAAGCTCCGCGAGAAGCAGTGGCTTCGCCACCGCACCGAGGCGCAGCGGGCGGAGCAGGTGGAGACCAACGAGATCGGCAACCAGATGTACGTGCGGCAGCGAGTGGAAGGCCCGGGTTCCTTGAGCCTGGGTGACTGATGACGCGAGCTGGTGGCCCAGGTTCTCTGCGCCGGGAGGTGTTTAGCGTGGGTGCCATGCCCTCACCCGCCGCAGGCGGGGGTGGGCATGTGCCGCGGCATGCTAACCCGCGACCGCGGTTGCGGGAAAGCACGGCACCTACAACGCCAACGACGCCAAACACATACCTGAACCTGGGGAACGCAAGAGCGCGGCGTACTGGGGCGGAGTCTGACGACCATGAATGGCACACTGATTCGACGGGCGTATGACATGGTCGCGCTGCTGGCGGTGCTGCACCTGCTCGCACTGGGCGCGCTAAGCACCTATCTGATCGGCAGCGGTACGTTGACAGGCGAGCGGGTGCAGCGCATCGCGGCCGTCCTGCGCGGCGAAGAGCCCGCGCCGGTGGAGACGCCGGCCACGGAGGCGAAGCCGGCGCCGCCGCCCCCGCCCCCCGTCGGGCAATCCGCGGAGGATGCTGCCCTGGCGGCCCAGCAGGACGAGGAGATCACGCGCCGGGAGGCCGAGCGCATCAAGGCGGAACTGGATCAGCGCTTGGCCACGGTCAACCGCGTCCTGCTGCAAGTGACGAAGAAACGCGAAGCCTGGGAACAGGAGGTGGCCGACGCCAACCGTCGTGCCCAGGAGCTGAACCAGACCGGCGACAACGAGGGTTTTCGCAAGGAGTTGGAGTACTTCGAGACGCTGTCGCCGAAGGTCGCCGTGCAGCACCTGCTGGCGAAGTCGAACGTGGACGAGGCCGCCCGCATCCTGCTGGCGCTCGATGCGGGCAAGGGCAAGAAGATCATCGAGGCGGCCAAGCGCGGCAACGACCTGGAACGCATGAAGATGATCCTGCAACGGCTGCGCGAAGTGGCGCCGAACCGCTCGGCGGAGCTGGAGAGCAACGGCTAACCGACCGGGGGCGTATGACGTGCAATCGCTGACGACAACTTCGCCCCGCGCGGTGGGCAATGAGGCACCCGGTGGCGGGCGCGCGCCGGCGACGGGGCAGCCGTCAGCCCGGCAAGCGTCCGTGACCTCGGCCTTCGAGGTTTTGCTGAGCGCCTGCTGGGGGACGGCGCCTGACCGCCTGGCGGCCATGCTGGATGCCTCCGCGGAGCAGATGTTCGAGGCGCCGCCGGGATCGGCGGAGCAGAGCGCCCAGGCACGCCGGGAAGACGCAGCACCCGCAGAAGGAGACATGACGAGCAAGCGCGTGGAAGCCTTGCGTGCCCACCGGGCCGCAGGCGAGCCGACGCAGGCCGGCGGGGAGTCCGTTGTCACCGGTGCCGTGGGCGTTGCGAGCGGCGGCGGGGCGGCGGACGGCGCACGCAGCACCAGTGGCGACGATGCGGGTGCGACCGACGCGCGCACGGTCGGTCGGGCCTTCGACGGGCTGAGTGACAGAGCGTGGCAGGAAGTGGCCGCCCGCTCCACGGGGTCGGGTGCCTCCGGTGGACGCGGGCAAACGACGTCGCAGGCGCCGGCGCCCGGTTCAGGTGCGCCACCCGTGTTGACCGCAACGGTGCTAACGGATGCGGTAGCAAATGCGGGGCAGGCGGGAAGCCAGAGCGTCGCCCGCCAGGTGGCGGAACTGCTCAACTCCGGACGCGCGGGCGAGGCGACCTCGGTTCGCAGCGTCCCCGCGACGGCGGCGGACGCGCGTACGGCTGCGACCATGCGCGCGGCAGCGCCGTCCGCGACCGGCTCCAAGCAGTCCGGCGCGACCGCGGCCAGGACGCCGGTTCCCGATGAGACGCGCTCGCCGCTGTTCGAGCGGCTGGTGCGGACAATGAAGTTGCAGGGCGGCTGGCGCAGTTCCAGCGCGCGGATGCAGTTGTATCCGCCCGAACTGGGACGCATGCGCGTGGACGTCCAACTGAGCGGGAAGGACCTGAGTGTCGCGGTCCGCGTCGAGCGCGCGGAGGCGCAGGAGTTGCTCAGCGAGCGGCTGGGGTCGCTGAAGACGGCGCTGGAACAGCACGGGGTCCACGTGAAGCACCTGGAAGTCACCGTGGCGTCCGGGGCCGGAGCGGGAGAGAGCGCCGCGGAGCGCGGCTCAGCCGGCGGCGGTGAGTCGCCTGCCGGAACGCCGCAGCAGTCGTCGGCGGACCTGCCTGGCGAGACGGCGGAAGGGCGGGATTCGTCCCCCGGTCGAACGGCGTCGCTGGAGGAGGCAGGGGCCGAAGACGGGCCGGCGGCCGTTGCCGCTGGTGGAGCGGTAGAGGCCGGGGAAGCGGTTTGGCGGGTCGGCACGGAGGCGCGACTCGATATCAGGGTTTGAGTGCGCGGACGCTACGGCGTCCGGCGGCACGCGGAGGCGTATCGGCGGAGACCGCTAGCCTCCGTCCCCTTTGCTCGGAGCCTGCGCGTGAGCACCATTGACGCGACATCCGGTCTGCTGACTTCGACCGCGACCGGCTCGACCAGCAGCTTCTCGAACCTCAGCGGTGACGACTTCCTCAAGCTCCTGCTTACGCAGATCGCCAACCAGGATCCGTTGGAGCCGATGGGCAACCAGGAGCTGATGGAGCAGATTTCGTCGATCCGCAACCTGGAGATGACCACCACGCTGACCAACTCCCTCAAGACGCTGACCGGTCAGCAGCGGTTCACGTCGGCGGCCGCCCTGATCGGGCAGTACGTGGCCGGCACGTCGAGCACCGATGGGACGCTGGTGCAGGGCGTGGTGACGGCGGTGCGGTTCGACGCGAGCGGCGCGGCCGTGCTGCAACTCAGCAGCGGGACGGAGTTGCCGCTCGAACAGGTACAGACGGTGGCCGCCCCCCAGCAGGCAGCCGCGGGGCTGGTCGGACTGACGGTCGCCGGAGTGGACCGGCGCGCGACGACCCCCGAGGTGCGCGAGGGCGTGGTTACCGCGTCGCGCGTGGCCGACGACGGGCAGGTCGTGCTGGAACTGGACACGGGCAACGACCTGCGCCTGATCGACGTGGTGACGGTGCGCGAAACGGCGTAGGACGGCGTTACGAAGACATGTGGCGGCAGCAGGGGCGCGGCGTGGGCGGCGCCGGAAGTTCTGAGAGGATGTTAGACCCGAGCGGCATTGGCCGCGAGCGGAGCGTCGAACCGGATGTCACTTTCTTCGGCCATGATGGTGGGCTTTACCGGTATCCGCAGCAACCAGGTGACGGTGGATACCGTCGGTGACAACATTGCCAACGTGGCGACGACCGCCTTCAAGTCGCAGCGGACGCTGTTCGAGACGTTGATGTACCGCACGACGCACGACGGCACCGGCCCGACGGCCGTGTCCGGCGGGACCTTACCGCAGCAGTACGGGACCGGCTCCACGGTGGCCACGCTGCAACGCGACTTCCGCCAGGGTTCGCTGCAGACGACGGGCTTCGCGTCGGACCTGGCGCTGGACGGGCGCGGCTTCTTCGTGCTGGAGTCCGCTACGGGTGATCCAGTCTACACGCGTGACGGGGCGTTCCATCTTGACGCGAATTACACGATGGTCAGCAGCAACGGCGAGCCGTTGCAGGTGTACGCGGCGGATGCCACGGGGGCCATGGATACCTCGACGCTGACCAACCTCGTCATCCCCCTGGGCAGCGCGAGTGCCGCCAGCGCGACGGGCACGGTGGTGATGGACGGACAACTCAGTGGGTCGGCCGAGCCCGCCACGCAGGGTGCGGTGCTCGTGTCGCAACCGCTGACCACGGCCTCGGGCAGCGCGGCCACGGAAGCAACGGCCTTGACGGACTTGGTGGATGACGACGGCGTGGCCCTGTTTGCCGAGGGCGACGCCGTGACGATCAACGCGCGCAAGGGGCCGGACGGAGCGCTGGCGCCGGCGACGTTCGTGGTGGGCACCGACGGCCGGACCCTGGGTGACTTCGCGGCGTATTTGGAGCAGGTCCTCCGCCTCGACACAAACGCGGTGACCGGCGGCGGCGCTGGCGTCACGACCGCCGAGGGGCCTGCCCCGGCCGCGGGCAGCCTGGTCATTACCAGCAATCCGGGTGACGTGAACGCAATCGAGCTGGGCGACGGCGCCATCCGCAACACCGGCTCGGTGCCGGGCTCGCCGCTGCGTTTCACAACGGTTACGGAGGCTGCCGGGACCGGCGAGAGCACCAGCTTCAACGTGTACGATTCGCTGGGCAACCCGGTGGGCATCCGCGTCCGGGCCGTCATGGAGTCCCGTTCCGAGGCGGGCACCACGTGGCGCTTCTATGCCGAGAGCGACGGGGGTACCGCGCCCGGCGCGCTGCTGGGCACCGGTACGATCACCTTTGACGCGAATGGTCAGTTCGTCAGCGCCACGAACAACACGCTGTCGATCGACCGGGCCGCCGCCGGGGCGGTGACGCCGTTGACCGTTACTTTGGACTTCAGCGGGCTGACCGGTGTGAGCAGCACGGACGGCAGTTCGCAACTGCTCATGGCCAGCCAGGACGGGCGACCGGCCGGTCTGCTCACCGATTATGAGATTGACGCCAACGGGATCGTCACCGCGAAGTACTCGAACACGCTGACGCAAACGCTGGGCCAGGTGGCGGTGGCGCTGTTTGCCAACGAAGAGGGGTTGGTGGCCCGGAGCGAGAACCGCTACCTCGAGGGGCCGAATTCCGGCTCCGCGACGCTCACCGTGGCGCAGAGCGGCGGGGCGGGGGCCGTGCGCTCCTACACGTTGGAGGAGAGTAACGTCGAGATCACGCGGGAGTTCATCAACCTGATCAGCGCGCAGACGGGTATCTCGGCCGCCAGCCGCGTGGTGCGTACGGCCGACGACCTGCTCCAGCAACTGCTGCTGCTGGCGCGGTGATGACCGGTGGCGGCGGACAGCGTCTTGCGGGTTGAAGAACATGGCGGCGCTACGCCTGGCCATGTCACCCCGCCGGTGCGGGGGGCGGGAGACAGGGGTTCGGGAGCCGGACATGATCACGCTTACGCGCCTGGACAAGCGAGTGATCGTGCTGAACTCCGAGCTGATCAAGTGGATCGAGGCCACTCCGGACACGATCGTGACGTTGATCAACGGGGACACGGTGATCGTGCGGGAGTCGGTGGAAGAGGTGGTGGATCGGGCCATTGATTATGCCCGGCGGGTGCGCGGGTTCCGCGTGGTTTGAGCTGTGCGTTCCGGGCGGACCGGTATGATCGGACCCGCGGGGATGCCTGTCCGGACGCGGGGGCGCCGCCGACGAGCGTGACCGCCCGGTGAGCGCCTTAACGAGCCGTCCGCGGAACGTCGATATCGTGTTCGACGGAAGGACGGGGCGGGGTGACGCCCTGTTGCAGTGTGGGAGCTTATCAGACCTATGGACATCGCGACCCTCATCGGCTTGATCGCGGGCGTCTCGATGATGCTCTGGGCCATTCTGTCCAGCGCCGAACTGAAGACGTTCGTGGACTTTCCGTCGGTCCTGATCGTGATCGGCGGGTCCGTGTGCGCCTCGCTCATCAGTTTCCCGTTGCGGAACCTGCTGGGCGTGGCGAAGGTCATCAAGAACTGCGTGTTTGCCCGGCCGCCGGACACGATCAAGCTCATCGCGGACATGGTGCGTTTCGCGGAAGTCGCCCGGCGGGACGGCATCTTGTCGCTGGAGAACATGACCGCAGAAATCAAAGACCCTTTCATCGTGTCGGGCATCCAGATGGCCGTGGACGGCACCGACCCGGACCTCATCGAGACGATCATGACGACCGAGCTGGAGGCTATTGAGTCTCGCCACGGAGAGGGCAAGGCGCTGTTGGACGCTCTGGGCAAGTACGCCCCCGCGTTCGGCATGATCGGGACGCTGATCGGTCTGGTCATCATGCTCAAGAACATGGAGGACCCGGCGACGATCGGGCCCGCCATGGCGGTGGCGTTGCTGACCACGCTGTATGGTGCGTGGATCTCCAACCTCTTCGCCCTGCCGCTGTCGGACAAGCTCGCGTTGCGCAGCCGCGAGGAGTTGCTGGCGAAGATGATTGTCATCAAGGGGGTGCTGGCGATTCAGTCGGGTGACAACCCGCGCATCGTGGAGCAGAAGCTCAAGACGTTCCTGCCGTCGCGGGAGCGCGTCAAGGTGACGGCCAAGGCGGCCGCTTAGTATACGGCGGGATCGCGGCACAGGCGTGCCGTGGTGCCCATGGACCGCAGCCATGAAGAAGAAGCAGCAGCAGGAAGCCGGGGCGCCGCTGTGGGTCCTGACCTACGGGGACTGCATGTCCCTGCTGCTGTGTTTCTTCATCGTGCTGTTCTCCATGAGCGAGATCAAACAGGAGGACAGGTTTTTCAAGGTGCTGGAGTCGCTGCGGGCGGCGTTCGGGGGCTACGAGGGGGCGGTGGGCGCGCTGCCCATCCACAACGAACCGGCCAACGCCTTGCTGCAGCGTCTGCTCGAGCTGGACCTGCCCAGGTCAACCGACAAGCAGGGCGACACCGAGTACGAGGGCATCGAGGGCAGGAAATGGCGGGTGACCAACGTGCGCAACGGCATCCAGGTGGTCGTCGGCGGACGCATCACCTTTGACCGCTTCAGCGCGACGCTTAAATCCGAAGCCCAGGAGCTGATCGCCGGGGCGGCCGACATCCTGCGCGGATACAACACGCGCGTGCTCATTCGCGGGCATGCCACCCGTGAGGCGCTGCCGACCGACTCCATCTACACCGATGCCACCGACCTTTCCTTCGCGCGGGCGCGGGCGGTGGCGGCCGAGTTGGTCCGACACGGCGTTCGCGAGGAGCGCCTGGTGCTCATCGCCGTAGGCGATCACGAACCGCTTGTCCGGCAGGCGTACACGGAGGAGCGCCGCGCCGAGAATCGACGTGTCGAGATCATCGTCACGGAGGACCTGATGGAAGACTACGCAGGCAGCGGCCTGCACGAACAAACCGAGGAGTCCTCCCATGGCGGATGAAGTAGCTCCCTCTCCGGCAGCAGGGGCCAACGCCGGTGGCAAGAAGCAGCGGATCGTCAGCGTGGTGATCGTGGCCGGTCTTATGCTCCTGGAGGGCGTCGGGGTGTACTCATTCGTGAAGTACACGGGGGCCTCGCCAGTGCCGGCCCAGGCGGCTCAGTCCACCAACCCGGACGCTGCCGGCGGCGACGTGCCGCCGGCAACCGGGGAAGCCGAAGTGACCGTGGTGGAAGCCCGTCCGACAAACCGCACCACCGGCCGGCTGATCACCTTCCAACTCCGGGTCTCCGTGCTCGTCGCCCGAGAACACCAGGACAAGGTGAAGAAGCTGGTCGAGGAACGCAAGGACCGCCTGCTCGACCGGGTGAACGTCACCGTACGCCGGGCGGAACTCAAGCACCTGAATGAGCCGGGGCTGGATACAATCAAGCGCCAACTCAAGTACGAGTTCGAGCAGATTCTTGGAGAGCCCGGTCTTGTCCGGGATGTATTGATTCCAGAGATACTGCAATCCGGCCCAGGGGTTTAGGTGTCGGTCAACCTGAGGATTCTCCGATAAAAAGGGCATTGCGGGGCCGATCGGTCGGCACGCGCGCCTGACGGGTACGGGTTCGGCGCAGGGGGGCGCAGGGGTGCCCTGCTTGCCCGCGACAGCAGTCGCGGGTGCATGCCCCGGCGCCGCCCACCCCCGCCTGCGGCGGGTGAGGGCATGGCACCCACGCTGGGCAGGTACGCTGACGGGTGCCGAGAGCGCATGATGTGTGCGCTTTGTGGGCGTGGGAGCGGCATGGGTTACCGCTTACGGCGGCGCGGCAGTGCCGGACAGCCGGCTTGAGGCGGCGGAGTCGAAGGGGCTCAAGAGGTGGCGCAGGGACCGCAAGACAACGCGAGCGACGCAGCGGCGTTCTCCCAGGAGGACATCGACGCTCTCCTGGGCGGGACGGCTCCGGCTGAGGGTGAAGACGCTGCGGTGGACGCAGCCCCGGTTGAGGCTGGGGGGGGAGCCCTGGAGGCTGAAGGCGCAGCGGGTGCGGTCGTCGACCAAGCTGCGATCGACGCGCTGCTGGCCGGCGGGGGAGCCGAGGACGGGGCGGCACCGGTGGTGGAGGACGTGCCGGTCGAAGCGGCCGCGGCGCCCGAGGTCCCGGCAGTTGACACGCGGGTGGATACCCTGGGGCGGCCGTTTGACGAGGCGGCAGCGGCGATGGCGGCCGCCATCGAGGAGGAACGCCAGGCAGCAGCCAGCGCTGCCGCGCGGGCGATGCCGGCTGGGGGCGCGGCCGCGCGGGAATCGGCGGTGGCTCCACGACCGGCAGCACTGGATCTGCCCGAACTGGGTGAAGAGCCCGCGCCGGAGCATGAGATCAGGAAGATCAGCATGCTCAACGACGTGAGCCTGCGGGTGAAGATCGAGCTCGGGCGGACGCGGATGCTGATTGAGGACGTGCTGAAGCTGGACGTGGGCAGCGTGGTCGAGTTGGACAAGCTGGCCGGCGACCCCGTGGACGTGTACGTGAACGAGCGCCTGGTCGCGCGGGGCGAGGTTCTGGTGCTCAACGACGCGTTCTGTGTGCGGGTCAGTGACGTGCGGTCGGAGGATCCGCATCGCGTGAGCGCGTGATGCTCGTGTCAGGATGTTTCGGAGCGATCCGGTGGAACCGCATCGCGGCGCAGGGTACAGGAGGTACGCGGGCTGGGGATGCGCGGGGCTGGCGGCCTTGGCCTTGAGTGTTCCGCTGCGCGCGGATGATCCGCCGCAGGGCAATTCGCAAGTTACTTCCAACCAATCCGTTTCCGTGGAGGAAGCGCCGGACACGGCGTCCGCGGTTGGCGGCGAGGACGCGGGATCTGCGGGTAACGCGGACGTGGCGGCGAACGCCGTTGGTGCGCCGTCGGCCGCGCCGCTCCGGTTGTCGCCGAGCGGTGTGACGATCCCGCATACCGCCAGGGATGCCGGTGAGCGCCCGGTGAGCGAGGAAGGCGAGTCGTCGGCATCGGGCCGGGTTCGACCGGGGCGGGCGGCCGCGTGGTACCAGAGTGGGCCGGTGGCCCTGGCGATCGTGCTGGGCGTGGTGGGCGGTGGCTATGTGCTGCTGCGCCGGTTCGTGCCGGGGACGCGGGCCCGCGATGGAGGAGTGATGCAGGTGGTGGCGCGGGTGACGCTGACGCCGCGACACAGCGTCGTGCTGGTGCGTTTGCCGCGCCGGCTGATGCTGGTCGGGTTGGCGCCGGACCGCGTGAACGCCTTGGCGTCGATTGAAGAGCCCGAGGAAGTGGCGGAATTGCTCAGCCGGCTGCAAGTGCCGGCGGGTCTGCGGGCGGGGCAGTTCGACGAGTTGCTGGAGGATGAGGCGGACCGGCACGCGAGGGTGCTGGGCGCGCAGGGTGTGGGCCCGCGGGAGTCCGGCGGGGCGGACGCCCTTTCGGGTCTGCTCGGGAAGTTGCACACGTTGACCAGCAGGAGTCGGGAGAGAACACGGGGACACTGACGCAGCGGAGCTGCGCATGCAGGGCAGGCAAGGAAGCTTGCAGTGGCCGCGGGCCGCGTTGCTGACGCTGGTGGCCGCGGGATGGTTGGTGCCGACGGTATCGGCGCAACCGGCGCGCGCGCCGGCACCGGGGATTCCGCCCTTGGGTGCGCCGGGGGTAGCGAGCGAGCCCTTCTACGTCCCCGACGTCAGTCGCCTGGTACCGGCGGCCGAGGAGCCGCGGGGCGTCAGCGCGTCGCTGCAGGTCCTGGTGCTGCTGACGGTGCTGACGCTGGTGCCGTCGATCCTGGTGATGATGACGGCGTTTCCGCGAGTGATCATCGTACTGGCGTTGTTGCGGCAGGCGATGGGGGTGCCCCAGTTGCCTCCCGGGCAGGTGCTGCTGGCGCTGTCGCTTTTTCTCACCGCGATCATCATGGCGCCGACCTGGCAGCGCATCCATGCCGACGTGGTCGGGCCCTACTTCGACAATCGGTTGAGCAACGCCGACGCCCTGGCGCTGGCAAGTCAGCACCTGCGCCTGTTCATGTACGAACAGATCGAGCGGGCGGAGAACTATGAGGATATCTTCCTGTTCCTCGAATATGCGCAGCAGCGTGAGATCCCGGCGGACGAGACGGTCGCGCTGGACGACCTGCCGATGACGGTGATCATCCCGGCGTTCATGCTCAGTGAACTGAAGACGGCGTTCATCATGGGGTTCCGCATCTACCTGCCGTTTCTGGTCATCGACATGGTGATTGCCACGATTCTGATATCCATGGGCATGATGATGCTGCCGCCGGTGCTGGTGTCATTGCCGTTCAAGATCCTGCTCTTCGTGCTGGCGGACGGGTGGCACCTGGTGGTGGAGAGTCTGTTATACAGTTTTGTGTAACGAGGGAGTTCCCGCGCGGCGGAGGACGGCGGTCATGGAAATCTCGGCGGCCATGGAGCTGGGGAGGACGGCGTTCTGGATGGCGCTGTCGACTTCCGCTCCTATTCTTATCATCGGACTGGTGGTGGGGCTGGCGATCGCCGTCTTCCAGTCGGTGACGCAGTTGCAGGAACAGACGCTGTCGTTTGCCCCCAAGATCGTGGCCATGGTGGTGGCCGGGGCGATTTTCACGCCGTGGATCGCGGAGCGGATGGTGGCATTCGCGCAGCAGATGCTCGGTTCGTTGCCGTGGTAAGGCGGCGGGGAGCCAGGGAGCGGGGCGCAGGGGGCAGATGGGGCGGGCGGGGGGCGGTCGTGAGGCGCGGCGGGGTGGCATGGCCAAGCGCAGCGCCGCCATGCCGTCCGGACGGCGTGTGGGGGCGCGTGGGCAGCATGCCGGCGTTTGCCTGCGGCAAGCTCAGACATGCCACCCGGTCGGGCGCGTTGCGTTGGCTGGGGCGCGGCGAGGGGTGGACTAAGGAGGCACGAGGTGCCGTGGGGCGCGTTGGAGGTGATGCAGACGCTGCCGGCGTTCGCGCTGGTGCTGGTGCGGTTGAGCGGGCTCATGCTGGTGGCGCCGGTTTTCAGCAGCCCGGTGATCCCGCTGAGGGTGCGGGCGGCGCTGACGATGGTGCTGGCGGCCATGGTGTTCCCGCTGGTGCGGGTGCAGGTGCCGGGGGAACTGTCGCTGGGCGCGGTGCTTACGGGGGCCGTGGCGGAGCTGGCCGTGGGGGCGTGCATCGGGTTGAGCATGGGGCTGCTGCTGGTGGGAGTGGAACTGGGCGGCATGCTGACGGGCATGCAGGCCGGGCTGGGGATCGGCGAGGTCTTTGACCCGACGCTCGGGCGGGACGTAAACCTGCTCGGGCAACTGTTCAATCTGGTGCTGATGCTGCTGTTCCTGGGTCTGGGCGGGCATCGGGCATTGTTACGAGCGCTGCTGGATTCGTATAGTGCGGTGCCGTTGTTGTCGTTTACGGGCAATGAGTCGGTGGTGGTGTTGTTTACAGAGGTACTGACGGCAGCGTTCGTACTGGCGCTGCGGCTGGCGGCGCCCGCTTTGATCGCGCTGTTTCTGATGACGACGACGCTGGCGTTTCTGTCCCGGACGATGCCGCAGCTCAACATCCTGACGGTCGGTTTCACCATCAAGGGATTTGTGGCGCTGGGCGTGGCGGGGCTGACGCTGGGCGTGGCGGGCGATCTGTTGATCGGGTCGGTCTGGGAAGTACTGGATTCGGTGCGCGTGCACTTTGGGATGGCGACGGCCTGACGGACCGTGCGCCGCGGTGTGGCCATCAGCGTGTCGGTGAACCGCGCGGGCCGCGGCCTGCGGCTGGATGGGGTCGGAAGCGCAGCGGGTGCTGGCGGCAGGAGTGAGCGACCGTGCCGGCGGATTATGATGCCAAGACCGAACCCCCGACCCCACGACGGCGCCGCGAGGCGCGCGAAGGGGGGAACGTCGCCCGGAGCCAGGACCTGCCGGCGGCCGTCACGCTGCTGGTCGGGCTGGTCGCCCTGGACTGGTTCGGGCCGCGGCTGATGCGCACCCTGCTCGGTGCGGTGCAGACGAGCCTGGCGGCGGCCATGCCGCCGGCGCGGCACTCCCTGGTGGCGGAGACGCTCCGCCTGGGGGTCGAAGCCCTGAAGGCGGTGGCGCCGTTTCTGCTGCTGATCGTGGTGGCCGTGCTGGTCACGCAAGTGGCGCAGGTCGGCGGCGTATTCACCACCCGGCCGCTGATGCCCAACCTGGGGAAGCTCAACCCGATCAACGGGCTGAAGCGGATGTTCTCGGGGCGGACGCTGGCGGCTGCGGTGATCAACCTCGGCAAGCTGTTTCTGGTCGGGGTGGTGGCGTATCTGACGCTGGTGGGCAGTGCGGCCGAGGTGCTGTATGCGTTCACGGTGGGCTTCCCGGAAGCGTTGGGGTTGGGGGCGGCCCTGACGTTCCGGCTGGGGATTCGGCTGGCGGCCGTGCTGCTCATCCTCGGGTTGGCGGACTACGCGTATCAACGGTATCGCCACGAACGCGACCTGCGCATGACCAAGGAGGAGGTGAAGGACGAGTATCGCAGCATGGAGGGTGATCCGCAGATCAAGCGTCGTCGGCGCCAGTTGCAGTTTCAGCTTGCCATGCACCGCATCAAGGCGGGCGTGAAGAAGGCGGACGTGGTGGTGACGAACCCGACGGAGCTGGCCATCGCCATCAGCTATGATCCGGACACGATGTACGCTCCGAAGGTGGTGGCCAAGGGCGCGGGCTACCTGGCCGAGCGCATCCGGCGACTGGCGGTGGACTTTGCCGTGCCGATCGTGCAGCGCCGGGCGCTGGCGCGGGCGATGTACGAGGCGGTCGAGGTGGGAGAGTACATCCCCGAACGCTTCTACCAGGCGATCGCGGAGATCCTGGCGTACGTTTACGAGCTGAGTGGGCGGGCACGCGAGTTCTCGCGGACGGCTGCGGTGGGAGCGGGATAGAGAACGGCAATCGGAGGCCAGGGACGGTGATGGGTGCGAAGCGGCGGGCCGGAAGCTGTGAGCTGTCAGCTATGAGCTGCAAGCCATAAGCTATCAGCTACAAGCTATCAGCTATGAGCTGCCGGCCGGCAACCGGGAGGCATTGACTTTCAGGTACCAGCCGTCGGTTTTCGGTCTGCACTTGCCGGTGTTCCGTTGGGAGACTGCGGACGGATGCAGGAGAGAGGGTGAGGTGTGCGGGCAAATGGGTCTGTGGGATGGCGGGATGCGAGTCGCGAAGGCGGAATGCGCGAGTCCAGATTTGAGATTTCTGATTTGAAATTTGAGATTTCAGGTTTGAGATTTCAGATTTGAGATTTCAAACTGGAGCTTCTGGATTTGCGAGTTGAGATTCGAGGGTTCAAATTGGAGTCTTCAGATTCGAGAGTTCAGATCGCGGGTCTGAGCTTTCAGATTTGAGATTTGAGGCTTCGCATGCAGCGTTTTTGCATTCTGACTTCTGCATTCCGACTTCTGCCTTCTGCGTTCTGCCTTCAGGCTGTTGGCTGCCCGCGGTGGGCGGGTGACGTTGGGTCATGGATGACCTGCAATGGCTAAGTTACCGCTGGCCAAGCTGAAACAGGCTTCGACGTTCACGAAGCACATCGGCATGGCCGCGCCCATGGCGGCGCTAGCGCTCATCCTGGTCATTCTCATCCGGCTGCCCACGCCGGTGATGGACCTGCTGCTGCTGATCAACATCAGCCTGTCGGCAGTGGTGCTGCTGACGGTGATGTACGTCAACGGGCCGCTGGAGTTCTCCTCGTTCCCGTCGCTGCTGTTGGGGCTGACCCTGTTTCGGCTGGTACTCAACACGGCCACCACGCGGTTGATCCTGACCGACGGGAACGCGGGCGTCGTCATTGTTACCTTTGGGCAGTTCGTGGCGTCCGGCTCGCTGGCGGTGGCGGTCATCATCTTCGCGATCATCGTGGTCATTCAGTTCGTGGTGATTACGAAGGGGGCAACGCGCATCGCGGAAGTGGCGGCCCGGTTTACGTTGGATGGGATGCCGGGCAAGCAGATGGCCGTGGACGCGGACCTGAACGCCGGCATCATCAACGAAGAAGAGGCCAAGCGGCGGCGCGAGGAGATCACCCGCGAGGCTGACTTCTACGGGGCGATGGACGGGGCCAGCAAGTTCGTGCGGGGCGACGCCATTGCGGGCGTCATTATTACATTTATCAACATTCTCGGCGGCATCTACGTGGGCCTGGTGGAGTTGGGCCTGCCGCTGGGGGATACCCTGCGGAAGTTCACGATCCTGACGATGGGCGACGGGCTGGTGTCGCAGATCCCGGCGTTTCTGGTATCGATCGCGGCCGCGATGACGGTCACGCGTTCGGCCGCCAAGAAGAGCCTGGGCGATGAGTTGTTCAGCCAGCTCACGGGACAACCGGTGGCGCTGGCGGTGACGGCCGGTTTCCTCGGGGTTCTGCTGCTCACGCCGTTGCCGAAGGGGCCGCTGGTGTTGCTGGGCGCTTCGTGCGCGGGGGTCGCTTACGCGCTGGGCCGCGGCAAGCAGGCGGCCTTTGCGCAGGCGGCGGCGGCGCGGGCCAAGCCGGCGGGACCGGAACGCGTGGAGACCTTCCTCGCGCCGGACCCGATGGAGCTGGAGGTCGGCTACGGACTGATCCGGCTGGTGGATCGCAAGCAGGGCGGGGACCTGCTGGACCGGGTGACGAACCTGCGGCGGCAGATCGCGCAGGAGCTGGGGATCGTGGTGCCGCCGATCCGCATCCGCGACAACGTGCAACTGGCGCCCAACCAATACCGGGTCAAGCTGCGCGGCTACGAGATCGGGCGCGGCGAGGTGATGCCGGGGCATCTGCTGGCGATTGATCCGGGCACGGTGAGCGAACGGATCGGCGGCATGGAGACGACCGAACCGGCATTCGGCCTGCCCGCGCTGTGGATCGCCGAGGAACACCGCCACGACGCGGAACGCCGCAACTACACGGTGGTTGAGGCTTCCAGCGTTCTCAGCACGCACCTGATCGAGCTCATCAAGCGGCACGCCGACGAGTTGCTCACCCGCGGCGAGGTCAATCGATTGCTGGACAACCTCAAGCAGCGGTCGGAGAAGCTGGTCGAGGAGATCGTGCCCAACGTGCTGAAGCCGGGCGAGGTGCAACGCGTCTTGCAGTCGCTGCTGCGTGAGCGCGTGCCGGTCCGCGACCTCGAGGTGATCCTGGAAACAATCGGCGACTGGGCCACGCGGACCAAGGACGCCGAAATCCTCACCGAGTATGCCCGCAACGCCCTCGCCCGGGCACTGTGCTACGCCCACCGCGCGGATGACGGCAAGATCCACTGTATCACGCTGGACCCCCAGCTTGAGACGCTCTTGCAGAAGAGCATCGAGCGTTCCGACCGGGGGTCGCACCTGACGTTGCCGCCGCCGGTGCAGGGGCGGGTTGTGCAGGCGATTCGTGGGCAGGTGGAGTCGGCCACCGCGGCCGCCCGGGGTCGTTTGCCGGTCATTCTGTGTCCGCCGCAGATTCGGGCTTGGGTGCGGCGGCTGATCGAGGGGGTGCTGCCGGCCGTGGCGGTGCTTTCGTACAACGAGGTCGTCCGTGGGTTTGAAGTTGAGTCGCATGGGATGGTGGTGCTGAGCCATGATGAAGTTTAGGACGTTTCGGGGCCGCTCGATGGCCGAGGCGCTCGCCCAGGTGAAGAAGCACTTCGGACGCGACGCGCTGATCCTCAACACCCGCGCGTTCACTCAGGGCGGGTGGTTCGGGATCGGCGGTCGGCCATGCGTGGAGATCACGGCCGCTCCCGCCGACCAGGCGGCCTTGTCGCTCTGGACGCAGCGGCGCCGCTCCGCGGGGTCTACGGACGGCAACGCGGCTGCGGAAGCCAAGCCCCCAGCGGAGTTGCCCCAGGCTCCCTCCGGTCCGTCCCAGCCTGCCCCCGATACGCTGGTCGCGGAGTTGGGGCATGTGAAGTCCATGGTGCAGGACCTGGTACGGGAGACGCGCCGCGCGCGGGCGGCCGACGTGCCCGAGGAACTTTTTGAGTCGTATCGCCACCTGATCGAGCGCGAGGTCGCGGATACCGTTGCGCTGCAACTGATTGACCGGGTGCGGAGCGAGCTGTCGCCGGAGCAGTTGCGTGATCGGCGGGCGGTTCGGGCGCGCCTGGCGGCCGCCCTGGAGGAGATGCTGCCCGTGGCCGGGCCTATCCGTCTGGCGACCGCAACCGGCCCGACGATTATCGCCCTCATCGGTCCCACCGGCGTCGGCAAGACGACCACCATCGCCAAGCTGGCCGCCAATTTCTGCCTGCGGGAGAGGCGCTCGGTCGGGTTGATTACGATCGACACGTACCGCATCGCGGCCGTCGAGCAGCTTCGCACCTACGCCCAGATCATCAACGTGCCGCTGGAGGTCGTGGTCACACCGCCCGAGTTGCGGGCGGCGGTGGGTCGCATGCAGGACCGTGACTTGGTGCTGGTGGACACGGCCGGCCGAAGCCAACGCGACACGGCGAAAATCGAGGAACTGAAACGCTTCTTCGAGGCTGTACGCCCGCACGAGGTGCATCTGGTGCTGTCGAGCACCTGCGGGGAGGCCGTTCTGAAAGAGGCGATCGAGCGGTTCTCCGCGCTGGGCATTGACCGCGTGATTCTGACGAAGCTGGATGAGGCGATTGGCTTCGGCGTCGTGCTGACGTGCCTCCAGCAGGCGGCCGCCAAGCTGTCGTACGTAACTACGGGGCAGGATGTCCCGGATGACATCGAGGTGGGGGAGGGTCGGCGCCTGGCGGCGTTGATCCTGAACAACCGGGAGCCAACGGCCGCGATGTAGCGGGTGTGTGCCCTGCCGGGAGGCAAAGGACTGCGAATGCAAACGGCAGAATTCAGAATGCAGAAAGGGCCGGCTCGACGGGGGGGCAGGTGACGCAGGGGTAGTGGCGATGACGCAACAAACGGCAGACATCCCGAGGGCGGACCAGGCCACGCGGCTGCGCTCGCTTGCCCGGCACCGGGCGCGACGCGCCTGGACCCTCGCGGTCACCAGCGGCAAAGGGGGGGTGGGCAAGACAAATATCGCCGTGAATCTTTCGATTTGCCTGGCTGCTCGGGGGCTGCGGGTCACGCTGGTTGATGTGGATATGGGGTTGGCCAATGCGGACCTGCTGATGAATCTCCGGACACGGTACACGCTGGCCCACGTGCTTTCGGGCGTGCGGACCGTCTCCGAGATCGTCACCCCGGCACCCGGCGGGGTGAAGCTGGTGCCGGGCGCCAGCGGCCTGGAGCAGGTTGCCAACCTGTCGGACTTCGAGCGGCAGAGCCTGATCGCCGGCCTCAGAAGGCTGGAGCACAGTACTGATATCGTGGTTCTGGACTGCGGGGCGGGCATCTCCCGGAATGTGACCGCCTTTGCCTCCAGTGCCGACGAGGTGCTGGTGGTGACCACCCCGGAACCGACCGCCCTGGCCGACGCCTACGCCATGATCAAGGTGCTGAACCGGGACTCCTACCCGGGGCAGGTGGGGCTCTTTGTGAATATGGTGGAAAGTCGGGCCCAGGCCCGGGCGGCCTATCGCCGGCTGGCGGAGGTGGCCACAAGATTTTTGAACTGCCCGGTTGCAGACCGCGGGTATATGTTGCATGATACTTGCGTAGAGCAAGCGGTACAGCACCGGTGCCCCTTCGTGATCCGCTCGCCGGGATGCAACGCGGCGGCGTGTATCGCGGCCACGGCGGCCCAAGTGGTGCGGATGTCGCCGACCGCCCAGCGGGGTGGCGGCTTCTTCCAGCGGGTCGTCGGGTTGTTCGTCTAGGGACCCGGTGGTACAGTGCCCGCTTGAGGTGCGGTCAGCAGGGATGCTGGCGACGGACGTGCAGGCGGCGGGTTGGATGCCTCGGCTGATGCCCGGGGCGGGGCATGGCGCGGCCCGGACCCGACCGACCGGTACGGAACGAGCAACAGGGACGGTTCAGGGATGGTCGCTCGTTTCGCAGCGGCAACGCTGGGACTACTCGCCTTTACGCTCACGGTCATCGCGGGGCTTGTCGTCGGCAATCCCGTGACCGTGACGCTCTCGCGCAGCATCCTTGCTTTGTTCCTGTTCTCACTGCTCGGTCTGGCGCTGGGCGCGGTCAGCCAGATGATTATCGCCGAGCACGAGGCCAAACGCGTGGCCGAGATCCAGGCACGCTACCGGGAAGAGGAGAACCACCGCGACGCCGGCGTTACCCCCGTACCCATGGAGGGCCCCAGCGGGGAACCGGCGTCAGTTTCCGCCTAGCCGTCTACCCTCGGGTCCTGCCGTCGGCCCCTCGGCGTCCTGCCGGGGACGGGCGGCACGGCCCACTGAGGCACGGATGCAGAAGGAGTGGACGTGATGCGACTGACGAAGAAAGAGGCTGACCCGGCCGCTCTGTGGCGCCAGTTCCGGCGCACCCCGTCGAAGGCCCTGCGCAACCGGCTGATGGAGAACTACCTCCCCATCGTCAAGTACAACGCCGAGCGCATCAGTGCCAAGCTCCCCGACGAAGTGGAATACGACGACCTGGTGTCGGCCGGGGTGTTCGGTTTGATCGACGCCATTGAGGCGTTCGACATCGGCCGCGGAGTCAAGTTCGAGACCTACTGCTCCCCGCGCATCCGCGGGGCCATGCTCGATGAGCTGCGCAGCATGGACTGGGTGCCGCGCCTGGTGCGCAGCCGGGCCCACAAGATCGAACGCATCGCCGCCGCGTTGCAGTCCACGCTCGGCCGCACACCGACCGGGGCCGAAATGGCCGACCACCTCCGGGTGCCGGAGGATGAGTACGAGAAGTTCGCCCGCGACGCCACGGCCGTCATGCAGATTTCGCTGTCTCGCCGGTACAACGAGAGCGACTCCAACCGCGAGCTGTGCGAGATCGACGTGATCGAGGACCGCCGTGGCCGCGACCCCATCAACGACCTGCAGCGTAAGGACTTGAAGGAGCTCATTACCCGGGGGCTGACCCGGGCGGAACGGCTCATTCTGATCCTGTACTACTACGAAGAAATGACGATGAAGGAGATCGGGGCGACGCTCGATCTGTCCGAGAGCCGGGTCTCGCAGATGCACTCAGCCATCCTGGCCCGGCTGAAGACGCAGCTCGAGCTGCGCCGCAAGGAGCTGGTCCGCTAGACGGGTGCCGTGGTCAGAGCCGCGGGGCGCGAGCCCGCGGACGTGTCCCGCAGCTAGCGCAGCGGGCTCGGACGGGCGGGTGGCACGGGTCCGCCGTCAGCGCCGGGTCGTGCGGGTCCTCGTCCGGACAGCGCGTGATCGTTGCCGGGGACTTCGAGTCCCTGAAGGGCAGCCCGTCCTCTTTCTTTTGTCGCCGCCCGGAGCAAGCATCATGTCGCAGATTCCCTCCGACATCGCCGCTTCCGCCATCCAGGCCGGCTACCATGCCAAGGACACGGCCGAGGCCCGCGACGCCCGCGCGGCCGCCCGCACCCACGCCGACCCGGCGCAGCCCAATAAGGTCGGTGAGGCCGGCGAGATCGTCGAAACCGATGACCGCGACGCCGAAGTCTACGCCGACGCCGAAGGCACCGGCAGCCAGGGCCGATCGTTCAGCACGCCCGAAGCCCAGTCTGAGGAAGAATCCCCCCAAGAGTCCACCCCCGGCATCACCACCGACGCCGACGGTCACCTCCGCGTTGACCTTGAAGCATAGGAACGCGATGGAGAAGTAGCGTCGGCCCCCCGTGGCCGACGTGGAACACGCCGAACGCACCGGCTTCGCACCAGGGCACGTCAAGGACTACGCTCGGTTCGACGGCGGCCCTGGAAGGGCCGAGGTTCGTAGCCCAGGGTGGCAACCCTGGGTAACGAACGCGCCCTCTCTTTCAATCAATATGAGCCCCGGCGGGGCGACAGGTGGACGCAGCCGTGGTTTCGCCGTGTCACGATCTGTCGCCCCGCCGGGGGTTGATGGTATGTACGACGGTTGTCGCACCCAGGGGCTCACGCCCGCTGGCTACTGACTTGTGCCCCCTTCGGGGGCTGACTATATGTGATGCCCACCGTGTGCCGGGGGGCTCATGCAGCCTGGCTGCTGACCAGCACGCGCCGGTTGGCCGGCCCCGGAAGGGCCCAAGTTGATAGCCTGCGGCCTCAACCTTGGGCAAGAAAGCCCCTCTCCTGCTGCCCGGCTATTTCAAGATCCGATTTTGAATTAGCCGGGATGGGAGGGGGGGCCAGAGCGCGGTGCCGACGGCCCCCCGGGGCGTTCCAGCCGTACGCCGCCGGTGCCCACGGCCGCAAGACTGCCAGGGCCCGTGAGAGTGGCCGGACCCGTGACCGCGACGCCGAAGTCTACGCCGACGCCGAAGGCACCGGCAGCCAGGGCCGCCCGTTCAGCGAACCCGAATCCGAGACCGAAGAAGAAACCGGGCCCCCATCCACCCCCGGCATCACCGCCGACAAAGAAGGCCGCGTCCGCGTCGATCTGGAGGCATAGGGTCGGTCCCTTCTGCCCCTCAGCAGCCCGCCCGTGGCCTGCGGCTCCAGCCCACGCGCAGCACGTCGGCCGGCAAGGCGAAGGCGAGATGAGTGGTGTCCCTGCTGTTCGTGGGTTGCCACGCTGCAGGGTCTAGTGTACGCTTACCGCCGACAACCTATCGAGGAGCGCGACACGATGAAGTTGATCAGCGTAACAGTCACGAAGTTCCGCAACATCCTCGATTCTACCGACGTGCACATACAAGATGACGTGACCTGTCTCGTTGGCAAGAACGAGTCGGGGAAGACGGCATTTCTGCACGCCCTCTACCGCTTGAATCCGGCCCGCCCCATCGCCTCGTTCTCGGTTCCCGAGCAGTACCCGGCGTGGCTGGAGAAGCAGGACCGCTTGCGCGGCGAGGATTTGGAGAAGGTCACGCCGATACGGGCGGTTTTCGAGATCGAGAAGGACGACCGAGCCGCGATTGACGAGCGCTTCGGTAAGGGCGCATTGACGTCCGCTACTGTCACTCTCGCGCGAGAGTACAGCGGTAAGAGGCTATTCCAATTCGAGACGAACGAGAGGAAGGCGGTGGCGCATGTCGTCGCCAGCGCGGAGATTCCAGGTTCGGTCGAGAGCAACGTCAAGAAGGTGGGTACGTTTGAGGCACTCAGCCAGCTCGTTGCGGAGCTGCAGGAGACTGGGAAGGGAGTCGCGGGCGCAAAGGACAGCGGGGACGATGAGGAGGCTTCCGTGCGCCGGGCGGAGGCAGCACAAGCTGCTACATCGCTTGAGAACCAGATTGTCGCGATGCTGAAAGGAGCCAAAGACTTCCAAGAGGGCGTGATGAACGCCCTGAGTGAGCGCCTGCCGAGGTTCTTCTACTACGCCGAGTACAGCAGGCTCCCTGGCTGCGTGAAGATACGTGAGCTCTTGAAGGCCGACCCACGAAACCTGGATGAGGACCACCACACAGCCCTGGCGCTGCTTCGGTTAGCAGCAGCGGCCGACGACTACCTTCTGAATCCAGACTATGAACGACGTAAGCGCGAATTGGAGAACGTTGCGAATAGCCTCACTGCGGAGGTACTGAAGTACTGGACGCAGAACCCCGAGCTACGGGTGCTGATCGACATCAGCCAGGAGGTCCAGACCGGTCCGCAGAAGCCACCGACGCCTGTGCTTGACGAGCTCAAGGTACGCATGTGGGACGAGCGCCACTGGCTCTCGCTGCCTTTTGACGAGAGGTCTACGGGCTTCCGCTGGTTCTTCTCGTTTCTTGCTGCCTTCTCGCAATACGAATACACGAACGACCCCATCATCATCCTCCTTGACGAACCAGCGCTTGGTCTCCACGCCCGGGCTCAACGCGATTTCCTTCGCTTCATCGACGAGCGCCTCGCGCCGAAACACCAGGTCGTTTACACTACGCACTCCGCTTTCATGATCCAGCCCGGAAAACTGGAGCGCGTACGAATCGTGGAAGACCGAGGGCGCGAGGAGGGCGCTCGAGTTTCGTCGGATGTCCTGAGCACCGACCCAGACACGGTCTTTCCACTCCAGGGTGCGCTTGGTTACGACATGGTGCAGCACCTGTTCATCGCTCCGCATAACCTAGTGGTTGAGGGAACGTCGGATTACACTTACCTCTCGGTCTTGTCCGACTTCCTCAGGGAGAGAGGCAGAACGTGCCTCGACCCTCGCTGGTCGATCGTGCCTGTCGGCGGTGCAGACATGATCCCAACGTTCGTGGCTCTTCTCGGCGTTCACCTTGACGTGACTGTTCTGGTGGACGCCCAGAAGTCTGGGCACCAGCGTCTGTCGCAGCTTGCAGAAGGGGGCTACCTAGCCCAGAAGCGTATCGTGACGATAGGTGAAGTACTCGGGCGCAAGGCAGGCGATATTGAAGACGTGTTCTGCAGTGCTGACTACCTGCTGCTTTACAACCGGGCGTTTGAGACGAACATCAAGACCGAGGAGTTGACGGGCACAGATCCGCTTGTGTCCCGGATTGCGCGACATCAGGGCCTCCAACGATTCGATCACGGGCGCCCGGCCGAGATACTTCTACGGCACCGCGATGAGCTTCTCCCCAGACTCCACGATGACACTCTGAGGCGGTTTGAGACGCTGTTCGAGCGCATTAACGCGACGCTCCCAGCGGCTTTGCAGGTTGACCACGAAGGAAAGAGAAAAGAACGCCACTGACGATCGACAGGGCTCGCGCCGCGCCTCGCGGCTGGCTGGAAGACAGGACGAGCGACTGAGATCAGCCTTATCTGCTGCATGGTCGAACGCAGCGTCGGTGAACCAAGAGCAAAGCGGGCGTTGTACTCGTAGACGCGGGGGGCGCAGCCCTTGCCCCTCGCGACGGGGGAGGTGTCGCGCTCATCAGAGGGCAGGTGGGGCGTCAACGTGCGAACCGCGATGAAGGCGTGAAAGGAGCAGGTCGCCTTCCGCGTGAAGCTGAAGCCCGGACCCAGGAGCAGGACCGCCCTCGCCAAGGGCACATGCAATCGTGTCCCGCATCTCGGGACGCCCAGGGAGCTTGACGTGGTGGAGCGTGCCGACATTGGTGTCTTTCTGCAGCTTCTGTTGGAGGGCACGTTCGGCCTGCCCGAGATCGTGTGTCCGCGACTGGCGTTCCTTCTGGCCACTGGCAGTTGTGCCCTCTTCTGGGCAGGCGTAAAGGGTGTAGGCTTTCGCGATATATTGGGCGGGTTCAAGTTCACGCCGCTGCATACTCTGGCGCTCCTGGGCCTACTGGCGGCGCTCGGACTGCTGCGTTTCGGCGTTACGTTTGCCTTCTTTCTTGTTGCGTTCGTTCGGACTGCGGAAGGTCACTGTATTGGGGAGTACCTAAGGGCACGAGGAATGGGCCGGAGCCTCATCCTTGTGGTAGCCGTCATCTCCGTGAGCGTCGTACTTCTCATGGTCTTCGATGGGCCTTCGCCCTACCTTCAGGTTCCTTGCGCCATTCTGGGGATCATCTTGTCTGTGAAAGGTGTGTGCAACCGAACGAGTTTTTGGGCGCGCATTCTCCCTGAAGGTGGGCGGGCCGTCGCGGTGTCGGGCATCGTTGGGGTGTTGTTGGCCGCGCACCTGTTCGTGCCCGGGAATCGAGGATTGAGCTTCGCGTACAGTGTTCTTGTCCCGTTCGGGGTCGCAATATCCATCGGGTGCTGGCCGATCGTCGAGTGCCTGCGCAACGACAGTAGTGCTGAGCGCGTCAAAGCTGTCAGCCTACCTTCCCTTGCCCTGAGTAGTTTCTTGTTCGCGCCGTTGCTGGGCGCGACAGCCGGCATGGCTATGCTGTATGGCGTGCATGTTGCGGACAAGCCGTCTATGGCGGACTACGAAGGCCCAGGTAAACTCGAGTACTGGATCAGGGCGGGAAGGGGACAGGAGTACCTCGAATGGGCCCAGATGGACTTTGCGCAGCGTTCGGAAGCGTACGAGCGGCGGCAGCTAAGCGACATATTCCCGCCCGAACTGCTGCCCCTCGTTGTTGGAGGTCAAGCGGGCGGTTACTTTGTGATCGGGTCGGCAGTGTTCGGCGCTGCGGTTTGGCTGCGGCGCAATGCAGCGGGTTCTGACTGACCGAGATCAGCGACGTCCGCTCCGACCGTCCAGGCCCTCGCTGCCGCTCGGGCTCGGAGTGGCTGCAACTCTGCGGCCCTGGCAAGGCCGAAGTCGGTAGCCCAGGGTGGTAACCCTGGGGTACTGCATGTCGAGGTCGACCGCCTGCAACCTTCGTAGGGCTTGACTTTCCCCGTTCCTGTGGCATAATCGAAGTCAGTGTTGCATTGTTCGCTCGTTTTGCAGAAAGGAGGTGCCGCGTGTGTTGTCTTGCGTCGATGCTTCGAGCGGAGCCTTTCTGCGCTCTCGGCCGCGGCTGATCCCTTCCTGATCGCCGGCTGAACGCAGCCGGGCTCTCCCTATTCGGTGGTTGGCTGATTCGAACGGACAAACACGGGTGATGCTGCGCGCATCGCCCGCAGCAAGGAGTGTATATGCCTTCGCGCAAGCGAAAGAGGAATGTCCTGCGCGCACCGTGCGCGCATCTGCATGCTGATGACGGCGTCGACCCGCGTGAGGACAAGCGACGCGACGCCGAGCTTGAAAGAAGACCGGACCGAAAGCTGTTGCAGCTTTGCAAGCAAGTAGCGCAGGCCCTGCAACTGGCCTTCGGAGAGCTGCCGCAGGCTGATGCCCTGTTCGGCGCGTCGGTGCGTGAGGTCGCACCGGCGCCGAGTGCGGAACGCCTGCGCGCGGTGGTCGTCACGCCCGATCCCGCCCGCCGGGCGCAGATCGCGGCCATCCTGCAACGACACAGCGGCCGCCTCCGGGCAGAGGTGGCCTCGGCGATCACTCGTCACCGCGCCCCGGAACTTACGTTCGAGGTGGTGATGGAAGGAGGCGATTCATGACCGAAGGGACGGTGCTGAAACTGTGGGTGACTGAGCCACCCGAGCCGGCCGTACGGCAGACACTGGAGCGACTCGGGCGTGCGCCGGACGTGGTGCGCGTCGCGGTGATGCCCGACGTACACCTGGCCGCCGGTGTCAGCAATGGCGTGGCCGTCGCGACGGAGCGGCTCATCTACCCGCTGGCCGTCGGCGGTGACATTGGGTGTGGGTTCGCTGCCGTTGCGTTTCATGGCTCGGCCGCTCCATTGACGCGGCGCTCGGCGGCTGAGGCCATGTTGCAGGCTCTGCCCGCCGCGGTGCCTGTGATGCGTCACCGGCGCCGTGACGGTCTGCCGGAGCTGCGGGAAGAGCTCGCTCCCGAGCGGCTCAGCTCGTCCGCGCTGGCTGCCCGGGCGACCGGCGACGGCCGGTTGGAGTTGGGCACCCTCGGCCGGGGCAACCACTTCCTGGAGTTCCAGGAGGACGACGAGGGATGCCTGTGGTTGATGGCGCACAGCGGCTCGCGCGCCATGGGGCAGCACATCGCCGCCTTCCATGGTCGGCGTGCCAATGCGGCCGGTGGTGGCCTGGCTTGGCTGCCGGCGGACGACGACACGGGTCAAGCCTACCTCCGCGATGTGGCGTGGGCACGTGCCTATGCGGCGGAGAGTCGGCTACGCATGCTCAAGGCGGCGGCCGACGTGGTTGCGGAGTTGGTCGGCAGCGAGCCCGAGTGGACAACGTTGCTGAACACCGACCACAATCACGTTCAGGCGGAGCAGCACAGCGGGCGGATGCTGTGGGTTCACCGCAAGGGAGCCAACGTGGCCGCGCCGGGCACGGCGAACGTCATCCCCGGCTCGATGGGCACGCACACCTATCACGTGGAAGGGCGCGGTGAGGCCGACGCGCTGGCGTCCAGCTCGCACGGAGCCGGTCGGCGTCTGAGTCGCAGCGCGGCGCGGGCGCAGATTCGCCGCCAGGACCTCGCTCGGCAGCTTGCCCACGTCTGGATCGACCCGAAAACCGCGGCCCGGCTCGTTGAGGAAGCGCCGGCCGCGTACCGGGACGTGGACGCCGTCATGCGCGCCCAGCGGGACCTCGTGTGCATCGTGCGCTGCGTGCGCCCGGTGCTCTGTTACAAGGGTGTCTGAAAACCACCGCGCAGGTGTCCGGGCCGGCTGCGCGGCCTTCGCGCAGCCGGCCGGATTCACTTCCGGGAAGCACAAACGCGACGGATTGCCACCGGCGACGGCGTGGACAGCGGCTCTGGAATCACCGAGATGGGCGATGTCTGCCAGACGCCTCTTGCCCGCTCGCTTCCGCTCGGGCTCGGATGGTGCTGGCCTCTCCTTCATTCGCTCTTCGCCATTCCCCATTTCCCCCTGCCCGCTCGCTTCCGCTCGGGCTCGGAGTGGCTGAACTCTACGGCCCTGGAAGGGCCGACGTTCGTTGCCAGGGGTTTGTAACCCCTGGTGGCGCGTCGCCCACTCTCCCCATCTCTGTATTAGCTCTGGAGGGGAGGTGCATGGCGCGCCATTGTATATTACGATCTTCCGCCCCGGCGGGGCCTGATGGACTCATCACACAGGGCATGCTCCGAGGGCCTCCGCCCTGGGCTGACGACTTGCACTTCCACCGGGGCGGCGAGGGGGTTGTTGGTCTTGTGATCCCCGGTGCTGACGCGCCGGGCTACCGGTTTGCACCCCTTTCGGGGGTGAAACAGGTCGGTCGTTGTCGGTGTTCCCGTGGCTCACTGCGTCCGGCTGGTTGTTGTAGCCTCTTTGGGGTGGAGCGAACCGCTTGTCATCGGCGTGTCCGCGGATCGCACGCCTGCTCGAGCGCGCCTCAGTGCACGCCGGGTGGACGGCAAGACGGGGAACCAATAATCGTTTCGTTTCTCGTTCCGTCAGTCGTGGCAGTCCTGTGGGCAGTCGGCGGGAGTTTCCGGATCCTGGCAGTACCCGTTGCCGCACACGACCGTCGCGGGGTCAGCACAGCGTCCGTCGACGCAGTCGATGCCCTGCGGGCAACTAACCTCCCGGTCCTTGCGCACACCGCCTTCGCAGTAATACTCCCGGAGGATCTTGCTGGTTGCACACACGTCCACAAGCGTATCGCCATACTGCGTCTGCCCGACGACGAAGACGTCCAGGTCGAGCGCGTAGGCGTCCGAGTCCGTGCACGCTAACGCAATGGCCATGCAGTTCGCGTCGCAGGTTACGCCATCAGGCGGGTCACACTCTTCACCCGGTGTGACGATCCCGTCACCACAGACCCAGGTCCGCGTGACCGTGATCCTGGCAAAGCCGATGGCACGACTGCCTTCCGCGTCGCGCACGGTCGCCATTATGACGTACTCGCCCTCCGGCGCGCTGCCCAGCAGTTCGAGCTGAGCACTGCCTGAGTTTCCCCCGGAGACCTGCAGAACAAAGGGAGCCCCTGTATCCGTCTCCGGATACGACGTCACCGTCCACTCGAACAGGCCGTAGGGGAAGGCACCACCGGCAGCAGAGGCCAGTAGCAGAACCGTCTCGCCAGGATTCACCTCCGGCGTGTCCGTCGTTACGGTGATCCAAAACGCGGACACACCTGCCTGGGAGAGATCTGGTGGCGTCGTCAGCCACGGTTCGTACACCAACTTCGGCTTGACTCCGTCGCGTACCGGTGCGATGACGAGGTCCTCCGTCCGCGGCGGCGCCTGCCCCCACCAGCACTCGCTGGCATCGACATCCACGTACGCCCGGAGGCCATCACCCACATTCTGAACGTACAACGCCTCGGATCCGTTGCCGTGTATGCTGCACTGGGCGATTCTGACGTCCGCATAGGAACCATTCCAGTTCGACTCAGAGACGGAGACCGACACCCCCTGCAACCCGTTTCCGGCGATCTCCGTCCTTTCCATGAGTACATCAAGGTCCAGTCTGAGGTCGTACGCGTCCAGCCAGGGGTTGCGTGTGTAGAGTGCCACACCGCCGCCGGCATTGTCCAGGACCCGACTGTCCCTGATGGTCCACGTATGTCCGCCCCCGTAGGTGTACTGAACTATCTGGATTCCAGTACCTCCATTACCGGCGATCGTGCACTCAGCCAGTTCGTAGTGCGTGTACAGAGAACAGACCGTGTGTGCCTTGCCCGACAACTGGACACCATTCCCGCCGCACCCTGTGATGCTGACGCGCTCCAGCCTGACCGTACTGCTCGCCAGGTTCCGTTCGTATGGCCTCGTCACTCCGAACATGGAACAATTGCTGATCTTGGAATCTGCAATGATGATGGTACTCGGTTCGATCGTTTTGCACCAGTTGTCGGCCGGTATACCGAGGTAGTCCAGCAGCTCCAGCGCGTTCTGAGCGTACGTGAGCTCACAGAAGGACAGAATGCTCCCGGGGTGCAAACGGACGGAAGACCAGAAGCCCGGCGTTGGCTCCGCCGCCGTGAAGGTGATCACGCTATCGGTAGTTCCCTCAGCAACCAGACGCCCCGCAATGGCGTAGGGACCATCGAAGATGATGGTGACACCCGGCTCGATCCAGAGCGTCTGGTCCCACGCGACCTCGACGTCGCTGACGACATGGTACGTGCCGCCGCTGGGCAAACAGGCGGCAGTGTCGATTTGCGCCGGCAGATTCCCAGGGGCGATGTCCGTACAACTGACGTAACACTGGTGACCTTCACATACCTGTCCGTCAGGGCAGTGGTCGGAGCTGACACACTCGACACACTCACCGGATGTACTGTCGCACACGCCTTCGGGACAGTCCGCATCGACCGTACAGCCTGTGGGGGCCGCCGGATCGTTAACAACAGTGACCGTCACGGTGGCAGTCGCGGTGGTCCCATTGGAATCTCGGGCGGTCACGGCGTAGACATAGGCGCCGGGCACGGCATCCGTCGAGAAGACCACCCAGATAGTCTGGAGATCGTCGACGTGCCTTGTCGTACCGTCGGGCATGGTGACCGCCCAGCTATACGCAGCGGTTCCGACTGCGTTGACGGCCGTCGCGCTCAACAGAACCCGTTCTTCGGTCGGGTTGGTGAGCAGTGTTTCGCTGGCTGCGGCAGTCACCGTAAGGGGACCGGTATGGCCCTCAGTGCCGAGTTGCTGTACGAGCTCGGCGGTATCAGCGCGTATGGTAGGGCCGTAGAAACGCAGGTATGACGCGCGCAGGTCGTGGATCTCTGGAAAGAGGAGGTTGCCGGAGAGGCCGGGGACCACTTGGGGATGGTGCCCCCACAGGTACTCCTGGGCCGGCTGCGAGTCGTCAAACAGAGATACGATGTCCTCGTCGAGGTTCCAGAGCTGCAAGGCGGCCCACAGAATGGTGTCATTCAATGCGTCGAGCACGCTGGCGTCTGCTGACTGACGGATGTTGAATTTCCGGACGCGAATGCCCCGCTCAATGGCCTGTCGGTAGTCCGCAGGACACCCGATGGCCGCCACGCCGACCGACTTGAGCAGCGTCTCCTGGGCGGTTGAGTAGTCCGGAGCCCAGGACGTGTAGTTGGCCCACAGGAGGTTCAGAGCCTGGACAATCTTGAAGTTGCCCTGCGAGTGGCCGATAAGCAACACGCCATATCCTTCGTTGAGGTGTTGCGCGATCCGGACGGCCAGCGTTCCTATGTCGCCCCCCCGCTCGGCCGCGAAGGTCGGGTTGCCAAACCACTCGAGCACCTTCTCGAACATGGCCTCCGGGGCGTCGGTTCCGATTCCGACAAACAACGCGCACGTGGCGCCCAGCGGCGGATTCGCCGTAAAGAAGAACGGGCATATCCTCTGGCCCCAGAAGGACCTCTGCTCGTTCTCAAAACTCGTGTTGTAGTGGAGGCCAACCCCGGTCAGGCGGTCGATGCGAGAGCCCGAGGGGCCGTGCCTCAGCAGGGTGTCCAAAGCCATTTGGTGGGCCTCAGCCTCTACGAAAGAGGTATTGATGCCGTTGACGTAGATCCCTACAACGGGCGACGTGTCACCGGCTGCTGAAAGCTGCTGCGCTTTGGCTACACCGTTGTCGGACTCAAGCCAGAAGACTGTGTCTCCGAGGGATTCCTCAAGGTCCTGGTACGCCTCGAGGTCCTCAGGCGTCTGCAACTCCTGGGCTGCCGCCTCAAGAAGCGTGTCGGGAGCGCTCTCGGGGTCAGCAGCGTACAGCGCCCGGGCAGCTTCGTGGAAGGCCTGCAGCGATCCCGAAGCGTCTCCACCGCTCGCACTCGCATCCAGGGCGGCCCGGAACGCAGATCCGACGGACTGCGGCGGGGCGCTGCCAGCGTCGTCGCCGTCTCCAGCTCCCCCTGCTCCACCTCCGCCCCCTCCGGCAGTCGGGCCTGAGCAGCCTGCTGGAATCGTAGCCATGACAAGCACGGCAAGCCTGACCCACGTGGCCCAGCCGAAACGGAGCATAGCGTTGACCTCCTTACTTGCAGCGGCGGCTCCACTCGTAGCTTCCGTCGGAACGCCCGTGGCACTTCGGGTAGCACGTGGGCCGCACGATGATTGGACCTCAATGTAAGAGCTTCGCTCGCAATTACCTGGCCACTTTACCGAGTAACAATGCATACAGGAGCGCCTGCGGCGACGTCGAGTGGTATCGTAACCGATAGGCTGTCCCGACGCAAGGGCTTCCTGGCTTCCGTGGCAGTCGCGCGCGCAACCGAAGCGTAGGGTCCCGCCTATCTGAATCACCGTGTGCCATTCAGCGCCGCCGATCCTGACCGTGATGGCCAGGGAGCGGCCGCATCCCACCAGCGGCGCGCGGTCACGCACCCCGATTCAGATATCATCAGAAAGCAGCTCCTGCAGTAGGTGACGAGTGGGCGAGGACCCATAACCTGACTATGTTGTCGTCTAAGTGAACAGGCGGCATAGTCGACGTGGCTTGAGAACTTGCCAGGATCGAGAACGCGCGGCATTCTGCTGGTCGCTAGGAACGAAGGTCGTCTCCACGGATGCCAGCGGTGGCTGCCACAACACCACGAGCAGCGAGCGGCAGGGTTTCGAAGCGGCCACAGAGGCGCAACACGCGGTTCGGGATCAGCGCGAGGAGCGGGCCTGACCAAACCACCGTGCGCGATTCCGCGCTGGCGATCGGAACCGCAGCCGCAGGGGAGCGGCGGCGCCACACTGTCTGGGGCGCGTGTTTGCGCACGCCCATTCAGGTGGCCGGAAGATGCTCCTGGCGGCCCTGGAGGACGGGGTAAACGTCTACGTGCGACGCCAGCGCTTCGAATGCGGCGGCGAGCAGGACGGGTACGGGCTGACCGTACGCAGCTACCGCAACGGGCCTATGCGGCGGCGGCTGACGCCGGGCGGCGAGACGATGCCGTTAAGCGTCGCGCGGGTCTGTAACATTCCGCCCGGCAGCTTGCCCACGTCTGGATTGACCCGAAAACTGCGGCCCGGCTCGTTGAGGAAGCGCCGGCCGCGTACCGGGACGTGGACGCGGTCATGCGCGCCCAGCGGGAGTTGGTGCGCATCGTGCGTTGCCTGCGCCCGGTGCTGTGCTACAAGGGTGGCTGAGGATTGCCGCACGGGTTCTCTGGCCGGCTGCGCGGCTATCGCGCCGCCGGCCAGATTCGTCACGACCGCGAAGCGCGGACACCCGCTGATTGCCGCCGGCAGTGACGCCGGGCAGCCACTCTCGCGGAGGCCAGCGATGTCTACCTGAAGCGTCCTGCCCGCTCCGCTCGGGCTTTGACAGTCGCGCCGCGGGCGGAGCCCGCCCCACGTCTTCCTCTTGCCTCTTGCCTCTTGCCTGCCGCTTTCGCTATTCGCTCCTCGCCATTCGCTATTCCCCCTTGCCCCCTCGCTTCCGCTCGGGCTCGGAGTGCGTGCGACTCTGCGGCCCTGGAAGGGCCGAACTTGGTAGCCCAGGGTGGCAACCCGGGGAAAGGGGTACTGACCTCCTAATCAACGTGAGGCCCAGTGGGGCGGCAGACGTGAACACGGTTGCGTGTGATGTGTCACCCACGGTTACCCCGCCGGGGCTTGACTGGATCTGCTGCGGTTCCTGTCCGAGGGGGACGGCGCCGCCTGACTACTGACTGTTGCCACTACCGCGGCTTGGCTGCTGACTGCTGCCACTACCGCGGCTTCGCTGGACGGGCGACCGGCGTCGGCGTAGGCTGTGCACCGGTGATGGACCGAGCAAGGGGGTCTGAGAGGGAGGTACAACTATGGCCCAGGCAGGTAAGCTCAGTGTGAAGGCGATTCTAACGGGGTTGCTCGTCGATGTGGTGGGGAGCGTGGTACTGCTGGTGGTCATCGGGGTGGTCGTCGGACTGTCGGTCGGCGCGGATGCGTCGGCCGGGTACTCGCGGCTTGCCCAGGACGCCATCATCAAGCAGAAGATCGAGCGGATCGCCGCCGGGCCGACGTTCCTGGGCCTTACGTTTTTCCTGGCTGCGCTGTTGACTGTTCTGAGTGGATTCGTCACCGGCAAGCTGGCGCGCGGGCGTGAGGTGGTGAACGCGCTGGCGATGGGCGTGGTGCTCGTCGTGCTGGGACTGATCGTATGGGGGCTGTCTCCCTCGACCTTTGAGCCAGTCCCTTTGTACTACATGGTGGCGGGCCTCCTGGTGTGCATTCCGGCCGCCGTGTTAGGGGGCTCCTGGGTGCAGAAACGCGCTGCCGCCACCCGTAGGCCGGAGTCTGCGGAATCGGCGTAATCTGCGGACAGAAACGCAACGGCGGCCCGTCTGATGCTGGCGGCCGGCCCTTCATTCGCTAATCCCGGCGGGCGGCGCCCGCCCTGCGCCTTCCTCATGCCTGTTGCCTCTTGCCTGCCGCTTTCGCTCGCGCTCGGACATCGTCCAGGCGCGTGGACCTCTGGCAAGGGAGCTCTGCTCGGCGGATAATGGGGCCCGCCCCGGGTGCCCGTCGGCGTTGGGCGCGGCACACGGATGATGCGTGGACTGCCTCCATGCTGACGATGGATCGGACGAGGTTGAAGCTCGTGACGGCCGTGGCACTATGTGTCCTGGCGGGGGCATTTGTCGCGTATGAACTCCTCGCCGGGGCCGATCCGCTCGCCGAGGTGCCGGATCGGGAGGACCTGCGTTCCGCCTGGGCGTGTGTCGCGTGTGGGGAAGTGTTCTGGCTTACCCCACGCGAAGTTGTCGACTGGCAACGGCGTCCGCCCCGATCGCCCGGCGGTGCGTCGCGTCCGCCGGCGCCTGACCGACCTGATGGGGAGCGGCGTTTGCCGGCGGGGCGCGCGCCGGTGGCGATCGATGGGGAAGAGGCGGAATCCACCTCGGAGGACACCTCGATCCGCACGCTCCGGATGACATGCCCGCGCTGCGGCAAACCGGCCGTCGAGAGAGCACCCGTGTGCCCGCACTGTCGCATCGCGTTCGCCCCCTTTCGTGACTCGCAGCCGCAGGTGTGCCCGCACTGCGGGTGGGACCCGAGGTCGCCACAGCATGCCGAGCGGAAGGCACAGCCACCGCCGTCCCGGAGCAGGCCCGGGGAGCGACGTGCGCGGCCGGCGCAGCCTAGGGATCGGCAGGAACCGCCGGTCGAGCGTCCGTCGCGCCCCGGCGAATCTCGTCCCTGAGAAGGTGGTGTTGCGTTCGTCTTTGCCAGATGCGCGCTCCCGGCCTATACTCTCGCCGAAGTGATGGTGCCGGCGTCGGTGGCTCTGCTCCGGGCGAATATGCGAGAAAACCCTTTCACGTGGCTGGCCCAGGTTGGTGTACTGGAGGAATTCCGGTCCTTCGTGCAGCGCGCCATCGATCGACCGTGGGTGACGCTGATCGAACTCCTGCTGATCGGCATCGTCGTATTCGTGGTGCTGCGGTTCCTTCATGGGACCCGTGGCGCACGCCTCGTGCGTGCGGTGCTGATCATTCTCGCGGTCAGTTTCGCCGTGGTACGCCTCGTGGCGGAACGCTTCGCCTTCGACCGCATCAACGTTCTGTACCCGTATTTCGTCCTGGGCGTGTTCCTTGGATCGCTGGTGGCGTTCCAGGCCGAACTGCGCCGCCTGCTCATGCGCGTGGGCGAGGGGGGCTGGTTCCAGTGGTGGACGCGGCCGTCGGGGCAGGTCGTTGAGCCGCTGGTGACGACCGTCGAGTGGCTGGCCACGCGCAAGATCGGCGCCCTCATCGCCATCGAGCGCACGACCCAGATCGGGGCCGTGATCGAGTCGGGGATTCGCCTGGATGCGCGAGTGTCGGAGGAACTGCTCGAGACGATCTTCTGGCCGGGGACGCCGCTGCACGATCTTGGGGTAATCATTCGCCATGACCGGGTCGTGGCGGCCGGCTGCCAGTTTCCGCTGGCGGAGTCCGGTGACGTCGACCGCTCGTTGGGCAGTCGGCACCGGGCAGCCCTGGGGATGAGCCAGGAGGCCGATGCCTTCGTGATTGTCGTGAGCGAGGAAACGGGGACGATCTCGGTCGCCTCACGGGGTCGGCTGCGTCGCGGCCTGACGCCCGAGGGGCTGCGCGACTTACTCCTCGCCGAGTTGGCGGTTCCCAGAAAGGCAGGCGATAAGCCGGAAACGCCGAAGCCGGCTTCCTGACAACCCGTTGAGGAAGTAGCGTCGGCCCCTCGTGGCCGACGTAGACGTCCCTGGCGCGGCGCACGCGGCGGGGGCCACGCTCCGCGCACGGCCGATTGACGGGCGTCCTCGGCACCCTTCGATGGGTCGCGGGAACCCTGAGCATCCGGCGGTGGGTGTCCCCAGCGATGCCCACCTCAAGGCAGGAGACGAAACCATGGAGAACCTCAAACTGCTCAGCACCACCGCGGTGTTGACGCTGCTGATCTGGGTTACTGCCGACAGCCTCGTCAGCGAGACGGTCACCCTCAGTGTCGTCCTGGACGTGCGGCCGGCCGAGTCCACCTCCGGCATGATCGTGGAGGTGGAGCAGGACGCTCGACGAGTGCAGATCCAAGTGGCCGGCCCCCGCCGAATCGTGGAAAGTCTGGGAGCCGGATCGCCCCCCCGGGCGCGAGTTCAACTCGCCGATCGCCCGACGGGTCAGTTTGCGATGCAGCTCCTTGCGCCGGCCATCCGGGAAGCGCTCGTTGAGCAGGCTCCCGATTTCCGCAAAGTCCAGGTTCTGGCCGTTCAGCCGAGCACCATCTCGGTGCACGTTGACCACATCGTGGCGAAGCGGTTGGCCGTTACCGCCAAGCGCCTGACGCTCGGCTACGACGCCCCGCCACAGCTCTCGCGGAACTCAGTCACGGTGCGGATGCGGGAGAGCCTGTACCCGCAGCTCCTGGAGTCCGGGCAGCCGCCGGAGATCGACATCGCACCGGAATTCGAACGACTTGTGCGCGACCAGGCTCCAGGAAACAGTGTATCTATTACCGTGGCACTGGACGTGCAGCCGTTCGGTCCGGATGCGGAGATCATCCCCGACACCGTACGTGTGACGGCCACCGTTCAGGCACAGCGGGCGACGGAGGTGATTCCGACCGTGCCCATACTTCTGGCGGTGAGTTTCGCGAATCTGGAGCGGGCCTATCGGGCGGTGACGGCCGATGGAAGCACACTAGTAACCCGTCCAGTCAAGGTGACGGGGCCGCCGGAGGCGGTCGCCCGTCTACGACGGGGAGAAACGCGGGCCTACGGCGTCATCCAGCTACGTGATGCGGACTTGGCGCGTCCCGACATGCCACTACTGGGAACACCGGATTACGTCCTGCCGCCGGGGATTCGCCTGGCCGACGAGCCGGAGCCGATCGAGTTCCGGCTGGTTCCGATCAGGCCGGGAGGGTAGGCCCCGGGCCTGCGGCACTGGCAGAAGACGCGCCGACCCGTCGGGGTGGCGGCGGTCCCAGGCGCCTTAGTGCATGTGCATCGGTTGCCACCGATCCCGGAAGGTCGCGCGGCTGTCGGATCCGCCGGGTCCCCACGGGGGTGGCGGAGCTTGACGCTGGGAGGGGCAACGCGGCGGATCGGTGTCCGGAGGGGAAAGGGTGGCCGGCGGGTGGAGGAAGCCGCACGGGCGCGGTTTTCTTTTCCGGGTGCTTGACAAGGCGACGGGGCGTGCTATTCTTGTCCCTGCGGTGACCATACGTGCAGGGCAACACCCGTTCCCATTCCGAACACGGTAGTTAAGCCTGCATGGCCGATGGTAGTCGAGAGGCGAGAGTAGGTTATCGCCGCGCTTTTTTAAATGCCCGCCGACCCCGGCGGGCATTTGCTTGCGCGGTGGTTGGCGGACGTCACGGGCGGCGGCGACTGCATCGTGGAGGAGTCGGCAGGATTGCCGCTCTGATCAGCACGCGGTGTAAGGTAGGGCGCGACATAGGCTTTGTTCCACCGGTAGCCGAGGATGTTGCGGTGCTTTCCGCGGTGCCCGGTGGCGCGCATGTCGGCGGTCCAGCAGACTTGCTCGAGGTGGGCGCGTTGCGTGGGGTCGGGGGCGGCCTTGGGGAGGTCGAAGCCGGTCTTGCCGGCGGATGCCACTTTTCGCCGGTCCATTGTGCCGAAGAGTCGGGTTCCCCAGCCGAGGATGAGCCAGTCGGACGGGCAGTAGAAGAGCACCAACTTGCCGTCGATGTGGGCGAGGGCCGTGCTCAGATCATAGTCGGGGCTGACGGCCGGCTGGACCATGAGCACGTGGCGCACGTGTACATCGTCGGGCAGTGCTTCGGTGACCATCAGGGCCACACCGCCACCGCCGGAGTAGCCGACCAGGTCGATGGGGGCCGCAGGGTGTTGTGCGCGGTAGGCAGCGATGCGCTCGGCGACGCCGGCCGCGTCGCGGCGATTGCGCTCGTAAGACATCAGGTTCACGAGCAGCCCGAAGGGGCGGTCCCAGTCGTGAATCTCGATGTCGGCCGTAACGCCGGCGTCGCGGAACGCCCGGCACGCCCTGGCCACCGAGTGTTCGCCGCCTTCGACGCCGGGGAATACCCAGAGCAAACCAGGTTCTTCCCGTACAGGTTCCACCTCACTCCGCCTGCCTGGCACTTGACACCCTGGAATGGGCAAGCCCAGCGCGGCACACATGATCCAGCGACCCACACGCATCGGCGAAGCCTCCCGCAAGGCACTCCTCGTCGTGGAGGTGCTCACACGCCTCCGCTGGCAATGCCCGGTCCTTGGAGTCCATGCTTACCAACCCGCACGACGCAGAGCCCCTGCGCCGCAAGCTGCTGGGATGGGCATCATCTTGCGAACGGTGGGGAGTGACAAGGGGGTTGCACAAGGCGGCGAGGCTCGTCTTCGGGTGTGGCCGGGGCGGAGACGGACGGCATACGCAACGGGATGCTTGGGCGCACAAGGGCCCGCCGGTCCCGTGGGTCCGGGATGCGTGCTGAGGATGAACCAGCACGTTCACCCGCGACGGTGGCCGCGGGTGAACATGGCAATGTGCAGCGCGGGCGTTCGTCTGCGCCTTTCACGCCGCCTCAGGCCGGGCCCTCTGGCGCCGGATGACCAGCACGGCGCCCAGACCGATCAGGCACACCGCGAGACCGCCCAAGCCCCAGTAGTCGGTGGCGGGCACCGTCCCCGGCGGCGGCTCGATCCAGACGACGTCCCACTGGCTGTCCGAGGCGTCGAACGCGTAGTACCAATAGGTCGTGTTGGCCGAGCCTTGTACCGCGAAGCTCGACTGATACTGCACCTGTTCGGTAAGCCCCATGCCGGTGGTCTCCCACCGCACGCCGCCGTTGGGCATCGGTGCTCCATACGGGTCGGTGTACACGAACGAGTACTGCCAGGTGCCGGTCTGCGGCGGGGCGGTGAACGTCGGCGTCACTGACGGGTTCACCATCACGTTGGTCGGGAACGCGATCACGGCGGTGTAGCGGAACGACCCTCCCGGCGGACCCCACCAGCCGTCGTAGTCCCAGGTGCTGCCGTCGAAGTCAATGTGCGAGCAATTGGCCGCGCTGCTCACTGATACGGAGTGTACGCCGGCCTGGTTGGAGCTGATCTTGACCACCTCCCAATCGGGCTGCGGGGTCAAGGTGACGTGAGCGACCAGACGCGTGGGGGGCGTGAGGTTCTCCGACCAGTAGTTGATGAGGCTGGTGCTGCTGCCGCCGTCGTAGTAGCCCCAGGCGCCGCTGGCGTACAAGGAAACCGTGGTCGCACCGGTCAAAGTCAGGGTGTAGCTCTTCCGGTTGGTCGACATGTGGGCATTCGTGGTTGCAAACCAGATGTCGCCCCCGCCGACGCCGAAGTTGAAGTTGACGTTGCCTACCACTACCTGCCAGGGGGAGTTCGGCGGGGCGGTCGTCCCCGGGTTGGCGGTGGAGTAGTAATCGGCTGCCCAGACAGCAGGACTGCAGGTCAGCAGGACACCGATCCACACGAGCGAGAGAACGGGTTTGGATGGTCGCGCACGCATACGTGTACCTCCATGGTAGTAAGGGCGGCACGACGTGGCTCCCCCTCCTGCGGGAGTGCGTTCCCGTAGGAGGCGAGCCGCTGCACCGCCGGTGGTCACTCAGGCCGCCCGTGTCACTTCACTGGCGGTCCTGTGGCGACGAATGACCAGCACAGCGCCAAGCCCGATCAGGCACACGGCCAGGATGCCCAGGCCCCAGTAGCCGGCGGCCGGGACCGCCCCGGGCGGCGGCTCGATCCGGACCATGTCCCATTGGCTGTCGGTCGCGTCGTACGCATAGTACAAGTACGTGGTCTCGGCGGAGCCCTGCACGGCCAAGCTCGACTGGTATTGGACCTGCTCGCTGAGCCCGGCACCCGCGGTTTCCCACCGCACGCCGCCGTAGGGCATCGGTGCGCCGGACGGATCCGTGTACACGAACGAGAACTGCCAGGTGCCGGTCTCCGGCGGGGCGATAAGCGTCGGAATCACCGAAGTATCCACCGCTACGTTGGTGGGGAAGGCGATCACGACGGGGTAGTGGAACCCTGCTCCCGGCGGGCCCCACCAGCCCTCGGAGTCCCAGGTACTGCCGCTGAAGTCCATGTCCGAACAGAAGGACGCTGCGCTCACGGAAACGGAGTGCACGCCCGCTTGATCCGAGCTGATCTTGACCACCTCCCAATCGGGTTGCGGCGTCAAGGTGACGTAGGCGATCAACCGCTCGGGGTTATTCTCGTGCGCTCCTGAGTAGGCTGCTTCGCTCTGGCTGCTACCGTTGTCGTAGTAACCCCAGGCGCCCGAAACGGACAGCGACTGGGTGTTCCCGGTCAGGGTCAGCGTGTAGCTCTTCTGGTTCGTGGAAACGTACCGGTTGGTCGTAGCGAACCAGATGCTGCCCCCACCCGCAGGAAAGCTGAAGTTCACGTTGCCCGCCACCAGGACCCAGTGCCCGCCCGGCGGCTTCGTCGTGCCCGGATCGGCCAGGGCATAGTAGTCCAACGCCCAGGCTCCGGGGCATATCACGAGGGCGGCGCCGATTGCCGTCAGCGCCAGGATCGCCTTGGAGAGTCTCGTGTGCATGCTCGTCCTCCTTCGTTGAGATTTGCGTGTTCGACATGAGTCCGTATCGTTCCCCGCGCGCGGACACCATCGTCATGCGTCAACAGGGTCGCCTTTACTTCGGGCTTCGTGTCGCAGTCCGCGGGGGAGATGCTTGCCGTTGCGGCTTGCCTGGGCATTGCCGAGGGGGCGGGCCAGGGGTGTGTCCGACCCGTCGACTCCGCCGGCACCGAGCCTTTCTGAACGGGCGCCCGCGCAACGGTCGGCCGGCGCTGCGTCAATCCGATACGCTGCCCCTCGCCGACTGACGGGGACAGGGCGCCACCTTCGCAAAGCCCAATGACATGGCGTCATCGAAACGACCGTCCCATAGTGTACCACAGTGGTGTGCCTGAGGCAAGGCGCCGGTGTTGCGGCCGGCTTCGGCCGTACGCCAGTTGACCGCGATACGGTCCGGGTCACGAGTGTTACACAGTGGCACTTCTCGGGCGTCTCCCCACGGCTGCCGGCGGACGGGGCTTCTTATCGGCCGGGGGATTGCGGCGGGGCCCGCGTGCGGCGGTCGCAAAACGTATAGTTGACTTTGGGTAAGCTGGCGGACGGCAATCTGGCGGGGATCAGGTTGTCGCCGGTCGGGCCGGCCTAATGCGCGGGGGACTATGGGATGAGCGTGGTCAGTGCCGATCTGCTGCCGCCGCCACTACCCCCGCCGGAGGCCTCGATCGCGGAAGCCTTCGCCACGGTCGATGCCCGCATGGGTGCGTGGTCCCATGCCGTGCAGGAGGCAGTCGCCGTACTGGCGGCGCGTGAGGAGCGCCAGGCGGAGTACGCTCGCCGGGTTATCGGCTACGCGGCGGCGTTGCGCGGCGTGCTGGACCGGATGAGGACGCGAATGAGCGAGGCGCGCTCGGCACCGCAGCGTGCGGAGCGTTGCCCCGACGATCACGATGGCGAATCGAGAGCGCTGAACGACGCGCGGTGACGTACGCGAGAAGAAGGGCAGGCGATGCACCGGCAGGCCAAACCAACGGTGAGCGCGGGGACGCAGGACGCTGAGGTCGGCGCGGCGGGGCTGCAAGCCCTCGGGCGGGACGTCATCGCTGCGCTCCAGACCGTGCGCGAACTGCTCGAAGCACGGGCGGACGTGCTCGAAGCCAGCCGGGCCGCTCTCGAGGAACATCACCACCGCCTGAGCGCGGAAGCCGAGCGGCTGGCGGCCCAGGAGTCGGAGCGGTCGGCCCAGCTCGAACAGCGGGAGGCCGAGCTGGGTCGACGTGAGCGCCTGCTAGAGGAGGTCAGTGTCCGGGGTTCGGAGCTGGAGACGCAGTGGGCCCAGCGCGAGCGGAGCCTGACGGAGCAGCAGCGGGAAGTGGAGGCCCGGCTGGCGGAATTGCGGGCCCAGCAGACCGCCCAGCAGCAGAACGAGGAAACGTTGCAGCGGCGCGAACTGAGCTTGCGCGACGAGCAGGCGAAGTTCGAGACGGCCGCAGGCGAGCTGGAGACGGCACGCCGGCGTCTTGCCGAGGAGCAGGCCGAATGGGAGGCGACGCAGGGCGAACTGCGTCAGGCACGCCAGGACCTCGAACGCGGGCGAGCGGAGCTGGACCAGGAACGCCGGAAACTCGAGCAGCAGGAAAGCGACGTGGCTGCCCAGCACGCGGCGCTCGCGGAACAGCAGGCTCAGCTCGCGAAGCAGGAGGCGACCCTGGCAGAGGAGCAAAATGCCCTCGCCGCCGAGCGGGAGGTCTTGAACCGCGCGGAAGCGCAGCTCAAGTCGCAGGCGGGCGATGTAGCGGAGCAAACGGCCGACCTCGAACGACGGGAGAAGCAGTTCGAAAGCCAGCACGCGCAGCTCGCCGCGCTGCAGCGTGAATGGCAGGAGAAGATGGGCGAGCTGGAGGCGGCGCAGGCGGCTCTTGCCGATCTGCGCGGGCAGTTGGAGCGGGAGCTGGCCAAAGTGGCCGAGCAGCGCAACGACGTGCTCACCAAGTGCGAGCAGGGCGGCACGCCTTCCGGGAAGGGAGGCGACGCGACTGGCGAGGCGCTGACACCCGCCCAGCAGGCGGCCCGGGAGTCGGTCGAGCGCTTCCAGAAGCTCTGCCGGGACGCGCGGCGCCGCGCCATCGGCGCCGGGTAGACGCCGGGTCGCCCTGGGGGACGGGTGGCCCAGGTCCTGTGGACCTGGGGGACTGATGAACGACGCACGCGTGCCCGCGTGGAAAGGCCCCGTGCCGCGCGACTGCTGTCGCGGCGAAGCGCGGCACGCGGCGGGGCGTAAAGCCCCGAGACCTTTGCGTCGGCCACGGGGGGCCGACGCTACCGCGGTGACGGATTGCCGAATGACGCTATGCAGCAGCCCTGCCGCAGGAGCGGGGCGGAACCCGAGGGACAAGCTATGGGTTTGAAACTGTTCTCGCGCAAGTCAGAGAGTACTTGTCCTGCGCCTTCTCCGTTGGCGCCGGTCGCGCGGTCGGAGTACGACCCGGCCGGGGCGGTGGCGTTGGCTGAAGATCCGGTCGCGCGGGCGCTGCAGCTGGAGCGTTACGGCCTGCTGCTGCGCGAGCCGCAGCGTTGGGCGGGTTCGCCCGGCGCCGACGAGGCGTTGCGGGCGGCCGGCCGGGCCGTGGATGACCAGTTCGCGTTGGTGCCGGACGGCTTCGTTGCCCTGCCCCAGAGCGTGTACGACTACCCCGGCGCGCCGGAACTGGACTGCGAGACGCCAGCGTTTCTACTGGCCAAGTACGCGGTTACCAACGCTCAGTTCCAGAAGTTCGTGGACGCCGGCGGGTACGAGGAGCTGGAGCTCTGGCCGCAGGACGTCTGGCCACACCTCATTGATTTCAAGGACCAGACCGAGCAGCCCGGCCCGCGCTTCTGGCGCCGTGGTCGGCATGATCGTCGGCGGGCGGATCATCCGGTCGTCGGCGTAAGCCACTATGAGGCGTCCGCGTATGCGCAGTGGGCGGGTTATCGGTTGCCCACCGAGGCGGAATGGCAGATGGCCGCGAGTTGGCGAATCCGCAGCAGTGCCCACGTGTGGCGGCGGTATCCGTGGGGCGACGCGTTGGAGCTGCGGCGGTGCAACCTGTGGGCGTCGAGCGTCGGGGACACGGTTCCGGTGACGGGTTACCCGCAGGGGGCGGCCCCCAATGGTGTGCTGCAACTGGTGGGCAACGTCTGGGAGTGGACGGCCTCCGATTTCGCGGTGATTGACGAGAACGGGCAGCCGGTCGTCGGCGACATGCTGATGAAGGCGGTGCGGGGTGGGGCATTTGACACGTACTTCCCCGCACAGGCGACCAGTGCGTTCCGCACGGGCGTGGCCTGTCTGATCCGGGCGCACAACGTCGGGTTCCGCTGCGCGCTGGACTTGCAGACGAGGCAGGGTGAAGCGGGCTGAGGAAGTCATCAGTCATCAGTTATCAGTTGTCAGATTGCAGTTGTTAGCGTTCCGCTTTCGGCTGGCAGCCGGGAACTGACAACTGAGGACTGAAAACTGATAACTGGAAGCTGACAAGTTCCAGCAAAGGTACGGCGGGCCGTACCTGCTGATCGCCGCTGTGAGAGGGTCAACACGTGAGCACGACCTACGCTACGACGCACGGTACGACTTGTCTGATCTGCGCGACAGAGAACCCGGCCGACGCGGCGCTGTGCGCTACTTGTGCCGCGCCCTTGGCACTGGTGCGGGACGTGGCCGCCCAGGAGCGGGAACCGCGCATCGTCAGCGTCATCGGGGAAAGCAACGTCGGCAAGACGGTGTACCTGGGCTTCCTGCTGGACATGCTGGCGCAGCGGGCGGGCAGCTTCGAGGCCGTGCCGAAGGGGGCCTACTCCGTCGATTTGCAGCAGAACGTCATCATCCACATGGCTCATCGCATGTTCCCGCCCAAGACGCCGATGGAGGCCAACCAGTGGTACTGGGCGTACTACCAGGTCTGCCGGCGGGACCGCAAGGCGAAATGGGTGGACCTGGTAATGCCGGACATGGCCGGCGAGTCGCTGGCGGCCGAGGTGGCCAACCCCGAGACCTTCCGCGTGATCCGCGATCTGGTGGGCAAGTCGGCGGGCCTGATGCTGCTGGTTGATGCGGCCCAGGCGGCCAACGGGGCGTCGCAGCCGGACTTCTTCGCCGTCAAGATGCTCAGCTACGTGGACTCGCTGCGCGGCGGCAAGGCCGACGAGCGGGTGGAGACGCCGCTGGCGATCATCCTCTGCAAGGGCGACTACTGCCCGGAATGCTTTGACGACCCGCGCCGGTTCGCGCAGGCGAACCTGAACCGCGTGTGGAACCTGTGCGAGAGTCGGTTCTCGAACGTCGAGTTCTTCGCGTGCAGCGTGGTGGGGTCGCTGGCGTACGCGACGGCCGGCAACAACGGGGAATACGTGGTGCCGATTCCGTTGCACACCGCCCTGCATGGGGTGTTGGAGCCGTTTCAGTGGATCGTCGACCGGATCTAAGCAAGGTGAGACCGGCGCCGCCGGGGCTCCCGCGTGGACAACCAGGGGCCGCGCCGCCGGTGCCGCTTGGTCCGCCGGTGATCGGACCCAAGTCGCGACCGGTGACGCCGGTGACGCCGGCGCCGCCCGTTGCGCCACCGGCGTCAACAGGCAGGCCGCTTGTTCCGCCGCGCCCGGCCGTGCCCCATCCGCCCGCGCAGCCCGTGCCGGCACCGCCGGGGATCCCGCGCAGCGCTCGTCTTGCGAGCGTCATCCCGGGCGCACCGCCGCTACCCGCGCCGCAGCCGTCGACCGGGTGCGTACTGGCGGAGCAGGCGATCTTCACGTCGCTGCCGTCGGTCATGGGGGAGGGGTATCGCATCGTGGCCGTCAGTGCCGGGTTGCGCCCGAACGAGAAGACCGAGATCACGCGGCGTTGCCCGTCGCACGAGGGGTTATGCGACCCCGGGCCCGACGCGGTGGGGTTGCTGACGTTCGCGCTGGCGGGGGGACGTTACTGTGTGGGGCACGCGCGGAAGGCCGGGCTGGAGCACACCGGCAGGGGCGGGGAACGCATCCTGACGCATTCCGTCGTGCTGGACCGCGAGGCGTTTCGTCAGTTTGACTGCGACCCCTTACGCGTGCATGCCGTTCTGGCGCAGGTGCGGCTGCCGATGTTGAGCGGCGAGGCGGCTCAGGCGCTGCCGCAGCTTGCCCTGCCGTTACACCCGGCAGTAGGGGGGCGGAGCCGGTCGTGGACGGGGGCCGGGCTGACGCTCGTGGGCGAGCAGGATCGCGCAGGGTTGGCGATCTTCGTGTCGGAACTGCTTCGCCCGGACGCGGTCCCCTGGATCGTCGTGGGCGTGCAGTCGCCGCTCGCCTGGTTGGAGTTCGTGCTGGCGGCCCTGCCGCTGGCGCTCCGCGAGCGACTCTCGGTGTCGGTGGGGATACGCTATGCCCTGGCGCGGCAGGTGCAGATTGCGCTCATTCCGCCGGATGATGGGCAGACGCAACGGGTGATTCGCGGTCACAGCGTGCGCTGGTTTGACTGGCCGGTGCCGCCCGCGGATGCCGGTATGCCGTGCACCGCGTGGATCAATCTGGTGCAGCGCTGGCTGCGTGAAGGGCGCCGGGATGAACTCATGCGTCTGACCGAGGTCATCCCCGCGGGCGTCGGGCCGGTTGGGCTGGAGCGCCTGGCCGACATCGCGGAGGACTACGATCAGCTCGAAACCGTCCGCCGCATGCCCAACCCCGGCGTCCGCGAGCGGATCCTCCAGAAGTACGTCGGCTACAGTCCCGCCAACGCGGCGGAGGCACTGCTCGTCAAGCCGATCTGGGAAGCCGGTCGGCCGGCTGCGTCTTGACCTTGCATTTCCTTCGAGGCAATCCACGCAACTGAGCAGCTCCACCGAACGGCCATACCGGCTGGCGGTTTAGGGTGGCATGGCCAAGCGCAGCGCCGCCATGCGCTCGTCTGGACACGCGTCGCCGCGAACCCGGCATGCCGGCGCCTTTGGCTTGGGCATGTCACCCTGCCTGTCCCACTGCCCCCTTCTGTTCAGGGATGCCGGCCTGCCTGACGCGGCGTGACCTGGGGCTTGGGCATGGCACTCCGCCGGCCGCAGCCCGCTGCCTGGTGCTCCGGCGTGACGCCCGGTGGTCGTCGCAGTTGCAGCAGCGTGCCGTGGCTGCCCGCGCCCACTGGTGAGCGCCATTTCGCAACGTTGACATTCCCGCCCCTGCCGCTACAAGTACGCACTTCCCGCGCTCCGTGGGGCAGCGTGGCGAGCCGGGAAACAGGCAGGCCGGAGGTATCAGGTTCATGACGGACATAACGCATTCCCTGCTTCGCACGCTCGGCTCGCTGTGGCTGGCGGCCGTCATTCTGGTGTTGCTCTCCATTGCGATGGCCTGCGCGACGGTGCATGAAGCGGCGCACGACACGGAGCACGCGCTGGCGGCGTTCTACAAGTCCAACTGGTTTGTGTCGTTGTTGGGTCTGTTGGGCGTGAACCTGCTCGCTTCGATTCTGGTCCGCTACCCATTCTCGCGGCCTCAATTCGGGTTCCTGGTGACCCACGTGGGCATTCTGGTGACGCTGGGCGGTGCGTTGGTTACCGAGCGCTGGGGCACCAACGGACGGATCGGCTTCCTCGAAAGTGAGACGGTGACCGCGTTTGCCGACGCCGACCGGTCGACCGTCGTGGTGACGAACCTCAAGACGAAGGCCGTGACCGAGTGGCCGCTGGAGGGGTGGGCGTTTCAGGCCGTTGAGGCTGTGGATCGGCCGCGAACCGTGCCCCTGACGATTGAGGGGACCCGCCTGGCGGTGGAGCGTTACCTGCCCGATGCCCGCGTGACGGAAGAGGTCGTGGACGACAATCCGCTGCCGGCACCGGCGCTGGAGGTGTCGCTCTCGGGCAATGGCACGGACGGACCGGTGTGGCTGCCGGCCGGGCAGGATGTCCGGTTAGGTTCGCTCGTGGCGTCGTTCCGGGTTGTGGACCGGACTGAGTTGGAGACGCTGCTGGCCTTGCCGGGGGATGCGGCGGCATCGGAATCCGCCGGTTCCGAGATTCTCGTACGCGTCGAGGTGGAGGGGACGACGCGCGAGTTCCCGCTGCCGGCAGTGCTGGAGCAGGCGCAACCGATTGCCGAGACGGGTTACACGATCAAGGTGCTGCGTTACCTGCCGCACGCGCAGGTGGGTGCGCAGGGCGGGCTGACGAACGTCTCGGATCGCCCGGAGAACCCCGCCATCGAGGCGGAAGTGACCGGGCCGGACGGTCCGCAACGCAAGCTCGCTTTCGCCCGCTTTCCCGACTTTGGGGAGATGCACGGCGGGAGCGATGCCGGGCCGAGAGTCACGCTGGTCATGCAGACTCCAGTCGGTGCCGGGCAGGATGCCGCAGGGGCGCCGCTGCAAGTTCTCGGTACTGCCGACGGTGAGTTGTACGCGCGCTTCTGGGCCGAGGGCAAAGTCAGCGTGCATCCGATTGTGTTGGGCACGCCGCTGGAGTCGCCGTGGCACGGGCTGAAGTTCAACGTGCTGCGCCGTTTCGAGCATGCCCGGCAGCGGCAGGTCGTGGAGCCGGTGGAACCGGTGCGGGACACGCGCATGCCGGCGCTCCTGGTGCGCGTCGATGACGTTGCGGGCGCGCGTGAGGTGTGGCTGTCGAAGTACGCCGCCGCGACGATCGACCTGGACGGCGTGCCCCACCAACTGCGTTATGGTGACCGCGAGGTAGCACTCGGCTACGAGCTGAAACTGGACCGTTTTCATCTGGGGGTCTACCCCGGGGGGCGCCGGCCGCGGTCGTTCGAAAGCCACGTCACCATCACCGATCCGGCCACCGGGCAGGCGCTCAGCCGGATGATCAGTATGAACAACCCGTTGAAGTACGGGGGGTACGTCCTGTTTCAGTCCAGCTACCGTGAGGGGCAGCGCGGCGGTCGTTCGGCCAGCTTTCTGAGCGTCGCGCGCGATCCGGGTCAGCCGATCACGTTCACGGGCTACATCGCGACGCTGGCGGGGATGTTGTGGGTGCTGGTGACGCGGATGGCGTCCCACCGCCGGCGGCTGCAGGCGGTCGCGGGCGAGGCAATGCCGGCGCCGGGTGCGTTTGTCAACGTTGAGGTGCCCGCGCACGCCCCCGGGCATCCGTCGCCCCGGGTGCCGGTTGTGCTGTTGCTGTTGTCCCTGGGTTGCGTTGCGGCCGTCCACGCCGACGAGGCGAAGCTGCCCGCCTTGCTCGATCTCACGACGGTGCGCGCCCTGCCGGTGCAGCATGACGGGCGGTGGATGCCACTCGACACCGTCGCCCGCGACCTGGTGCGTTCGGTGACCGGGACGTCGGATTTCCGCGGGCAGGACCCGGTGCTCGCGCTGCTGGCGTGGACGTTCGACCCCATCACCTGGATGGACGAGCCGCTCATCCCGATCGGCAACCCCGAACTCCGGGCGGAGTTGGAGCTGCCCGCGGAACAGTCGGTATTTTCCTACAGCGACTTGGTTAACCATGACCGTTTCCGCCAACTGGTGGACGAGGCGATGCATGTCCAGGGGCGTAAGCCCGACCCTCTGGAATCCAAGGTCAGTGGCATCTATGAGAAGTTGCTCCTCTTGGACGAGGCGTTCGGTGGGCAGAGCATTCGGCTGCTTCCGCACCCGACGGACCGCCTGGCTGCGTGGCGTCCCATCGAGTTGCCCATGCGGGCGGACGCCACGCCGCGGGACACTCTGCATGAGGCGTGGAAGCACCTGCGGACGGCGTTTCTGGTCGATGACGGGCCGGCCTTCACGGCCGTGGCGCAGAAGTTGGCGACGGAACTGGCGGCCCTGCCGGCCGCGTATCGGCCGCCGCCGCAGCGCCTGGCACTGGAGCTGCGCTACAATGGTCTGAGACCGTTTCACCGGGCATCGCAGATTATGATCATTGGAGCGGCGCTTGGCGCCTTGGCCATGTGGGTGCGGAGACGCTGGTTCGACGCGCTGGCGGTGCTGGGTTTGCTGGCGGGCTTCTTCATGCTCAGCTATGGGCTGTACCTGCGCTGGCAGATTGCGGGACGCATCCCGGCCACCAATATGTATGAATCGCTGCTGTTCCTAAGCTGGGGGATGGGCGCGTTTGCGATCCTGGCCTGGTTCTTCATGCGTCTGCGGATCGTGCCGCTGACCGCCTCATTCATGGGCGCGCTGGCGCTCTACATTGCCGACGTTGTACCGGGGCTCGACCCGTTCGTCCGCCCGGCCGTGCCGGTGCTGCTCGATACGATCTGGATGTCGATTCACGTGCCGATCATCATGGTGTCGTATTCGGTGCTGGCACTGGCCGCTTTGTTCGCGCATGCGCAACTGTTCCTGCTGGCGTTCGCGCCGCGCGGACGTGGTCAACAGCTCAGTGACACCGTGGACCTGCTGCATTACTGGTACGTTCACGTCGGTTCGATTCTGCTGCTGGCCGGCATCATCACGGGCAGCATGTGGGCCGCCTCCTCCTGGGGACGCTACTGGGGCTGGGACCCGAAGGAGGTCTGGTCGCTCATCGCGTTCCTCGGCTACCTGGCGATTCTGCACGTCCGCATCGACCGGGAGCGGACGCCGAGGGCCACGTATGTGATCGGGGTGGTACTGACAGCCGCGGTCCTGCTGCTGGTTGTACGCACATGGCAGGGTGAGCTGACTGCGGGGCGCTGGCTCGGTTTGGCAGGCGGGTTGGTCGCGTTGGCGTTCGTGGTGCTGGTCCGGGGCCCGTTCGCCACGGCCGCCAAGAGCATCGCCGCGTTCTGGCTTATCATCATGACGTACGTAGGCGTCAACTTCGTGCTCGGCATCGGCCTGCACAGTTACGGCTTCGGCACGGGGGCCGTCGCCCGCTACATGTTCCTGCTGGGCGGAAGTGATCTCGCCCTGATGTTGTTGCTGGGGTTGATCCACATCGCGCGCAGCGCTCCGGCTTCCCTACCGGCGCACCGGTGACGCTGCGTGTCACCGCGGGGGCGCGGAGACCACCGACCGGAGGGAAGCACTCGCCGCTGCGCCCGGGGCTCCCTGCCGGCGCACGAAACGCTGCCTCACCGGATCGTGGCGAATCCCCACCCGCCGTGTGCTCCCCGGCCAGCCCGAAATACAACAGGCCCACCCCCGACCTGTCCGAAGGGGTGGGCCCACGCACCGAAGTACCTTCTGTTTCCTGCAGACGAGACGCCGGTCCTGACTGACCACGTGACGAACCGACCGACGGCACCTGACGGGGGGGTTCGCTTGCTCCTCGCAGGAATCGCACCCTCTGGCACGACCCTCTTGCCCGGCGAAGCGACCGCCCTTCAAGGGAACGGAGTTGACCGCCACCTCCTTTCTTGTGCCCTTGTCTCCCGCAGACGGGCCCCAACCGCCACAGCCGCCGGTCCGACCGGATGCGCCTCAGGCTGCGCGACTTCTCCCGTCCCGGTTCCCGGCCTGGTGGTGAAATGCCCCCGGCCAAGACCCGGAACGTGGGATTATAGGAGCCCACGTTCCGGCCAGGTCAAATCCCAGACGTGTTTTTTTCGCGCGCCGACCGCGATCGGCACACCGACAGGGGCCCGGGGGCGGCTGCGTTACGGTCGCGGCGGCCTGGTGGGTCCGACCTGCGGTGGAGTTTCTGAACGCTGGTAGGTGATGCTGAGGACCAGGAAGTCGCTTCCCGTGGCGTCGGGCTCGTGCAGTTCGAGCACGTGCTCGGTGGGGCTCACCAGACGCACCACGCCGCGGGTCTTCTTCTTCGTTCCGCTCCAGGCGTCGCCGTGTTCGCCGGTGAACAGGATTTGTGTGCAGTGGTCCTGGCAACTACCGAGGCTCCTGGTGATGGCCGTCGAGGTCGTGTCCACCCAGACCGAGGTGTACTTCTGTTCGAACGTGTCGTACCCGTACAGGGCGAGGCCCTGGAAGGGCAGGCCAAGGTTGCCCCCGTCAAACTCCTCCAACAGGAACCTGTTGCCCAGGACCCACCGGCGGGTGGCTGTGCCTTCGGAGTCCACCGCGGGTGTGTCCGGGCTCATGCGATACCGCACCTTAGTCTTCCACGGCCCGGCCATTTGGTTGAGCAGCTTGTGTTCCTCGCCGGGCATGGCATGCCGGACCCACGTCTCGATCAGGGTGTCCTGGTCGTCCTTGTTGTCCCTTTCCGGCCCGGGTACGCCCGCAACGTCGGGGTGTTGCTCGGTTCCCTCTTGGGGGGGGAGTGGGGGTGCGGATGACGCGGGGGGCGACGTCGGTTGCTGTGATGTCTCAGGGCGGTCAGCGTATGCCATCCGCGGTGGGTGATCAGAACCGCGACCGTCAGGGACCGGATAGGCTTCAGCGCCGGTGGTGCCTGGCAGCGCATACCCAGTGAGCGGCCCGGAGTGCCACGATGACCCGACCTGGGACAGCGCCAACGCGCTCACCGCCAGCATCACAAACGATGGCAGAACGAGGCCCGTGCGAAACATTTGCGGTGCTCCTTTCGACGGGTGGTGGCGACAAGACCCACCTCATGCTACGGCGGGCTCGTGTTGCCGGGAAGTCAACGCCGTTGCGCTGCTCGCTCGCCCGGCAGACAGGAGCCCGCCGCATCTTTCGGGCCAGTGGCCCAACTGGCGGGTAGAAGCCCGCCCTACGCCTTCCTCTTGCCTCCTGCCCCTTGCCTGCCGCTTACGGCAACGCCGGAAGCTGCTTGCCGAAGTACGCCTCCGGGTACGGCGACGCCCCGTTGAGCAGGTTGATCAGCGTCAGCATGTCGGCCACCGTCACCGTGCCCGACCGGTTGATGTCACAC
>Ga0116144_10000251_pt1 | contig 73143 bp, 74 predicted proteins | sample AD_UKC035_MetaG_FD_89746 | JGI IMG/M metagenome (GOLD analysis project Ga0116144, IMG submission 89746) | Active sludge microbial communities of municipal wastewater-treating anaerobic digesters from USA - AD_UKC035_MetaG | ecosystem: Engineered > Bioreactor > Anaerobic > Digestate | place: USA...
GCACTCCTACTAATGTAGGCAGTTCGTTCCGAGTTTTAGTATCCGTCCCAGATACATAATTTCTTAACGCAAAGTTTTTAATATTCAATTTTAAATTTTAATTTTTGTTATATAATAATAAATATTAGTAAGCATTAAAAAACCCCTCTATTGAGGGGTTATTTTTAATCTTCGTCTTCTTCAGACTCTTCTTTCTTTTTTCCTCTTAAGAGTTTGAAATCTTCAGAGTCTAATTTATTATTTTTATTCTTGTCAAGTTTTTTCTGACCACCCTTCAATCCTTCTTCAATTTCTTCTTCCTCTTCAGTTTCAACTTCTTCAACTTCTTCTTTCATAAGTTTTAACATTCTCTTGAAAGCATCTTCGCCAGATTCGGTGATGTTTTTCTTTGTTGAAATAGAATCACTTGATTTGAAACCCCAAAGATGTTTCATCTTTTGAATATCTTCACTTACCAATTGGTTGTTTTTAAAATTAGTGATAACCGCTTCACCGTTCTTAGAATCACCTTCCCAAATCAATCTATATGTGTTTTCACCATCTGTGATTGCGAAAGCTGTTTCATCAATTTTAACTCTTGATGGGACTTTATTAGCAAGTTTTAAAACTTGTTCTTCTGATACTAATTTTCCGTTTGCTTTGAAGATGTTTTTTGAATCTACACCTTTATATTCATTTTCAGCCATTGGTTGAGGAGATTTTTGTGACTTTACAGGTCTTGTGTTATTAGCTTCTTTTTTATATTTTAAATCATTTGTCTTTTTAGCATTTTTCATCATTTTTTGTGCTGTAGGATCATCTGATTTAATTCTTTCTTTATATTTTTTAGTTACTGATTCTGGACCATTTTGAGATGCTAAATCAGCCGTAACTTCCATTCCACTAATACCTACATCATATCCAGTAGTTTCGATTCTTTCATCTTCATTACTACCGTTTGTTGGTACTTTAGGTGCGTCAATTTTTTCTTTATCATTAGGTGTTTGGTAATCCTTAATCTTTTTAGCAACTTCTTTGTAGTATGCTTTAGCATCAATACCGTCTTGTTTATTTGCTTTATTAACTTCCTTCATACCGTTAGTAACAGGGTTTTTAAAGCTTCCACCTTCAGATGTTTTCAATTGACCCATAGGACCAAATTGGTCTTTTTCAGCACCAGAAAGATCACTTTTCTTCTTTGTTCCAAAAGCCACTTCCATGTCTTCGAAATTTTCGAACAATCTTTCTAAGTTTTCTTTTAATATTTTCTTTAAATCTTTTGACATCTTTAATGTTTTACAATAAATATCTACTAGTTGATATTAAGCATTTCTTTTTAATAATTTATAGATTTCAATGAAGGGTTTACCTGTCTCTTTTGAAACCTCATGAATGTTTTTGATAGTCTCATTATCTAACCCCTCAACATAGGTACCTGGTCCACTCACTGAATCTGATATCTTTAAAGGGTTATCTATTGCACCTTGGTTACAATAAGGAAACTTAGTACACTTCTTAGCTATTTTAACATACTTCCCTTTAGGGTTGTATTTAACCTTATTCATTTCATTTATAGGTTCAGTCTCATTAATTGGGTTTAAAATACCTTCATTAGCATCTTTCTGAACTATAACTCCACCTGTCCAAACAGGTTTCTTAGCTGTTCTCCACTCTCCTTTTTTAGCCGCAAAAGCTGGACCAACAGGAGGGCCATTAGATCCCCATACAGAACCAAATGTTGTTGTTTCATCTAATTCTTCCTCTTCAATCGGTGGGGGTGTGTAATTATCTTTTACACTATCTAAATTTTTATCGTTAACGATTTGATGTTCGTTCAATCTATTGTTAACAATTCTAAATAAATCTTCTTTCTTTAATGTTTTTTTAATACCAGGGACTTTAACACCTGTTTTTTTACTTTTAGTTTCACCTTTGTTAGGCCCATGAAATGGTCCCCAAAATTTCTCTCCACTAGTAATATCTTTATTTTTAGATAGTGGATCTACTATTTGACCACCATCCCAAAATGATACATCATCTAAATACCAGCCATCATGGTCTAAATCGGCAAACTCAATACCTGAAACACCTTCTGTTTTATCGGTATTAAATGTTGTAGTGTGTTCTTCGATAGGACCTGGTTTAGCAACACCTTTATTTTTAGTTAAAGGACCACTTCCCCATGCATTACCTGTGTAAGCACCAACAGAAGCGCCACCTGCTGCGGCTGTAGTTTCTGTTTTAATTTTCCTTTTTTTCTCATCTTTTTTGAGACCTTTTTCAGATGCTAAAACACCATATCTCTTGTTTGAGTAGTAATCAGAAAATTCTGATATATGGTCCATAGCAATTTCTTTAGCTTTATCTATGTTGTCACCAACATGTTCTTTCTCAATCTTAACACCAATTTTAATTTCTTTTTTAATGTCTTCAATTGATACTTTATGTTTTTTAGCTAAATCTTTAATTGATAATTTATCAGCTTTACCACCTTTTATTTCATTAGATTCTACCTTAATGTCTTTGATTTTAACTGATTTAAAATTTTTAGTTACTTGGTCTGTCTTAACACCACTAGATTTCATCGAACTCGATGTTGATGAAGAAATCTTTGTAGTTTTAGGCATTGATTTACTAATATTAGAAGGTGTTTGTTTAATAGCTGTTTTAACGGCTGAAGAATTTTCACCTTCGAACATTTTGTTAGTCTCATCGTAAAGATCAGTTTTAACGTCAGGCATTAATTGGTAGCGGTCGATTCCAGGTATTACACCTAAAGTTCTACCATCATCCCACTTAACGTGAATAATACCCATCCCATCAACAAGACGAATGGTACCTTCTGTACCTGGGGTAATAGGATTAGGATCGTCTGTCATCGAGACCATCCTAATTCTCATTCCCTCTTTAGCGTTTGGATCTTTTTGATTCATTAGATACTTTCTAAATTGTTACTCCAGAAATTTTTTCTCATCCAAAGTACTTTATAAAGTTTAAGTATAACTTCTTTAGTAATTGATGCAACCTCTCTTTGTGTGGGTTTATCTTTCTTAAGGTGTTTAAGCACAAGTTCTTGAACCTTCTTTTCAAGTTGGTCACTGTTAAGGTGTCTCTTGATTAAAGTATCAAATTCGTCACGTGCTATTTTTTTAATTTTAGCCTCGTCAGATTTGTTTAACTCTTCCTTAAGAATATGTTTTATATTAACCCTATTACTCATTAGATTATTTCAATTTTCTAAATCTGTCTTGATTGTTTCTGTTTCTGTTTTCAGTAATTCTTCTGTTAGAATTAACTTTTTTAGACTCATCAATTCTTTTTTGTTCAGCTTTAACCTTGTTAACGATGTTTTCTAAAAGGGTGATGAATTCTTCTTCTGTGTACCTTAATACTCTTTTGGCCATTTTGAGTTGTTTTTGTTTGTTTGTTATTTGTGATTATAATCTATATTTAGAAAGGTAGTACCTCTTTCTAGCTTTTCTACTTAAAATCTTAGACATCATATCCTCTGATTGGGGTATTTCTACTTGAGATTTTAATTCTTTATTTAATGTTTGGAGGTAATCTAATAATTCAGCTGTTAACTGTCTTATATATCCAACTCTCCCTAAATTATCTCCTAATTCTAAGTCTATATCATCAATTCTTGAGGATAAGTCTTCAACATCAATCTCTACATCATCTTCCATTTCTTCCATTAATCGGTTTAATCCATTTTTAAATGTAAATTCTGTTACGATTAAGTTATCACTCATAATTAATGCAGTTTTTTAATAAATATCATTAAAGCATAGAAAAACCACCCCAGTGGAGTGGTTTCCTTTTATTTTCTATGTATTATTTAATTACGATTTTACGACCAATCATTTCACTAATCACCATACCAACTAAATCATTAATTTCATCGAATTCACTAATTAGTTTATCTTCTACCTTAACTTGTGGTACATAATCTTTACCACCATTTTCTTTTAGCCATTCCCACATCTCATCGTTACCTTCCATCTCCACATTCTCATATACAATACCAACATGGTCTAATTTAGTTTTTAATTCTTTACAGGCTGGACAATGTTCCATTGTGTAAAGTGTAATATCTTTATGGTTGTTATTACCGATATCTTCTAATAATTTTTGTACTTGTTGATTCATATTTATTTTCTCTTTTTGAATGATTGAAACTTATAGTAGTAATTAACCCCTACTTCTTTGTTAGTATTCGTATTAACAATTATATTATGTTTGTCAAATAAGTTAAGTCCAAAACCAACACTAATTGCATCAGGTCCAGTTGCTGTCAATGATTTGTTATAACCACCACCAACTAAAAACTGCATCTTTCTTGGTGTTGTAGGTGGATATTGTTCAGCAGGTAAACTATTAATTGACATAGAATCTACTACTAACCAATCTGGTCCAATTAACCTAGATTTCCATAAACCTCTTTTTTCTTCTGTTAAAACAATTTGTAGTGGTAATTTACCGAAAGTCCACTCACCTTTATAGTAAGCAGTTCTTCTATCTACATTACCGTTCCAATTAATAAACGGATTACCGTCATTAGGGTATTTTAATGCTAAATCAATTTTATTAGTATCATTCGGATTGATTCTACCCATACCTTCACTAACTTGTCCTTGTAAAGTGATTACAGCGTTAGTTAAACTAAGAAGTCTTTCATTTTGTTTTTTTATAACCTTATAAAGTTCTTCATTAGTTTCTTTAAGTTCTTTTTTTAAATCTTTCTCTGTGTTATAGTAATCAACCAATTTGGCATATCTACCGTCAGCCTCTTTTTTTAAGGAATCACCTTCTATAATAGACTTTTTAAGTTCATCGGCAGCTTCTTCAAATTTATTGTTGTTACGACCGATTCTCCAAGCAAGAAATAGGACGACTATAATAAGTCCCCCAATCATTGCTAAATAAAATTTATCTCTTTTTTCCATTTTCTAATTAAAATTTAAAAGGTTCTGTACCTGCTCCCTCAGAGGAACCTTGAGATCCTTCAGGACCTTGTGGTGCCGCAGTACCAAGACCTTCACCACCTGAAGCTGGTGTTCCAGTCAATCTAGAACTCCATTCGTCTGACCATACATCATAATAACCTCTAAGTTTTTTAAATATTTCAATAACCTCAGCTGTTAATTGTAACATATCTTCAGAATCGATAGAAATATAACAACCATTGTTTTCATTCAATGAATAAACCCATTTAACCCTCTCACGAACAAGTTCTCCAGACCATTCAACATTTTGACGATAAACTTTTATTTTATCGAATTTCACTAATTTGGACACTGTATCTTTGAATTTATTCTCCTCTTCTCTTTGTTCATCGGGTGTTACTTCTTGAGATTCTTGTTCAGTCTCCTCTACTTCCATTTCCACCTCTTCCTCTTCGAAAAGACGTAACTTCACCTTAGGACTTTTTTGTTCCTGTAATAATTTTTTAATGTCATCAAACTGTAAAGAACCAATTTGTTGGTTATTTTCTTGTAATTTTCTAATCTTACCTAGAAGGTCTCTAACATCATCTTTTTGTTGTTTTTTCATTTTATAGGTTTTTTAATACTTCCATGTTAAATGCTGGACTCACGTCCGTTGATTCTTGGTGATAATTACTTCTAAATGTCACTCCTTTATAAAGATCCACACTTTCGTCATACACATTATGTCCAATAAAATTTTTAGATATTTTATAATCATCACAAAGTTTATTCACCAAATTCTTTAATGATTCCATTTGTGGTTCTGTGTACTTATCCCAATATGTGTAATTACGCCAACGTTTCATAACAACCTCATTAGGTTGTTTCTTATAATTATGCCCCAACCAATCAACATATCTATCTATCATACTATCTTTTCGATACCATCCGACATTTTCTAAAGTAATAGATATTGAAGCTTTGTCTTGTTGGTGTCCTACGAAATCTGAAAAATATTTTGGATCATAGTGTTGAAATACCTTACCCTCTTTATCTATCGTAAAAGTGGAAGTTTTTTTATTCTTCCCATTTAAACGATAAATCCAACTACCATAATGTAACATACCTGTACGGTATGAATGACCTATGATAATTTGTGTTTTATCATAAATCTCACTATAATAGTTAGTGTCAGGTAATTTATATGTTTCAGTGTCAATCATATCCTTCTTATCCCCATCTGTCTCGCCCTTCTACTTTTTTTTTAAAATTTTCTCTTAAAGTTTCCTCAATATTCATGGATTGAGCTTCAGTTTTTGGTTGATTTTCCGTTGGAAAAATAGATTCAATGGTTACATTGTTAGATTCATCCTTAATTTCCTCAATGATTGGTTCTTCAATTTTTACTTCTTCTGATTTAACATCCTCAACAGGTCGTTCAATAACATATACATCCTCACTTGGAGTTGGTGGATCTAAATTCGTAATCGTAGCAGGGCCTTCAGGGATTACTGTTGGTTCTGTGGGTACTATAGGGTTAGTTGGTGTGACAGTTTTTGGTTCGTCGTCCATACCACCGTATTTAATGAAGAAATGTAATGAAGCTAAAGATATTAAAGGCAATAATCCACCAGATAATAAAGCTAACCAACGTCTTTGGGCTATCATATCACTAGTATCAGAACCTAAAGCATCAAAAACGGGTTGTGTTAATTCAACCCAATCTTTAAATTCCTGACTATTAACGTTTATGTCTTTATAGGAGAAAAATATATTACCAATAAATTGAATTAAGGTAACTATGGCAAATACAAACCACACACCACCTTTAATTCTAACTGATGCGGCAGCAATTGAACTCATTGCAGCAATCTCAATAGCTATCGATAGATATATCGCCCAACTAACGGGATTTGATAAGTCATACCAACTCACAACGTGAGAAATTGATATTATCATTACCAAAATAATAGGAACAAGGAACATTCCACGAATGATTTCCTTCTTGTTGTTTTTAATCCAATTTAACATTATTTTCCTTCTAATGCTTGAATTTCCTTATCAATTTCAGATTGACGATTCACGTCTAGAATCTTTCTGTCTGTTGATTGGATCATTCTTTTTTCAGCTTTCAAACCTTCAATAGTTAACATTTTTTTCAACTCTTCTTTTGTAATGATACGTGACCTTACTGTTGAGTCTTCAGCTGTTATTTGAGTAGAAAGTTCTTCTTTAACTTTCTCTATCTTACCATTTGTCGTACATGTCTTAAAGAACATAATCAAAACTAATGGTAACATGATTCTTGTGGACCAAGTGTCTAAAAAATTTACAATGTTTTTCATCTTTTTGAATTTATTTATAAATATCACATTATTAGTTATCGTAATAATAAGAATATTTGTAGGAATTTAAATATTTATTAATGATGGAAATTAAAAGAATTATACTCGAACAATTAGTTAATGAAGCTAGAATAGCTCAAATTTCTACTGATATTAAATTTTTTCTAAATATAAATGACACTGCACACTCCCAAGAACAAAAGACTAGACACCAATCAAAGGGGGTTATAATAACAGATGCACAAATTATATCTATTTTAGAAAAGGCTAAACCTAGAATAGCTGCATACATAATTGGTGGTAGAATTTTCGAAAAAATACCTTTTATTGTTACAGAAGTTTCTGGTGATAAAATAAGTTTGGCTATTGTAGGTAAAGCTTCAACACCTTACAGATGGGATTTAACTGTTAAAACAGTTTGGAGTGAACGAGCTGAAGGTAAACCTTTTAAAGTTGGCCGAGAACAATTAGTAATTAATGTATAAATGACAAACCCCTCACTCGAGGGGTTTTTTCATAATATCTTATAGAAATCATTGAGGTTTGTCAGACCTTGAACATTCGTTTGTTCATCCCGCCGAGTTGTATGGGTAATCTCGGTTCAACCCATTTCCTTATTTGATAGTACAAATATATAGATAAATATTTATTCCACCAAATAAATTAGTATCTTTTTAGTTATGGATTTATCAATTTTAATAGCAACAGTACCACCTAGAAAAAAATACCTTAATAGATTATTAACAAAGATACAAAAACAAATTGTAGATAACAACTTACAAGATAGGGTTGAGGTTATTATTTATGAAGATGATTTTGAAGCATCTTTAGGTCAAAAAAAGAATAAACTATATAAGTCAGCAAAGGGAAAGTATACTGTTTCTATTGATGATGATGACGATATTAGTGATGACTACTGTAAAACCATTTGTGATGTTATTAAAGAATATGATGTCGACCAAATATGTATTGGTCATCGTTATTTCCATAATAACAGTTCGAGGTGGATACCTATCTACATTTCTAAAAAGTATAAATACTATTCATTAGTGTTTAAAAACCTTTTTTACTTATACATCACCAAATACCATTTAGATAAGAATTGTGATTGGGAGTTATGTTTCAAGAAAATTCCAATATTAAGAGCTAAAGAAAAGGGTTTAAAAATGTTCTTTATTGTTCTTTTTTTACATCTATTTAAAAACAAAGTATCTTCTAATATTAGACACACTTGTCACACAACCCCGATAAAAAGGGAAATTACACAATCAGTTGATTTCACAAGTAGACCGAGAGAACAAGATATTGAATGGGCAACAGAAATATATAAACAAGGTTTAATAAAGACCGAACATATTGTGGATAAAGACCTATATTTTTATTATTACGACCATGAAATGTCAATAAATAGAGGTAAGTGGGGTAGATTAGAAAAGAATGAAAAAAGAAAAAAATTAACAGAAGTTACAAACACAATCAAAGATATTGATTGGGAACTTCAACCCATAGATAAAATCGAAATAAAATGGATTTAACACTTATAAAATTAAAAGACATTAAATTTAGTCCATTCGATAAACCTAAAAATAGTATACCTTACGATAGTAAAAAATATGACTGGGTTAGGTTGAGTAATAGTATTAAATTAAACGGTTTCAAACCAGAAAAATATGGTTATATGACTATAAGTAAAAACAATTACTGTTTAAATGGTCACCATAGATATGCCGTATTAAAAGAATTATATGGTGAAAACTATGAGTTGTTCGTTGAGAGAAAGAGATTGAATTATATACCCCAAATCACGTTAGATTTAGGTCGTTTTTTAATTTTAATACCTTTCATACTTATTTCAAAATTATTAGGTTATGATAAGACAAATAGTAAAAATATTTACTGAAGAAGAATCTAAGTTAATTGTTAATGACTTTGAGAAGAACAAAGATCATATAAAATTATCTAGGGATCACGGTGTTGAAAGAATTAGTTCTTATGAGATTGATGTTCAACATTTTTCAGAAGACATTAAAGAATTAATCTATTCTAAAATAGAAAGTAAATTAAAGCCAATAACTAAAGGTAAATTGGGGATGGTTTTTGGTGTTCGTTATTCTTTGGATACCAAAAGTTATATGTCAGCACACCATGATTGTAATTCTTACAGTTGTGTTATTAAATTAAATAATGATTATAGTGGTGGTGGGACTTATTTCCCTTTAACAGGAGAAGTTTTATCACCCGAAAATGTGGGTGAAGGTTTATTGTTTAAAGCCGATACAATAGATTCGTATCATGAAGCATATCCAATAACAAAAGGTGTTAGATATGTTTTAGTTGTTAGAATGGAGAAAAAGAATATTTTCCACCTCATATTAAAGGCGTATTTTTTCCATTTTGTAGATAAATGGATTCAAAAAAGAAAAGATAGATATTACAAAAAACCCCTCATATAGAGGGGTTTTTATTATTTGTAGATGAACTCAAACAAGTCCTTACTTTTATTTCTCAACTTACGTAGAGCCTTTTCCTTGATTTGACGGATACGTTCCTTTGTCAAATCGTAGTCCTCACCGATTTCTTCAAGAGTTAATGGAGTCCCATTTAAACCGAAGTAAAGTTCGATGATTTGTCTTTCTCTTGGAGAAAGAACAGACAATGTGTTCTCTAATTGAGTTTTTAACATGTCTTTAGGTTTTTCAAAAGACTCGTCTGGTCTCTCGAAAGAATCGTCAGCAATGATATCCATCATTTCATCACCATCTTCATTAATAGTTTCATTCAATGAAGTACAAGATGGTTGGATAAGTAATGTCAAATCCATATCAACATCAGTAGGTTTTCTACCATGTTCTTGTTCGAAAGCTGAAATCTCTCTCTTTAACTTAGCAATGTTGTTTGTAACATTAACTGGAAGACGTACAGTTCTAGCGTTATCATTCAAAGATTGGATGATAGATTGTTTAACCCACCAAACAGCGTAAGAGATAAATCTGAAACCACGCTCAGGGTCAAACTTTTGTGCAGCTTTAATCAAACCGAAGTTACCTTCGTTAATTAAATCAGCCAACGGTAAACCTTGATTCTGATATTCCTTTGCGATAGAAATAACGAATCTTAGGTTAGCAGTAACTAACTTTTCGGTAGCGGCCTTGTCACCCTCACGAACTTTCTTTGCTAATTCAACTTCTTGTTCAGGAGTTAACATATCAATTTTTCTGACATCTTTAAAATATCTTGAAATGCTTTCTTCTGATGTATCGATGAATCTTTTAATGTTTACTGTACTCATATATAACTTTATTTGTTTTTATTTCCGAAAATTAAACTACTATTTTTTGTAACCTTTGTTTTTGATACTTCCTGAACCTTACTTATACGTTCTTTCTTTGGTTTAGGTTTCTCATTTTTAATCTTTTCTTCTATTTCTCTCTTTTTAATTAAATAGAAGTCACCATTCATTTTGTAAGGTAAATCTCTAACATTTGCCCAAAGAGATAAAATATAGTTATTTTTATTGGGTCTATCAACGCCCCCCTCTAATTTATTTATCTGTTCGACAAGTTGGTTAGCCATCTCCTTAATGGCTGGTGTTATTAGAGCCTCAGGTACTTCAGTTTCGTACCATTCAACCCTCTTACCTTTCCTTAAAATCTTTTCATATTCACTATAACTTAACATTAATAACTATAATTCTTTGTCGGTTTACGGAACTTCATTTGTGAGTCCGTATTATTCTTTTCAGACAACCCATTTTTTAATTTGGCTGACTTTTTTTTAAGTACCCACCCTTCATACATATCTGTTTGGGTGATTTTATCCCATAATGATTCAAAATTTTGGGTAAAAGTGTTAACAATGTAAACGTTATCATTAATTTTATTTATAAAATCATCGTACTTAGTAGACGGAAATAACTCATTCAAAAGTTGTATACGTTGATTGAATGTCATTCCTATAGTTTGAACTCCGTCATATACCAACACATCAAAGATAACTAATTTATGGTTAAAAACCTCACCTTTTGAATTATTTTTTGATTTATTCATGTATTCACCATTAAGCACAAACCATCCTTTCCCCTTATGTAAGGAAAGGAATTCAGATTCTTTCATTTTAACGTTTGTGATTGGTGAATTATGGCGGTTATAAAGATGAACCTCTTCACCATTTGTGAAAATTACAATGTTGGATCCATTAAGTTTTGGTTGTCCTACCCATTCACCATTATCATACTTACTCAACTCAGAAGAAGGTAAGTTAATCTCAGGTCTTGGGGGAAATATGTACCGATACTTGTTATAAGGAATCATCGGTACAAAGATAGTAATTATTTATTTCTCGGCATGGAATTTTGAGAATTTTTCTCTCTTTTTGAAGAATTCTTCTTTCTTCAACATTTGTTCCTCACTATATCTAGCCTCTTCAGGTACCAAATAGTTCCATTGTTCTAAAGGTTTTAAAGACCTTAAAGATTTCATTAAGTCTTCAGAATAGGGTTTAATAATACCGTTAACACCCCAAATTTTACCTGTTCTAATGTTTCTAACTCTAGGTACCGCAGTTTCCCATTGACCTTTATTATCCCAAAATTCTACTATCTTACCAACCCAAAGTGGATGTGGTTCATTAGAACGACAAATTACTTTATCACCTATTTTATATAAATGACCACCAATTTCGTATTCAGTCTTAGTTTTGTGTTTCTTTTTTGGTGTTTGTGTTTTCTTTTTGTCTAACACTATTTTAGCGAAAGACTCTCTATCTTTATCCGTTATCCTCGGATCTGGTTTCTTCTCAGCCCTTTTAAATGGGTTGATACTTTGTAAAAATGTTTTAAAACTCATTTTTTTCTAATTAATTCATATATTATGTGAAGTGGCCATAATGTTACTATCATTAATGAACCAATCACGTTTTCTGATTGAATCTTCCTCTTATTTGAGAAGTAGTTCAACCAAATAATCCCTAAAAGGACATATAACGTCCATATTCCAAATAATTTTATCATATATCTTTAATAATTTTATCTAAAATATCCTTATTATAAAGGTTATAAACGGGTATCTTTAAATCTTCAGCCATTCTTAAGGCTTGTCCCGTACCTCCTGTGGCTTTACCATCTTTAGTCCAACAAACAATAAAATCTGTGGGTGATTTCAAATCTAAACCTAACACTTGGTGACAGTTTCTAGCCATTAATTTTTTGGCTCCATAAGATAATCTACCCCAATTAGGGTGATATTTTTGAGCCATTTCAAAAGCTTCGGGTGTTGGATTGAAAAGTAGAGAAGTATTACCATTAAAACCCCTCCAAGGGAGATAAATTTCCTTCTTTTCAGCATGTTCTTCAAAGAAAGAGTCTGCTCCTGGTGCTCCACCTGACCTTAAAGTATAACCCTTTTTGTTTAAGTGTTCTACTATAGTTTTAATGTCATTCTTTAATTCAGTAGGTGTTTCTCTAGAACCAATGCCGGTATAAATCATTAACCTTTATTAAGAATTTCTATTTCTTTCTCTGTTAAACACTTCCTATCGTAATTGTTACGAGAAAGTTTATCTAAAATGTCGTTAACAGAATCATATTCTTCAACAATTGGTTCGGGTTTTCTTTTATTAACCCTTGTGAAGGTATTACCATTTGTTTCGTCGTAAATGGTGTTAGGATCGTTAATCATTTGTTTTTGAATATCCATCATAGAATCCAACTCTTTTTTAACCTCAGGGAAAATACCTGTGTAGTATTTTGAAGGTAAGTTTACACCGTAAGATTCAGAATTTGTGATGTCAAAAACCATCATAGCTGGTCTATGAACCAATTTTTCATGTATTTCGGATGTTGAATAAGGGCTATAGAAAGTACAAATAAACATACCCTTACCGTCAACAAAATTAACACCACTCTCACTGTCTGCAATGTGATTTAAGTCTTGGTCTATACCCATTGCTGTTCCAAGTATCACTAAAAGAAATCTGTTCATAGTTTTTATTTATAAATATCTACAACAAATATAATCATTATCTTGAAAGAGTCAAAGAAGAAATGTTATTAACCTTTTCAATTGTTACTACATTAGTAGACCAATCCTTAACAAGTGGATTATGTGTGATTAAAAAGATATTATCAAACATTTCAGAACACTTTTGGAAGAAATTACCTACTAGTTCTAAATTCTCATTTGCTACTTTACCTAAAACTTCATCAAAAACGATAATATTTGGTTTAGGTAAGGAACTTATTCTAGATAAAACAACTCTTAAAGCTAAAGAACCTAAAGTTTTCTCCAAACCACTACCCTCAGTTAACAAATAGTTAATTTTCTGTCCATTTTCATCTTCTTTCTCCAACAAGAAATCAACTTCTTGTTTAGAATTAATATCGACTGTTAATCTAAAATTAGCCGAATCAAATAAAAGTCTATCCAATTCTGAATTAAGTAAAGGCATTACATTTTTCATGATTAATTTAGTAATACCATTCTTACCAACCATTCTTGTGTATATTTCAAAAATAATCTTAACTTCTTCCTCTATCTTAATTGTTTTAATTAATTCCTTATTCTTGTTAATTGTGTCTTCAGACCTTTCGATATCGAATTTATTACGTTGGATTCTAGCATTTAGTTCGTCTTTCTCCCTATTAAGTCTATCTAACTTAGCGTTATAACCTAATATCTTGGAATCTAAATCTTTATTCTTCTCAATATTACCAACATTATCTTCATACTTCTTCTTAAGGTCTTTTTTCTCCTTAAGTTGTAGTCTCATATTTTCTATTTCAAGTTCAATCTTGTCAATCATGATAGATTTTCTATCATATTCATCAACCTTTTCTTTGATTTTATCTAATTTTTCAATTTCAGATTTGGCTTCCTCAATTTCAACGTCTAATTCTTTAAGAATTTTATCCCATTCCTCCAAAGCTGTCTTATTTTTAGCAATTTCATCAGAATGATCAACATCTTTTAATGGTTGTTTACATAAAGAACAAAACTCACCTTCCTCTAAATTTTTAATTAACGACTCAACAGCCTCTTTTTTGATACTTCTATGACTTCTAGCAATGTTTAAATCACTTAATTGTTGTTTCCACTCCTTATGTGTTTGAACATCGTATTCAATCTCAGTTAATTTATCAAATTCCTCTTTAAGGATATCGTATTTTTCCTTAGATTTCTTACCTTTTTCAGTTATAGCCTCAATTTCTCTATCAATATCTTCAGGTCTTAATCTAATAACTTCAGTATCAATTATAATTTTTTGAGACAAAAATGTTTCTTTAATACTGTTTGCCTCATTTATCTCAACTTTTAAGTCTTCTAACTTACCTTCACAGAAAGAAATATCAGAATTTAAATCATTAATCTTAACAACTAAAGTTTCAATTTCTTTGGTTAAATCGCCAGAGTTATATTGGTCTGATTTAAGGTTTTTAGCCCAAGCTGATTTAATTTCCTTAACAATCTCTTCTTTTTGTTCAATAACCTCTAACCCAATAAACTTGGAAAGTAGTCTTCCTTTTTGTGTTGGTAGTGTGTGGATTAATTCTTCTAAATTATCGGATGTGGCAATAATAGTTAATAAGAAATCATCAACATCACCGATAGATTTCTTAATAAAATCATCAGTTTCTCTACGTTGTTCACCCTCAAGATTTTGGATCGAACCGTCAGCCATTACCTTTTGGAAGTTCAAATCTGTTTTAACGTTATAACCTTCTTCACTTTTCTTTTTAGTTCTAGTTAAAATTCTTTCAATGATATAATCACCGCCATCAATGTTAATTTTACCTTTAACTCTAACAGTGTTTACATCCCTAAATTTGTTAAATACTTGTGCAGCAACCTTTGTTCTTGTTGTTTCATTAAAGAATAAGAACAGTAATAAATCAACCGATAAAGCAGTCTTACCACCTTGATTGGCTGGGTTGGAAGAAATAGTTGTAATACCTCTTAAACCATCAAAAGAAAGTTTATTTCCATCACCGTAGGATAAGAAGTTATCCCATTCAAGTTCTTTAATATACCAATTACGATAACGATATTCGATATCACGAACTTGTTTTAACTTATCATTAACTTTATCATCAAGACGAAGTAACCTATCCCAATCTACCTCAATTTTATTACCATCTAACCATTCTTTGAACAATCTACGTTGGTAATTTGTGTCCATTACATTGTCAGCAATAGACATTTCAACCTGTCCATGTTCTGTATCGACCTTTTTAGGTTTAAAAATTACTTGGACTTTTTCTACAGAGTATTTCTGTGCAATATACTGTTCAATTCTTTTAACCCTATCTTTAGTATAGTTTTCAGGTGCATCTTCCCATACAACACGAACATGTGCTTTAGGTGGTATTATTACTTTTTGTTTTTCTTTAGTTGCCATTACTCTCCGTATAAATCTTTATCTTTCTTTTCTTGTGGAACCCATTTAATCACATCCTTAGGTTTATCACCAAAGGGGTTTGATGTGTCTATTCTAGGTTTATTACGATTCTTTTCAATCTCTAATAAATCCTCTAATCTTTGTATTTTTTGGTACAACTTACCAAGTTCACTTCCTGAAGTTTTTTCTTTCTCTAATTTAAGTTCTTTCTCTAGTGTTTCTAGTTTTACTAATAATTCTTTAACTTGTGAATCGTCAGTAATAACTTTCTCAACAATCTTTTCAACAGGAACTTCTACTACTTTCTCAACAATCTTTTCAACAGGAACTTCTACTACTTTCTCAACAATCTTTTCAATTTCTTTTTCAATAACTTGAGGCATGATTGGTGATGTACCATATTTTTCAACATTAAAACCTTGTTTAACCATATTAAGTATAAATTGGTCTACATTGGTTATACTGTTCAATCTACAATAATCCCATATTTCGTTTTGTATATCCTTTGGTAATTCCATTAAACTAACCTTTCTGACTCTGTTTCAATATCCTCAATTGATTTTATTTTAAAAGTGTAAAAGCCGTAGTCACTTTCAATCTTTTTCAATTCATGTTTTCTTGTTGGAATATCCCAAATAACATAACCATGATTGTAAGGGTCTTCACCGAAGTCTTGTTGAATCATTGATGAAGGCATTACAATTGGTGTTTTACGACAAATTTTAATTTTTTTACTCATTTTATATTTTATTTAATAATAACATAATTAATTAATGAATTCAAACTCTTCTTCTCTTAACCTTAATTGTCTTCCTTCATCAGTTTCTACCCATTTAAAACCAGAACCAGAATCAAAATAATAATAAGCTAAAACACCTTTCAAATTATCATAATCGGTTATAATTTTAATACGTTTTTTCATTTTATATTGTGGTCTGTAATTCACTGAAACAACTTCCCAACCATTAGGTGTTATATCCCCTTCTTTATAATCTTTCATATTATTAATTTTTTGTATCTATCATAATTTTTCATAAAGTTAATTACATGTTTAATATTGTTGTTATCACAAAATATTTTACATTGTTTGTGTTTTAATAAAAAAATTTCCTCGTCTTCTATGAAACCTTTTACTTCCTCTATGACTTTATCACCGTTTCTATATTCTATGTAAAAATCAGGTACATATCGTTTTGTTTTACCGTTATGTTCATATTTTATAATAAAACCATGTTTTTTAGTCCAATAAATAACATTTTCGTCACCATCTAATTCAATCATTCTTTGTTTTTCCCAAGATGAATGATATTGTTCGTCTACCTTATTTTTATTATTAAAATAATACCCTCTTTCACAATTACCGTATGTATTATGATTACCACCAAGTATTCTATTAACATTGGCTATAGAAATCTTTTCCCTACCTTCATCACTCATCATAGGGTAATGTCCGTTCTTTAGTTTATAATTTTCCCTACCTAATTGATTTTTAATTTTTCTATCCTCGCTAGACCAATGGTTTTTGACAGTCTCACTTATTTTTTTCTTTCTTTCATCACTGTGTTTACCCCAAGAATTTTTTCTACCGTAATTACCGTTGTTTTCACCTAATTGTGTGTATTTTTGCCAATCTGCTTGACACTCCCTCGAACAAAACCTTTTTTCTCTTGTTGAATTTTTTACATATGTTACTGTATTGGTGCACCCAGTGTATTCACATTTTCTTATATCTCTCTCTAATTTTTTTATAGATTGTGCACATATTTTACCACAAAATCTTCTTTCTTTATGGTAGGTTTTAAATTCTTTTTGACATATTTCACATGTTTTTATCATATTTTTTTATTATATAAATATCACCAAACAAGACAAAATAAGATTAATCACAAAGAACCCAACCGTTATGTAAATAATGACTTAACATAGATTCATCAATTTCTCTTTCTTGTGTTAAATAAGTACAACTATATTTGTGGATATCACCACACATAACCAAATCACAACCTTCGAATATGGATATGTCTTTACCATCTTCAAACTCAAATCCAACAGCCGTTTTAAGACCAATTAAAGGATCGTGATACAAACCAATATAAGATACTTCTTCACCGTATAATTCTCTTGCCTCTTCTATATTAGGTCTCTCAGAACCTTCCATATGTCCGTATACACACCAAACCACATTTTCATCTTTATATGTTCCTGTGTGTTTTAAAAACATTATATTAGGATTATCCATAGTAGAAATGATGGGTGTTAAAGCATCCATTCTATCCAAATTGTTAGCCAAGAAATCGTGATTACCCAACGTAATAATAGTCTTTGCTATCTTAGAACATTTATTTAAAAAAGTGGTAACCATATAGATAAGTTCGGGTGTCATTTGATTCTTAGAATGAACCAAATCACCTACAATAACAATTCTATCAGGTTTCAATTCCTCACATTCTTTGTAAAACTTCTCAAACTGTTCTGTATATTCTTCATGTCTTTTAAAAAGACGTAAGTGGATGTCTGCTGTATGTACTACTTTATTAATCATATAAAACTAAGTTTAGTTATTTTTTCTATCGGTCTAAAGTCTTTGGATTTGAAAACATCGGGGAATTGTCTTCTGATTTCCATTCTAACTAATTCTCTAAGTGTTTCAACGTGATGGTCATAAGTTAACCCATAAGCTTGTAAATCATCAGTTAACTCTGGTGTTAATTTTATGTTTGTTTTTCTAACACCGTATCTGTCTTGGAACATAACAAATTTCATTGGTACAAAAGTAAAAGCATCATACACAGTTGGTGATGTGGAAAACCCATATTGAGCGAACTCATTTAAAAACCATTCTTCCATATTATAATCTATGTTTTTTCATAAATTTTAGTGGTTCAATAGGTCCGTTAACTGAATCAACATGGTTATCGTTCCTAAATCTAGGTCCAACCATTTCACTATATACACTAAGTAATTCAGCTTCGACATCTATACTAGCGTAAACATTAAGGTCAGACCTTAATGCCATAGCATTATCACCGTTCCACCAAGTTTTAAATTCATCTAAAACTCTTAAGGGATTAACACCACCGTGAAAAATGTAACTATCGTCTTGCCAATTATTTTCACTCTCAACACATATCCTACGTAATAGTGGGAATATTAGTACTTCTATTTGACCATAATCACGTTGATAATTTGGTTGGTCCTGAATAGTAAGTAGATGTCTAGCTAAAATCTCAAATTTTAAAGCCATACGTGTTTTATGAAAATCACTTAGTTTAACTAAAAGACCAGTTACCTCCCAATTACCCACTAATAAATTTAAATCCATTATACTTTTTGTTTAATATTATCTAACCTCTTATAAGCCCATCTTTCCTTCCAATGGTTGACCAAAGTGTCAACACTTAAATCATATGGTTTAAGTTCTTTATCGATACCTTTTAAGAATTCGGATGTATTCTCACCTCTATCACACCAATAAATCCCTCTACGATTACCGTGGGTTGTTAAGGTTCTAGCATCAATTCCTAAATAATCACTTGCTTTTCTAATGATATTAATTCTTGAATTTTTACCACTAGTAAACTGACCACCAGGTATTTCACCCTCTTCCTCTTCCACCACCAACCTCATCTGTTGATAAAGCCCTTCATCAATTTGAACAGTTCCCTGTCCTTGGGTTAATCCAAGATATTTGAAATGTTTCAGTCGGTTATACTGTACTCCTCTACCATATAAAGAAGTTACTGTTAAACCAGCCAATTCATCATTATATTTTTCTTTCCAATGGTTAGCAACAACATCAGAAGCAGCTAATAGTGTTAATAATTTACCCCCACACATATTATAACCAAAATGTCTTGTTGGTACACAAACCGAAATGTTTGCGATATTACGATTCCTCAAAACTCTATCATTTTTATCCCAACCAATATGTCTATCTCTAGGTCCTAGAGCTAAAAAATCGGCAGCTATATCCAAAATACCTAAATTCTTTTCATCGTAAGCATTCTTAACTAAGAAATAATTGTTACGACCTGGACTTCGTCTAAACGGAAAAGAAGATACATGTTCTTCAATACTTTTCCATTCTCTCCATAATTTACTTGTAGAATCAACAGGTATTAAAATCGGTTGGATATTGTTTGGGTCTTCAACCACACTCTCACCAATCCATATAGGATCATACTTTTTAACCTGTCTATCTTTTTGTTCTTCTTGACTTAAAAACTTAAAGTTTAACAAGTCGTGTTTAAGTTGTTCTCTATTTACCATTTAAAAAATTATGTGGTTTTAAAAATTTAGTTAACCAATTTTCTTTCAATCCTCTTATTGGAAATCCGTGACCCGTCATAAAGTCTACCCAACTATCCAAAACTTCTCGTCTAATATAGGCATCAAAACCGTATTGCTCTTGAATTCGACTCTCTGTCCAAGGATTATGAAAGTGAATTGTATGGTTATTATCTCGACACCATTCAATTAACCTTAGAGTTACATCCGTATTACCGTTTGGTGTTGTACAATAATAAGCGTTTAGAGGTAACCCATAGTAAGATGGATATCTGTAAGTTGTTGAATCAAAGAAGTCAGAAGGAAAATAACCAAACTCATCTAAAAACCAAAAATCGGGGTCCATTTGACCTCTATTTAATTTAAGTGAATGACGTAAACTAATTCTAGACATGTAGACGTTATCTACCATTCTATAAATTAGTTCGTCAGGCCACTCTAAACCGTATTCTAAAGAACAATTTAAGGCAAGTTTTTCCCTAATCATTCTTTGAATATTTTTTGTACAACCAGTGTGAAGTCCAACAACAGCTATCTTGTGCTCGGTATTGTTACGTAAATAATCTACCGCGGCATTGACAAGTCTTGTTGTTTTACCTGATTGTCGTGGAGAAATTTCTACATACATGAAATTACTTTGTTACTGCATCACTTATTATCTTCGCCTCTTCGGTAACGTGTTCCCCCATTTTTCTTAAGTTAGAATTAGCCTTGTCCCAAGCTTGATAAAGGTCCATTGGGAAATCTTTTGATTCTTTAATCATATCCTCAAGAGCCTTTTCTCTTAATTCTTGAATTTCTTTCAATGCATCAGCAAGACTTTTATTCTTTTTAAACAACTCATTTTTGTAAGCTCTAAGTTTATCATTCTCTTCAATCCTGTTCATTAATTTCAAAGAGTGAGTTAAGAAATCTTGATTAGCTTTTTCAACATTTTTTACCACTTGTTTTTGTGTTTCTACAACCACTTCGGTTGTTTGGTCCATTAAGTCTGCTACAGCTCTTAATAGATTTGATACTTTTTTGTTATCCATTTTTTATGAATTTATGTTTTGTTATTCTTTTTTTAATATTAAACTCAGGGTATAAAATTTCCTGAATTTCAGGCCTTTGTACCCATCTTGGCCAAAAATCTTCATCTGTTAGTGTGACATCATACCTCAAATTAATAGTCCCACAAGTTTCACATATATGGTTTTTACAATCATGTTTAAACATCTTTATTCTGAAAATTTTGTAGTAAATAAATTCTACAACCTTTCCGAGGTATCCAACGTTTTCACCACATTTTTGACAACAATATGAAGGATGCTTTCTCATTATCTTACCATATCAACATTACCAGACTCAATTCTCTCTAACGTGTAGATTTCTAAGTCGTTTCTTAATCTACCTTCATTCTTTAATGTCTCATAACGATTTTGAGCCTTATTCTTCCACCAATCAATCATATGAGTTAAATGGTATCTATCCCAATTATCTCTCTTAACTAAAGGAACTTTACCATCACTAGCAATATATTGTGGTACGTTATCATAACCGTAGTTACAATAATAGTATCTCTTTTTAGTTTTAGCCTTCATATGGGTCTTAGTGAATTCACTAAATTCTTTAAACTTCAAAGGGTTTTGTACCTTTAAATGGTTTTTAAGGATAGAAACCATTTTATTGAATTCTCTCATTTTAGGACCAGAAGGACCTGGGTCTACCATAGAACCACCCCATTCAGGTTTACCGTAATGCGGTCTCAAGGCATCTCTAACAGCCATAAAAACATCATCATTAGGGAATAAGAATAAATCAGATTCAGTCATACTACCATATCTCATAAACGGTTTAAGACCGTCATATTGACTCACACCTTTAATATCACCATAAAGTGAGGTTGTCTCCATAAAGACAGTATCAATACGGTCACCGTATTTATCTTTTAACATTTGACGTGCCTCATGTGAACAACATATTAAAGCTAATAATTTACCACCCAAGTAGTTATACCCAAACGGTTGAACGGGAACGATAATCGCTCCATTAATCATGTATTTATTAACTTCGTTTGCTGTAATTTTTAAACCTTGGAATAGGTCGTTACGGGGTTTAATTGATAAAACGGGTGAAGCTAGACGAATAAAACCAACATATTTGTTAGTTGTTGTTTCTTTAACCCCAATCATAATTTGTCTACCAATTTGGGATTCTAGGGGTAGGGATGTAATAATTTGTGTTGCTGGATTGAATAATTTACCCTCAATAATTTCAATCTCAAACTTCATATCCTTTGGTTCAACACCATAGTCATCGAACATTAGTTTAGTGTATTTATCGTGGTCAACACCCACTACTTTCTCTTTCTTTCTTTCAAGGAAATAATCCTGAATTGTGTCTAATCCTTCATAAAAACCCATCAACCTATTTGTTAAATCAAGGGTTTCTTCGGGTGTTAATTTTGTATCGAAAACTTCTGCCATTTTTGCCAATTTAAATATTATTATTATCTTTGTAATGTTAATCAAAAAAGGTCAATCAGTAAATGGGACAATCAAGAAATAAAACAGGTGTGGACTTCGAAAAGATGATTTGTGAAACCAAGGGTTGGTCCCACACTCCGGCATCACCTAAAATTATATGGACGGGTGTTGGTCGTACCAATTTCGATAAGATTGCCTCTGTTGGATTTGATGCTAGTAAATTTTTACCCACTTCTGAATCTACTTTTGAAAAGTTTGACGCTATTACCCCTAACGGTGAGAAGGTTGAACTTAAGAAATATAAAACCTCTAAAGCTAAAAAATGGACTGCTTATTCAGAGCCCATTTTTAAAGTAGCTTCAAAAAATATGGTTGAACATGTTACCTTACTTTTCGGTAAAGGTAATTTATCTTTAGCTCAAACAAATTACAATAAATTTGTTTCAGATATGTTCAACTACGTTGGTCAGGATATCTTAGACAATATCACCCGTTCTAATATTGGTATTCAATTAGAAGATGGTTTCGTACCACAATCTAACTTGGAATACCGTTGGAGAATTAAAAAGGGTTGGAAGGGTTTTAACCGTCTTTCTATTGAATTCCGTATCAAAGATTAATTAATTAATGAATTAATTCTCTGTGTGTAAGCCTGTGCTTGTTGTAATCCAACCATTTTATCTACAACAACACCGTTTTTATAAAATACTACTGTAGGTACACCTCTAATACCATCTTTAATAGCTAAATCTGAGTGGACATCAATATTAACTTCACCAGCATTAATGTTTGGGAAATCGTTTAATACACCATCAAGAATTGGTGATAATACTTTACAGGGTCCACACCAATCTGCTGCGTATTTTACAAGTGTTAATTTGTCTTCTTTTATCTTTTCTTGATAAGTTGTTGAATCGAATTGTTGCATAATTTTACTTTTATTTATTATTATTTTTAGACCAGTAATCTAATATGGCTTTAGCTTCTAACCCCATATATGGAAGAGGGATTAGTTGAAAACCTTTTTCTTTATCATAATAGAAGATACCTAATCTTCCTACTTTCTTTTTCGTTTCCATTTGGAACATGTAAGCGTATATCGATAACTGTAAAGCATAAATATTATACTGACAGTCAGAAAGATGAGAAACTGGAGCATTTAACCAATGATTATATTCTGATATAAATCTAAACTTTTTGTTAGTTTTCCAATCCCAAACATTAAAATAGTCACCACAATCTTCAATTATATCGGCAGTACCAGCTAATTTATGTTTTTCAGAAAAGAGTATGGTTTCAGGATATATAGTTCCCACGGTCATGGGATCAATCTCTTGGAACTTGGATATTAATTCTCTCTCGTAATCGTCTTTAGGGAAATAAATTTTATTAGCTAAAAGATATCTTTCCATTATTTCATGGATTTCAGTACCATATTCGTTAGCCTCATCGTTAATACGTTTCCATTCAGCTAATATCTCAGCTTGAGACATGTTCTGATATTGTTCCTTCTTTTTGGAAGGGTCTTGCATAGAAATAGCTAGGGCAATCTCTTCTGAGTTAAACTCAGGTTCCAACATACCCAATACGGTGGTTACCGATTTAAATTTTTCCTTTGTGAACTTATGGATATAAACGTGTTCAATAGGTTCTAGGAAAACTACACTATCTCTCTTTTTTGCCATTATCTACTAATTGATTTTAATATACGGGACATTCTTTCCACATGTCTTCTTCTTTCTTCCTCTTCTAATAATTCTTTTTGTTTCCTAAGTTCTTCTTCTTCATTGAATTTGAATACTTTGAAATCGGTGAAAGATGCACGTGCGGACAACAACTTCTTCATTTCATTTATTTCTCGTGTCAAAGTATTAACAACATCTTTTAATTCATTAATTTCTTCTTCCATCCTATCTTTTTCGTGATAATAAGGTGGATTTGTGTAGTGATAACTAGCCATTCCCATATAAATTTGTTTCTTTTATTAACCTATCTAATATTTTAGGTTCTTCTGTTTCTTTAATAATATCACAAACTTTAGATGAAAAATCATCTTCAGTTATAAGAGCATCGGGTTTTTTAATTAACTTAATTAAAGATTCTAAACCATCTTCTCTAACTACATCTCTTATTATTTTTTCATTAATATATCTTTTATTGAATCCCATTATATCGAACTTTCTTTTAATTTAAAACTAGATTTTAATACATCTACAACACCTTCACGTCCGAAATCCTCGTTAACTTTTGAAATGTCATATCCGTCTTTCATCTTTATTATTTTTACTTTACCGTATAATCTACCAACATTTAATTGTGTATAAATTTGTTTAGCCCTAGTCCACGCATCATCATCTAATAACACAACAACCCAACTATTGGCGTTCTTCATAATTAAATCATATAACTTTGGATGTAAATCCTTACCTAACATTGGGATTGAATTGTAAACAACAATGTGGTCAAAAGGACCTTCAACTATATAAACAGTTGAGTCCCAATTAACAAGTTGCTCGTTGAAAATAACTTGTTCTCTAGGTAAGTCAGGATTTTTATATTTTGGTTTCTTTCGTGATAACCACGTTCTACCTGTGAAGTAATTTAACTTACCCTCTTTATCATATGAAGGTACTATAATTCTATACCCATACTCACCAGAAGTGGTAAATCCCATTTTAAACTTATGGATAATATCGGGTGTTAAATTTCTCTCTTTGGTTAAGTAATTCCAAGCTTCTTTATATTGAATACTGTTGGGGTTGGAATCTTTAAAGGATTGATACTCTTCAGGTAATTGTATCTCCCTAACTTCTTGAATTACTTTCTTCCCTGTTTTAATTTCTTCTAAAACAATACCTAATTGTTTCAGTTTTTTACGATGTTCTTTTCTACCAAACTTTGTGATTAATTTACCAATAGAACCGTGGGTTTGGTGAGTACCACCACAAGCCCAACAATGATAAACACCTTTATTTAGGTTAACCTCAAAGTTACCTTTACCGTCACCCTCTGGTGTGTCATTTTCAACCGAACAAACAGGACAATCAAACGCAAATTGAGATTTTGTACGGTTCTCCTTTCTTGGATTCCCTAAAATTTCAATTATAATATCTAAGAGTAAATTAGATTCAATTTGTCCCATATAGAAAATATAAGAAAAAGATATTGGTTAGTAAATTACTTGGTTATTCAATATATTTATTGTATATGGAATACAAGAAAATAATTAAGAATATGTTGATGGAGGATAACGATTTTTACAGTTATTACCAAGAGGGGTATAATACTTATACTTATAGTCCTTATACTAAACTTCGTTCTAAACATCTAACAAATCCTAAGTATATGGAGATTGTTGAAAAAAACGTTACAAGTGGTAAGAATTTAGTAATTCACCCAGATGATAGAACTACAGATTTTCTTGACCCTTCTTACGCTGACCTTGACGCAAGAGTTATGACAACTCAAAAAGAAATGTTTAATCTTAGAGAAAACATGAGACAATATGATAGAATTATCATGATGGGTCACGGTTCACCTATGGGTTTAATGATGCCTAAAATTACTTTAAATGGTGTTGATTTAATCGACGGTGAGTTACACAAATATAGTCTACACAGTCTTAACAGTAGTTTTGTTGATATCCTAAAAACAAAACCTATTGTCGCTGTTTGGTGTAATGCCGACCAATTTGTTCTTAAACATGATTTACATGGTTTCTACACAGGAATGGTAATCTCTGAAATGTGTGAGGCTAACTACTGTAACGTTCACAAATGTAACACGAAGGATTTGGAAGAATCGAATAGATTATTTACTGAAGCTTTAAGAGCGGCAATAAAAATTCAATCACCAGAAGCGGTTAAAGTATTTAAAGAAATTTACAATAATCCTAAGAATGAAATTATGAATTATAATAGACAAAGAATCTATTATAGATAAAAAAAAAGGGACTTAAGTCCCTTTTTTTATTTCCAATAACCTTCTTTTCTCATAAACCCTAGAACGGCTGTATAAGCATCCGTCATATCGAAATTCTCTTTCTTAAGGATATTATGTTTGTTATATTCCCAAACAATTTGTGGTTCACGGTCTGCAACTAAATCCCAAATAATTTGTTTCTTATCAACATCCCAAGGGTGTCCGCCAAATAAAACAGGTTTCTTCTTACTTAATTCTTTTTCATTGTAAGGTACGCCCTTTTTATCGTGAGTTCTAATTGCCATTAATTGTGGGAAAGCATAAGCACGAGAATCATATGAAGATATGAATTCTGGTGTTACACCTAAAACCTCACTAACGATTTTTGAAATCATCCCGTTGAATTTAAGAAGTGTTCCAACGGTATAAACATTATTACTATTGAGTAGTGGTTCTTCAATTACAACTTTCTCAATATCGAGTTCGATGTATCTTGTTAAAAGCTTCTCAAATGCATCAACTTTCTTAAAAAGTTCTTCCAATTTGTTCTCAGGTAATGGTTTAATTTTTGGTGTAATATGTGTTAACTCCAATAATTTACCATCTTCTTCAAACAGTGCCATACCAATTGTTTTGGTGGACACATCTAAGCCTAAAATTCTCATTTAAAAACATTAATTTAATTATTATTATATAGTAAAACCAGGGTCTATTCTACCTCTAAGGTCTAAACCATTTTCATTAATTCCACTATCAAGTGGTAACATAAACTCTAATGGTTGTACATTACCCATTACTAAAGCCTCATCAAGTTGTGCTATCGCAACAACACTACCGTCAGAAGCGTGAAGACAAATTTTATCAACTGCTAAATCACAACCATCGTTTTGTCCTATATATGATGGGTTGGATGTTGCATTAGGTTCATCTGAAGGGATTGTAAGATTGATTTTAAGTTGTGTACTATAATCGATATCACTTGTTACAACAAATGTGGTTCCTGAATTAGTTGGTGTTGCTCCTGTGTAGAAACTACCACTAAAAGTGGTTAAATCTAACGCGTTCACAATTTCTGGGGAGAATAAAACACCCACACCCTTATCTATATAGTAGAGTCCAACAACTCTATCATAACCATATGATGTATTCCATCTTGTTGGGTTTGTTTGACCAGCTCTAAAGCCAGCTAATTGTCCATTAAATCTACCATATCTATTTGTCTCACCATAACCAGTAGACCAAGAAACACTAGTTCCTGTAGAACCAGTGAATGTGTAATAAACACTATCGCTAAATAACGGTACTACTTTGGATTGGAAGTATGGATAATCTGTATCTGCCGGATTTGGGTTTGATCCCTCAACATAGGAGTAACCAATACCATAGGTTTCGAATATTCTACTTGGTTCACTTGTAACCATATCAATCTTAGCGCCAGAACATAAACTACTTGTATCTTTACCTAAACAACCTTCAGTGTAAAAGAAACTACTGTAAAGTGTAGTTGCTGTTAAACCTGAAGTCATACCTGTATAAGCTGAATTTAATGGGATATTAATCGCTAAATTATAACCATTTGTTTCAACTCTATATTGTTCTTGATTAATACTAAAAACGTAAGCCCCATAAGTACCAAAAGCACTTACTAAATCAGCTAAACTAGTATCCAAAACCCCACCATAAGCATATGGTTGGTTCAACATATTCAAACTAGATTGGTCGTACATTCCCATTAATGACATCCATAAATGGTTAGTTGATTCAGTTTTATAAGTAGGACTAGTTACTGGATCTAAGTAATACCATTTCCATTCAGTTGGGTGGATAGCAACGGTATATAAATCTGAAATATCTTTTACTGTTGCAATACTTGTTTTATCTATTTTATACATTTTATAATGTTGTTAATTTCGCATTATTTTCATCACCCACCGCAAATAAATTATTCATTTCAGCTCCAGGTATTTGGACATTTACTGTTGGTGCCTCTTTATTTGTTTTTGAAATAAAAACTCTACTTTGTGATGAAAGTAAAAAGTTCTTGTCAGTTATTGTTCCTGAATATTCATTATCAGGGTATCTATAAGTTAATAAGTAACTTGGTATGATTGATTTTGCCATTACACTAATTCTATAATTTCACCTTCTGATGATGGTACTAAAGAATCCGTAGGATCTAAAATAAAATTAATCACCAGTTTATTACCATAAATTTTGTTTAAATTATTTATAGTTCTATTTTCTAACGTCATATCAAAATTTAAAGGTACTTGATATTTTCCATCAACTAACTGACCGTTAGATTTGAAATAAAGATATAATCTATCTGTTAAACCTTTTAATGCTGATTGACCGTTAGTATTGAAGAAATTCATAAAATACCCTATTTGGTCCTTAGATTTGGTATTGTATAATAATTTATTACTTCTTAAGTCATAAATCGTACCACCAATACTCATTGCCGGGTAAATCCAATCATAATAATCAGTTTTAGATTCAACTTCTTCAAAATTAGTTACAAAACCAAAATTAGTATTATAACCCCAATAATCAGGTTGTAAACTAATTCTTAAATTAGTACCATCGATTTGTTTACCACCAACTAAAGCTGATGTCGCACCAAGCCTAAGGGGTGACCAAAATCTAGTTGATCCAAAACCTTCATAAAGATATTTTTCACCACCCTTATCAACTCTCATAAATAAAGGGTTTATAGAACGATATCTATTGATATCTTCTTTTGATGAGAAAACATAACTAATTTTAAAATCGGTAGTATTACTAATATCGTCAAAAGTACCTGTTGTAAAATTCTTTTCTCTAACCGTAAGACTTATATAGTCAAATATATCCATCGTTACTTTTTCTGTCATATCGAAAGAATACCCGTTAGTAAGAGCGTGGTTAAGATAATTAATCCATCTCATAACATGGAAGTTCACAGTTAAGTTAGGGTCTTTAAATTCGTCAGCACAATCTTCTTTATTAAAGAAAACAATCCCATTTTGAATTAAATCTTGAATTTCTTGTGTGGTAGGATTTGTCATCATACCTTGATAACCAGCTTTTGAACAATATGCGGCTGTTTTAGGTGTTAAAGCATCTAACCCAGCTATCGATGGGATAATTGTTTGGTCACCTGTTACAGCATAATTTCTTCCAGAATCTCCTAAAGAAAAATACTGAATAGTATCTAACCAACCTTTCTTACCTAAAAGTTCAGCTCCATATTTTGTTGTATACAGTGTAATATTAGCCATTATTTAGTTGTTATTTCATATCTATTATTTATTAAATCTACTTTTGACTTCTCAGAACCATTTATATCTGGCATGAAATCAGGTGGAACATCTAAACTATAAATAAAGTTATCATTCCATAGACTATAATAAAATATTTCATTTACTAAACCCTTTGTCATTAATAATTTCTTACCTTCTTTAGTGAGGACAAAATTAAGTGAGTTTGGGTTGCCATTTATAAAAGCCATAATTATAAATCAAAAGCTATTTCAATTAATATGGTAGCGTTTGTTATTTTTTCAATAGGTAGATTTGTTTTACCAACCGCAACTAAAGGTCTATTACCTAATTGTGTTGGTGAACCGTATACATGAATTTCATCGATGTGAACTTTTTGTCCAGATGAGGCCCATGTTGGGTTTGTCGACCAATTGAACATTGTTGGTGGAATTGCAAATACGAATTTTGTTCTATACTTGTTTGTAACACCAGTTGCTTCAACGTTACCATATAAAAATCTTTCATCACCAAATTGTAGATAATTTGATTCAGCTATCTGTGGTATCTTAATGAAATTACTCAAATCATAAGTTGTACCTGATAGATAGTCAGTGTTAGTTATCTCAAATTCAGACACCACTAAATTATTTGGATCTATTCTTGTACCAAGTGTATGTCCAACAATGTCAGAAGTGTAGTCCATCAATTTCCATTGAGTTGGATCTGGGTAAGTACCTAAAGGTTGTTTTTGAGCTAAGATATAGAATTTATCTGCGTACCAACCAGTACCACCACTAACTTTCATGTATGGGAATTCGTTTGGTAATGTAACCTTAATTGTTTTACTATCAATTGGGTTGCAGTCACAGTCTTCTGTTTCTGTTGTTACACAAACAATATTTTGACAGTGTAAACCACTTGTATACCCTGAAGTACTTTCTAACATGTATGTTATATATACAACTTCAGTTCCATCAACAATACCGTCAATTAAACTTCCTAATTGTGTATTAGCTGTTGGAAGTGTCCAATTTCTATTTGATTTATATGAAAGTGCTGCCACAAGTTCTTGGTTATCTAAACTAAACATATGAAGTTCAGGATAAATTCGACCAACTTTATTACTATATTTGTCTACTAAGTCATAGTAATAAACATTTTTCTCCATTGAATTTGGTTGTGGAGCTGGATAAATTGTGTTACCAGATAATGTAACATATTGCATACTACCTGAACCACTAAATACTTGTCCTATTGTTGTTGCACTATATTCTTTATGCCACATTAAAGTAGGTAAGATTAATTTAGGTGAATCAGGAATGGTAGTGTCAATATAGAATTTCTGACCATATTTTTGTTCACTTTGGTTATCACAAGTTTCTTTGTTAGTATAATGAATAAGACTAACAGAAGGTACTATATTACAAGCCGTATTAGCCGTATATAGATAACCTATCTCAGATGTATAACCAAAATATTCTTTTGTGCCTATATAAGTTTCTGAACCGTAGTCGTCGAAAGTTTCATGTGTTGAAGGGTTAACTCCTGGAATTGGGTATGACCAAACATTGTTCATGTTCCATACACAACCACCACTAAAGAACCCACCATCACTAAATAAAGTGTCTTTCGTAGTTCCTGTTCCTAATGGATAGAAAATTACTTGTGCTTCATTTGCTCCAACATAAGATGGGAAACTAGCAAAATTTCTATCTATAGTAATTTGTAAATCGTTAGATGCTAAAGTAGTACCGCTTACAATATCTTGTACTTGAAACCATAGATAAGGTACTGGAACTGTTAAATCTACAACATTAGGTGCCTGTGTTAATGACAATTCATCATTACTCATCTTAACCATTAATAGGTCACCGATTTTAGGTTCATAAGTATTTGAACCATAAGTACCTGATTGTCTAATAGGAATAGAAGTACCACCTGTTAAACCAGCTAAAGGAATAACCGCATCAGGTTGTAATACATGACAAACAGTATCAGTATAGGCTGTGTACTCAATAGTTGCACCTGAACCATATTCAAAGAAACCAAGTCTTGGTGATTGAATTAAGGTCTGTAAAATTACAGGGGGTTGACTAGGCATACTAACATAAGTGTTAGTTGCATTTGCAGTAGGTAATATTGGTGTTTTAATATCAGGATTTTCAGCCTTAGCTCTTATAATATTTTCCAATGTAATATCATATGTCGGACCTAAGGTGGTGTAATCAATATTTGAATCACCTAACCTAAATGTGTCAAAGTTAAGTAGACCTAAAGAAAGTAGTAATCTACCCTCATTTGTAAGTCTAGCACTTATTACTGTATTGCTGTTTTTATCTATATAACTCACTTTCTACTTTTTTTTATAAATATCGTTATATTATCTTTTTATATTATTTTTCAAAGAAGAAGTCCTTCTTTAATTTAGTTAATGCTGTTTTACCAGGGATGATACCAAAATAGTAATATGGTATATTTGACCTAGTATTTGGGTTGTTTCTGTTGTTTCTATCATTATATCTATCCCAACCATCATTATCAGCCTCATTGAGGTCTGGACTTGTTGGTGTGATGGGTGAAACACCTCTAGTCCAATTATCGTTAGGTTTACCAACACAATTTGATGGGTTACCTCCACAAGGACTAAATCTACTAGCCACATCCTTATCAACCACAAACCCACCGTAATTATTAGGATCGTTAACTAAATCACCGTAAGGGTTAGAAACTCCAGGTGGATTAAATTCATCTTGTGTTGGCGGTGGTGTATCTGATAATTGAATGTCTGTGTAAATTTTAGATACTTCTTTCATAAAGAAATACGGATTGTCTTGTAACTCAAACTCGTGACATCCTCCTGGTCCCCAAAATAATTCTCTGAAACTACAAGGTGGGTTAGTTTGTGTTTTTGCTAAATAAAGTAGAACTTCTCTTGGATCTTCATATGAACTTTCCTTTAAGAAATTCACCCAATAATTAGTATCCCAACCATCTTCAAAGAAAGTACCCGTAAAGAATGTTGCTGATTGTGTATACTCACTTAATGCCTGACTAGCTTGAATTGAGGTTTCGATTTGTTCTAAAGTCTCTTGACACATTTCAATCCTACCTAATGACACAATTTTAGTTGATAACAATGCGTTACAATATATAATATCACCTATATCGGTAGCACCAGTTTCTTTTGATGTTGTTGCGCTATTGTGCCAAACTTCATGATAGTTACCAACACCAACATAAGGATGACCCTTTGTTGTATTAGGGCCTCTCAATAAACATCTTGCGCATTGGTCACCACCATCGGTATCAATACAACATTTATTACTCTTATAGTTATCACCTCTTAAATGGTCGGCTCCTGGTCCACAGAATTTCTCTTTTCCATTTCTATTTTTCTTATACTTAAATTGGAATAAGTATGCTGTTCCAAATACCCAAGCATCGTTAAACACTCTTCTAATAACATTTCTATTTTCAGCTGCGTTTAATTTAACACAACATTTCCAATCTAAAAGAGCTTGTAAACATGGGTTATTTCCTAAATTAGTGCCAGTAACGTCTAAATTTACACAGGTATCACATCCTGAACATGGATTTCCTTGACAACTACAGCCTAAAGTACTTCCACCACAACTTGCTGGGTTACAACTTGCCCAAGTACCACCACTTGGTGGGATATCATATCCCTCACCGTTTGGTGCGTTCTCACAAGGTAGTTGGAACTGAGGGATTAACCCTCCTAACCAAGCAAATGGACATATTTGATAACAGAAATCTACTAAAGTGAAATCAATGGTAAAACCTAAACTTATCTTAACCAAGGTGGGGCCATCCCAACTCCAATAAAACCTTATCTTAACACAGAATTTTATACATAGACTTACTAATATTATTAGAAGTTTCAGTATAAAAGATATTTTATCTATAATAAAAGCAATAATGTAGTATATAATATCAAACTTCCATATTGCATTAGTGAAAGGGAATAAGTTAGTTTCAGCACTAACATCAGTATTTTTAATACCTATATGACTAAACCTGTTAGCCCCCTTTTTATATTTTTTAATATAATGAGCAATAGTATAAAGTTGTTTCCACTCAAATAAATGGAAATCTAATTCTGGATTTCTATATGCATTAATATCATCAGTAAATCTTTGGTCTTCCGTACCACCAGGTGTACTACCATTAACAGACCCTAAAGTTCCACCAAAATCTCTACCCAAACTCGGGAAAAATATGTGTGCAGTTCTAAATTTAGGGTTCTCATTAGGTTCAACAAAGTTCATCTTAAACCTATATAAACCTTTAGTCGCTATACCCACAGAAGGGTCAGCTGAAGGAACTAAATTACCAAACTCATCGGTAATTACATGACCAAGATTCATTGGTACCGCATAAGCAAACGTACCATTCTCATCAATTAAATCACCACCATTAACTGTAAAATTTTCTAATTCAGTAGGTACTATCTTATCGTTATTAACCCACTCTAATAAGTCATAATCTGAGGCCCTTATCATTTCGATACGACCAACACCAGTTCTTAACTCATCCTCTTCACCCATATCATTTCTTGGGTTACATCCTTTATTTAAGTTCATCTTACCTGAGTCAGTAAAGATAGAACCAAAGAATAAAGCGTTAGGTTTAATCTCTAAACCAGTATCAAAATCAGCTCTTGTAATACCAATTTCACAGGTTTCTGAATCACCCCAAAATGGTATTACTTCAACACCCCTATTACCTGTTTTAATTTGAGGTAATGAGTCTAGATTTGTTGAGGATTTAAATTCAACTCTCGATTTGAAGAGTTTTTCAGGGTAACCTTCTTCGATTAAATCGTAAGGTCTAACACTTGCTGTTCCAATATCACTCATATCTAAATCCATATGAATCGTATATTGTCCAACAGGGACTCCAAATATCATGAAATCTCCCGCATTGTTGGTTTTAGTTGTGTATTTGTAATATTTTTCAAAGACTTCCAACACTATATCATTATCTAAAACCTCCTCTTTAGTTGGGAATGTACCAACTGGAGTGTTTAGTTGACATGTTGATTTAGAAAGTAAAAGATTATATCTAATACCATCCTTATTTTTTTGAAAAGGTGTCTTAAATGGGTAAAGGTCCTTGATTAATTCATTTTTTTGGTCTTCATTTGTAATAGGAATAAAGATTGATACCTTTGCATTAGGCAAACCAAATCCTTTGTTTGCAATTACACGACCAACAACAACACCGTAATTGGCACAAAATGGTTGGTACAAGTCTTCCTGACTAATTTTGAGACTTAATATCTCAAGAAAGTCAAAGTCTTGATCTAATTTGAACCTAATATTTTTACTACTACCAGGTGTAGTTCTTATTCGTATTGATTGATTAGACATTAAGTACTATATAATAACTTAGGGTTATTGGTATTAAAGTAACCATATGCGAAAGAACATGTTGAAACACTGTTATCCATTTTTGCATAATAATTGACTTTAAATTCAACTTCAATTTTATATTTAACGTTGACTGACAAATTTGTAAATGAAGAAGAATAATTTACTTGATCTCTCAAGTATGGGACATTGGAATTTTGGTATAGTAGTAGATTACTATCTTCATCGTATAATTTCACGTTAAAATAACCTGTGACATTAGATGGTAATTGTTCATTAATTGACCAATTAACTGTGAAATCTCTACTATCTATTGTACCATAATCATAATCACCGTTATCTGGTTTAGAGTAGGCTAATAAACCGACAATATCCCCAACTCTAAGTGTTACAAAATCAGGATTAAAGTTGATTCTACCATCAAAAGTTGATAAGAAAAACTCTCTATCTTCCGTTAAAGCAACACCATTTACATATACTTTAATACTATATTCACTATTGATGGCTCTAGTAGTAAACATCTGTTGTGTTGGTGTAAGACATGATAAGGTACATACATTAATTGTATTATCACCTGGTGTTCTATAATGATCAGTATCATCAAAAATGAAACCATCAATAAGGATTGTATCCATGAAATACCTCTCAAAACTCATAGGCCATGAATTAGGTTGTGCATTAATATATGTTGCAACAACCGTATCACTAGGTCTAATTACATTACCACCCTCAATAGGTCCAAAAACCTCAACAACTTTAGGCGTTCCCCATCCGTTATCTATTATTTGGAAATCTCCTTCGGTTGGGCCGTTAAAACTTTGTTTTAACGTGATACCATTTACAGTCAATAACACTTCATTATTTAGTGGATAACCACCTAAAATCCAATAATTTAAATTACCGTTAATAGCTTGAAAACTCATTTGAGATGATACGCCATTAAATAACAATCTTTCAGATACCAAAACATAATTAGGTAAAACCTTTCCTTCGGGTAATGGTAAAATTGGTTCTGGTGGATCGACTACAGTTATAAAGTATCTATCTTCACTTTGTACTGTATTAAGTTGTACAGAACTATTCCAAGTGTTAAAACCGTAACCCACATTACAATCTTTAGATACGAATGTGTAATAAAATCTCATTAGATAATCACCCCATGTATTTGGTAATACCGAACCTTGAGTAAAATTATGTGTGATAGTACTACTTGTTATAGCACTAAATGGTGTACAATAATTTAATCTTTCACCGACTAATCTTGTTGCTGCACCACTAGTTATAAATCTAGAACCATCAAATAATTTATAACATAAATTACCTGTATATCCAGTATAATCAGTACCACCCGTAATTATAACACTTATATCAAAGGTTGGTGTGTAGTCGAAATTATAAACAGCAGTATCACCTGTAGTACATCCAGTTAACGTAGAAGTTAATCCTGAAACTAATTCTACAGCACCTGAAACTATAAATTCAGGACTTCTAAAAACTTCAGAGCAAAATTCAACACTAGGATTAATATTATAAACATTACTTAAACCTAAGTCACTTAGTAGAACGTTTTCTTTAATCAACGTTAAAGAAACTACCTTTTCTTCTTCTTTTTTATTACACAAAAATCCCATTATGTTACTATTTCTGTTGTTACGTCGCTAAATCTAAACCTAGATGATGTAAGGTCAACACTTAACTGATCTGTTGTTGGTATCAATACTGTTTCTCTCACCAATCCAAGTTCTTTTATTGGCATTATATAAGGTGTCTCTGTCGGTATACTTCCTGTCGGTTCCGAACTAGATGTTGTTGTTGATGTAGATGTTGTTGGTACTGGCATCGCACTACTTCCAACACTTCTTGGTGTTGAAGGTAAGAACCCTGGTTGTATAGGTTCTATTGAAATCTCAGCCTCAGTTAATTCAAAATCATAATCACAAACATCTATGATAGTACAAGGTTCATTACACCATCTTTCACCTGCCACCCAAATAGTTGTTGCTGGAATAAATTGTTCCATGAATGGAATCCAGAAACTTTGGAAGGTCTTTTTATAGTTCTCTAAATCGTAAAGGTTTAAATATGTTACAGTCGGTTCTGTTGTTGCAGATGTTGTTATTATTGTACTACTTGCTGGTATTACACAAATATTATCAACATATATAACCCCATTTGGTGAACAAGCATCAACAGCGAAAATACTGAAAGTGACATTATCAGCAGTTAAAGTTAAACTAACTGTTGTATGTCCAGATACGTAAATAGATGAAGATGTTACATTACCAGCATATACTTGTACATAGGTACCAACACTACCACAAGGAGGGTCAGCGAAATCCCAATATAAATCAAAAGATATTTGGTATGTAACCCCAGAAGTTAGAATATCTTGTTGTAGAAAACCACCTTCATCAACTCCAGTATACAAAGCCGAACCACCCTTCCACACCCAATTAGTAATAGGAGTTATAGTCCATCCTGTAGTACTAACATCAAAAGTCCCGTTAACTACTAAATTATTATTGTTACAATCATAATTTATTGTTTGATAACAAACTGTTGTACCCGCAGATAATGTATAACCACTAGGACATGCCAATGTTGTACCACTAATTGGACAATCAGCACACATATCGAATGTAAGTCCTAACTCTTTTGAATTTAAAACTAGATTACTATGTCTTTCTAAAACACTAGATTGTACCCAATAATCTGTATATCTCCAAGGTATATCAGCATCTAAACTAGGTGCGAAGGTTCTATTAATATTACCCTCACCATTTAACATACCAAAATCACCATCCCCTCTTTCTATGTTATCATATTCTGATATACCAACCAAAGGAGTACCTGGGTTGTATACCCAAGATTTTTTATTATCAATTACTCTTGTAATTTCAAAACCTGGACATTGTACATTATTGTAAGTAATTAGTGATTCATCCTTAGGACAATCAACTCTAATATCATCAATGAAGATGTCATAATTACAACAACAATTTAAACCTTGATAGATTTCTAAATAAATTCCAAAATTTAATGTTAACCCAGAAGTTGGTAGTGTTGCTTTAATTTGTACCCATTTATCAAAATAATCAGTACTAGAATTGTACTCTTTTACTTGAACTAATGATGCATTTAATAAAGGATCGGTTGTAGTAATTCTAGCCAAAATAGGGTTAAAAATACTATAACAACAAGTAATACTATTTTGACCGGTACCTATTGGTCCAACAGGTTCAACAGGGGTTCCAGAATCAACAACCCTTATACTTCTTTGTACGAATTCAGTCCCAAGACCGACTTCTATACCACCACCTGTGGTTCCAGTTGTTACAATCACACCTGTATTAGGGGTTAGTGTAATATCACAAACCTCACCATCAATAACTATTATATCATCATCTGGTGGATCAGGGATTGGTTGACAAGGATTTGATGGTTTACCAAAGTACACCCACATAGAAAGTTCTAAACTATTAGAACATGCAGGTATAGTCATATTTTCATTATTCAATGAAAATTGAACTGGTAGACAATCTTCTTTAGGAACTGCATAACACCAAGGACTTTGCCATTCCCAAGGTAAGTTGTAATCTTTTATTAACCTATTACAACAAGCTTCACCGATGTATTCATCTTTATCTTTATATCCAACAATTTGTATTGGATTGTTATAGAAATCGGTTGTGCTAATTACCTGTACTTGTGTTATATCAATTTCACATTGATCAACAACAGGTTGACACATACATTGACTAGATGATGTATCCCAATAACCACCAATACTGTCACAAATACCTTTTGTAACTACAATAGGGTTGTTAGTGATAGTACCAAAATTAACATAAAAACCACCAGTAACACTTAAAGCGTTAGTAATTAAAAGTCTTGCCTCAGTTAAATCTGAAACACCATTACCGTTGTTATCGTTTGAATTAAATAAGTTAGCTAATACAAAATTAAATTGTGTGTTGGTTAAACCTAAACCACCACCAACAGATGTTGCGTTTGAAACAAGATAGTTATATCCTTCAGTTGTTGAATAAAAATCTAAAAACTGTTGTAAAGTGTTTATACATTTAGGTTCATAGTCTTCTTCAACTACTTGATTACAAAAACAAACACCATTATCCCAAACACCAGGACAACAATCAACATCTAATAAATTACCTGTAGATATTTGTACATAAAATGTTTGTCCACTATTAGTTACAACATCTACTAGGTGTTGCCACAAAACTGGGTTTGATGTTTGTAAACTTTGACCTCCGTGATTTACGATGTAAGTATCATTCCACCAATCAAAATTATTACAATCAACACATACAATATCAGCAGGGCATTCTATTATTGGTCTGTAATAACAATTTCTACCATCCCAATAGTATTCATGTCCTTCAGCAACAGGACCTATTGCTGTTATGTTACAACAATCAACCGATGTTACACCAAGAACTTGGCCATCAATAGCAATCTGATAAGGCCCTTCACATACCACTGGTAAATCAAGAGGACTATATACTGTATCAAAATTTGCCGGACCAGCATTAGCGGAAGAATTATAGTTCACAGCAAGAGGATCGAGACAACCAACTACAATTTGACCATATTCACAACAACCGTTACAAGGTTCTGTTGCAGTAGGGTCATAGTTGGATGCTAATGGGTCCATACAACCTATTTTTTGAAAGATACTACTTGCGTATACTATTTGTGCCATTACCTATAATTATTTTTTAATCTGTTTTTTTATATAATAATATTTTAAAATCCACTACAATTTAATCCTATCTGCCCTTTTAATGTTGGGGTTGGCCAAGGTGAAACAGGGGTTGGGAGTGTCCAAGACCATGAACCAAAATTAAGATTATAAACATTATTATTATATTCAAATGTTCTTTCCCATCTTCCATTAGGTGAATTAAATGTTGAATTAGGACTTACATAAAATGTCAAATTAGGATCCATAAACATAGGTGATGTTAAAGGAGTTTGTCCGATTGGTACATACACTGTTATATAAACCCCGTCTGATGCGTAACTAATACTTCCTATCGGATTTATAATCCAAGCACCTCTAGTTTGAGTTCCACTCGCACTGCCTGTAGTACCACAACTAGTATCACCAAACTTTAATGTGAATTGTTGTGAAGTAGGTTCTTGTTGCACATCCACTAAACATTTTTGTGATGCTACATCAAATGAAACCCCACCAATTTCAGTGTTATAGTTATTACAACAAGTTTGTGATAATGATAATCCACCGTATAATACCTCACCATTAATAATACTATAATTTGTATTTTGAACTGCGGTTGTACTACTTTCTATTGGATAATAGAACGTTGGTGGACATTGGTAACACTTTTTAACTCCAGGGTTATATGGTTCACCTACATCATTTAATAATTGTGGTAAACCGTACCAACCACCTTTTTCACTACAACAATATTCTGTTAAATTACTATCGTTTAAGTTAGTAATAGTATATGGATAAACACTAGATGTGTTAACTACTGCCGGACAAACATAACACTTGTTATTATTCCAACTAAAACCGTAGTCAGTACAACATTGTTGTGATAAATCAGCCCCACTTAGACCATCTTTAACTATAGAATTACAAGGTAATGTAGTACAATCTTCTACAAACATTATCTCAGTAGGACAATTAGTACAATATTGTTTTAATCCGAATTGATTAACGTAAGATGTTGCGTGATAATCCTGCATTGTACCAACACTAGCTATGTTAACAGTACCATCCGTCCAAATACCACCTAATGATGTACAACAATCAGATGAAGTTAAACTACCATCACTATTAACCCAAATATGATTTCCATTTAATATTGTAGCACCATCACAAGGATTAGGTAATGGCTTAACACAATATCCACTACCGTTGATTGTTGTATAAACCCCACCTTTCATCTTACAACAAACACTATTAGTTATTGGTTTATCATCACCATCTAATATAAAACATCCGTATTTATCAAAAAATCTAGTATAAACTTTAACAATGAATGAGGTTGCCTCATCAAGAGATGGTTGTGTCGCACCTAAACTAATAGCTGTGTTAATTATTTGGGTGTCAGTTAAAGTATTTAAATACTCGTCAACACTACATACCACTTGTATTGAATTATCAGGTGGACACCAATAACAAGCATATGTTATTGCTTCAGCCGGTGGTTCTATCCCTATAGCCGCCATCTCAATAATGGTATAATCTCGTTGTTTTATAGGTGCTTCAACAGCTACAGCTATTTGTGGTGTACCATTACTACTTTTAATGCAATTAGCATCAACACAATTTCTACCATCCCACACTACATCAAAGCCCAATGTTTGTCTGTTACAACAACTTTGTGATACCGATACTGTTGCCTTCTCATTTGACATATCTAAGACCACACAAGGTCCAAAAGGACTATCAGGTGAGGTAATTGCTAATTGATCTGGTTTAGGGCAAACAACTGATGAATTGGATGTTGCCATTGGTAACCAATAATTTTGACAACATTTTTGGTCGGTTAGAGGTTTATTTGGAGTTTCTTTATCACCCCTAATATATACTATACCGTCCTCACCATAGATTAAGTTATAAGAACAAGGTTCACATATCGATTTAAGACCAGTTGTGAAATTAATTTTCATTGAATACGTATCACCACTTGGTACGCCGTATTTTGGTGCGTTGTTACCACCAATAGCAGTAAGACCAGCTGAATTAACTACAGCGTTAACTACAGAACCGTTAGTGTTTAAGGTGTTTGCATATCCTGTACCATAATAAGGAACAGGTAATCCGTTTTGATCGAAGATAAAACTACCTTCATTGTAATTGTTGAAGTGATTTTCATTAACTCTTACTGTTGTTGAACCAGTTGCTAATGAATCAAACTCACTTACAAAACATTCAAATTGTGAAAAATATGATTTACCATAATCATATGGACCGATATGTGGGTTATTACCAACAGTAGATTCATTTCCACCATTATACCAAAAACCGCCCATTTGAAAGTAATTGTCATTAGTTTCTGGTAAAACCCTTGGAAAACCATCTATATCGATGGGATAGTTAGATAATCTAACATCATCAACATTTAACCCAGCTAATTCAAATATGGTTATTAATTGGTCATATACTTTATCGATATCTAATCTATTAGACGCTATATAAACGTACTCATCAAGTGATACCATACATTGTGGTATGTTAAACAACTTGAAGAAAAATTCTATAACTTTTCTAGTTCCTTTAGATTTAAACAACCACCAAGCATTAATGACTAATCTTCTCCATAGTTCGATATCTAATTCTTTAGATGATAAACTTCTTGAGTACCCACTAAAAGGTGTTTCAAAAGAAGGTTGTATCTGTTCCAATAAATTAAAATTATCAGTACCAGTTGTTAGTAAAACATCAAAACCTAAATTTTGTGCTATTATCTTAATTAATTCATCAGAGGTGTTATCTAATTTATTATATGTTACAACATTAGCGAATGATATACCATCAATATATTTCTTAACCTCATCAAATTCTCTACCATAAATTCTTAATAATTTATTAGCCTTTCTACCTGTAACTTCACTACCACCACCGTCTGTATCATATTCATGGATTGACTCGGCAACAAACTTTCTAGCCACCAAATCGGTTCTGTATTGATCGAAAAGATTTGCCATATTAAGCATTTCTTCAACATATAAACCATAATCACGAGTACTAATATCTAGGTTATACCCATCAGAAATTGGCCATGTTAATCTTTTTTGATTAAAAACTATAAATCCATCAGCTTCTTGTGGTACACTAAAAGAAGAGGTGTATATTGGAACCGTTAATCTATTTAATAAGATAGATTCAAAATCACTTAGGTTTGTAAAAAATAACTCTACTTCAGTATTATTAGGTTTAAAATGATAGGTTAATTGTCCAAATGTTGAAGCACTTAAAGACGGAAATGGATTACCTTCCGTTTGTACCCTCAAATAAGGAAATGATGTTGTGTCACCAGTGTAACCTACAACATTGAATTCGCCGTAGTTATTATATATAACATATTTGTTATAATCTCTAGATATATTAAAGATGTCACTAGGTAATAGATTACTAAAATCTTGGTTATCCGCTGTTATTAATTCAAACGGGTTTTGGACGACAGATTTTGGTATTAAAAACGTTGATATATCAGTTCCATTATCATAACTGAAAGATAGAACCGTATTGACCGCCGTATTAGTAATTTGTGGGTTTAAATATAAAGAACCCTTCCATTTTTGGATTATTTGTTCGATGGTAACTCTAGCAAACTCATGGAAACTACCGAAATAAACATATCTATTAATTTTATTTATGTCAAAATTAAGTTTAATGAATAAATCATTAGACATTAAAAGTTCAGACTGACTTTCAGTTAGGTTTAAATTATCTAAAGAATAATAATCTGACCACTGACCCCCTAAGGTAAAATTCTTATTAATCTTAGAGTCAAAATTGGTTGTAATTTGGAAGTTACCGAACGTGAAAAGAGATACCCCGTCGGTAAATTGAAAACCAACTAGATTAGGGGAAAAGTCACCCTCTCTCCTTTTATATGCATCCGTTAATGAACGAGGTATTACTTTAACTGTTCCCATTATAAACTTGGAATATTCGTGATTGTGTTAAAATCTTTACTGAAATCAATGTTATTAACCAATTGACGTACTTCGTGTAGTGGTTCACCACTGAATTGGTCTTGAACTTCGTATAAGTTATATTGTTTATAAATACGATTTTGGAAGTCGTAGATGGTGTATTTACCGTCAACAATAGATTTAATTTGGTTACCGTAAATACCGTAAGCCAACGTTTCAATATCGTACTCAACCATGTCAATTTCTAAACAAACAGGATTGAAAAAGGTGTTAGTGATGGATATAGCCTGTCCAGGTACACCAATGTCAGGAAATTGATTTGGTTTAACATTTGGTGCTGAACTAGGTGTTAGAGTACAAAAAATTAAATTAGAAGTATCGTTAAAACGATATCTAACTGCCTTTTGCGTTGTATTGGATAAATTAGCGTTTACAGGTTCAACCCTGTTAGCTGATGTAATAATTCTAAAAAAGTTAGGTATTCTACTACCAGTTTCACCATAATATTCTATCCTATAACCAACAAGACTACTCGCATCTTGTACCCCTAATTGATTAGCGTCTAACACAAGTCCCTTAACGTCTGGGAATGCCGCTAAAACACCACAATCGGTAATTGTTGTTCTAATTTCTCTTGGTTTAATAATAACTGTGTATATACCTTTAGTTGAAAAATTAGCCACTGGTAGTTGTAGGTTATATAAACCGTCAAACAACGGAATACCGTTTGCGTTAGGTGTTGGGTGATTAAACCTAGATATTACTTGACTAGGTACTAATTGTTGTAATGGTATTGTTGGTTTAGTATCACGAGAAGGTGCATATGTGAAATAAATTTCCATATCATCTGGACCTGCTGTTGATGGTCTAACTATACCGTAATTTCCTGTTGCCATATCTTATCTATTTTCTATTATATTATAATAACCGTTTCTATATTCTATTAATCCGTCTAACGTTTTAATTTCTGAAAGTCTAGAATGACGTTCAAAAACCGCCACACTCATCCTTTCTATAAATAGCTCGTTACTTACTTTTGGAGGGAAAACTAATCCCATTTTAGCCTCTTCTTTTATTGAAAAATAGTCATCAAAATCATAACCCGACATTGTGGTTTTAAAAATAGTAGGGAATTGTGAACCATAAGGTTGTCTACTATTACTTATTGAGACATTTTTTCTATAATCAGTAATATAGTCAACATTACCAATTGTGTAGTACACTTTAGTAATTGCTGTTAAATTAGTTGGATCATATTCAACATTTGTAACACCATTAACTCCAATTTGGAATGGGTTATTTTTATCATATGTACTAACTAAATCTAGTTTATGTGATGTAAACCCTGTTATCATACTAAAATTGAGTCTGTTACTGTACATCCATTAGCATCAGTAACCAATACATTCAACGATGTATAAGAGGCTTCTGTAGCACAATATCTGTTTGATGTTATTCCTGAACCCCAAGAAAGTGGAGCTCCGATTGTAGGTGTCATTGTCCAAGTTATTGTGTAAGGACCTACACCACCATTTACATTAACTATACCTTGGCGACATTCAGACGTACCACATGATGTGCATCCAGTTACACCACCGATATAATCTATACCACCAACAATAGATAGTGGCATTGCAGGTTGTGTAATAGTAACTTCTGATTCCACACTACATCCTGCCGGATCTACTACTCTTATAGTATGAGTACCAGCTGTTAACGTTATGTTAGTTGACGTTGAGAATACTGTCCCAACTAAAACATTGTCTCTATAGAAAGACATCGGATAGGTGGTTGTGAAACCAGGTATTGTAGTACCATCTGTTGTGTAATAAACACTAAAAGTACCTGTTATTGAACCACCAAAACAAGGTATATTATAACCGTTAGTTGTTGAGAATGAAGGTACAGTTAAGTTAAACACGGGTCTTTGGTACATCACTTGTGAAGTGGAAGGACCTGTACACCCATTAGCATCTGTAATTGTTGCTGAATAGGTGCCAACATTTAGGTTTGTTAAACTATAAGGACCTGTTAATGATAGGGAAGTTAATGGTACACTATTTTTTTGTATATTAACAGCATATGGTGGGGTTCCACCACCTGGTGTGAATAAAATAGACCCATTACTATTACCATAACAAGTAACATTTGTTTTAGAACTCGTAAACGAAACCGATGAAGGTTGTGATAATACGGTAGGTCCCACTGTCGTGAAGTTACCAACACTATCATATATAGTTGTATTATATGTACCTGCAGGTAAATTTATGAAAGTACCCGTATTGTTTGTTACACCAGTAGGCCCTGTTAATATATAAGTGTAACCTGAAAATGCGTTACCACCATTAGCTGTTAAAATAATAGTACCTGTATTACCACCATTACAGTCAATATTTCCTGTCGTAACAACAGAACCACTAACCGCGGAAGGTTGTGTGATTGTGAATACGGTAGATATTGTCACAGGTGGGACGGCTGAATCTGTAACTTGTGCACTATACACACCAGCACATAAACCAGTTAAACCTGTTATAGTTGTAGAAGGTCCTGCAACAACAGTTGTTGCTGTATAAGCCGGTGGTGTAAAAGAGTACCAAGTATATGTATAAGGTGGTTGTCCACCACTAGGTGTTATACTTGCAGTACCATTACAACCTACTGTTGCATTAGTTGTAGAACCTTGTGATTGCATGTTAACATATAAAGCTTGTGGTTGTTGTAGATAGTATGAAACATATGAAAAATCACAATTACCATCAGTAATTTTTAATGTATAATTTCCTGTTTTTAAACCTGAAATAGATAAACTATTAGAGGTGAAACCGTTTGGTCCTGTCCAAGAATATGTATAAGGTCCAGGACAACCAGGGTTTATTGTTGCACTAATTGTACCATCACTACCACCAAAATAACTAATTGGTGTTGACGATATTGATGCTGTACAGTTATTGAGTGTTAAACAAGGTTTTTGTCCACTACCACTATTTGTGGTATTCCATAAACCACTTAAATCGATAATCTCATAAACAGGGTTTTCAACATCAGTATAAATCCCAATATCTTCAAAATCTTGTTTTAACATTATCTGAAAGTTCAAAGTAGTGGAAGTAACAACTAAATTAGTTGTTCTACCAAAATCTTCATAACCTACTTTTTTTCTTATGTATTCCATTAAACCATAATAAATTCAGATAGTGTTATCACACTAGGTGTGTTAGCCCCAAAAGGCATATAAGGTCTAAAATTAAATTCCCCATTATTTAATTTTGGATTTAATAACTCAATAGCACTTGTTCTCCAATCTCTATTACCTGTATTACTATATTGAGCTATCGTCAATGGGGATGTGATATATGTTGGTGGATTTATGAATCTTGTTACTTTACCTGTTTTTGCATTAAAGAATCTAGCATCCATATAGACCACCCTATTGTTATTGTTTTCTTTAAAATATTCATCATTTCTTAACCAATAAAGTCGATTAAAAGGGATGATTGGTTGTGTTGTTTCACCAACATCCAAATCTTCTGTGAATATTAAATTATTCGTGTCACCACTATTTGTATCGTAAAAATATAATCTAAAGAAACTTTTTTTAAACCCATTTCTTCTTTTATTTATATCTAAATTTGTAAAATCAGCTGCACTATAAGATGTTGTAAAAGTAGATGATGTTGTGTTCCAAAATCTAAATTGTATCAACAAACCTTTACCGTAATTAACTAGAGGGTTATTATCATCTCTAAATTTATACTTTGTTGTTTCAGCATCAAAAGTTGGATTTATTGCCTTTTTTCTCTCAGCAACAACAATATCTTGTACATCCTCACCGTAATCAACAGGGAAGAAATTTAAACCCAAAGGGACAGTTATAGATTTATATAAACCACCATCCGTTCCACCACTTACTGTGAAAGTTTGTCCAGTTACTGACTGAAATGTATTTTGTATTTGATATTTTATTAACATTCTTCGTTTATATTTCTAATAACCCTAGCATCATCTTGGTTTATTAAAATTGGTGGGGTTTGTCTTCTTATGTATAGATTATGATTAAAGTAAAAATAATGTGCTCCATTGACGAATGGATAGTCAACACCATTAACACCTTCTTCAAAATATCCTATTGTTAACAAATCCCTCCAAGCTATTGAACCATCAGGGTAGGTTTCGTAATTATCGGGGATGTCAACCATTGTTTCACCGGAAGCAGCAGTTTCAATAACATTTGAATATTTCCTAACTTGTAATTTTTTAAAAGGTTTATAATAATAACCTTCCCCGTTAGGGTTTGAATTAACACCAAACCTGTGAATAACATCTGAGATAACAACTTCTCTCAATTCTTTACTGTTGTAATCTATAAAATCACCAATATACATGTCACCATCTACTCCAACAATTTCACCATCAGTGCCTATAGTTTCAGTTCTTGCTGAAAACTTTTCAATACTACCAATACCTGAAGGATTGTTAATTGATATAAATTCTAACCCATTTGCTGTTGTAGTTGTTTCATGGTTAAAATCCCAATCAGCAGTTACGTGTGAAAAATTGTAAGGATTCTTACCTGACCTTCTTATAATAGTATAGTAAAGTTCTGAAATAGGTCCATTTCTACTATCTCTAATTCTCTCAACACTAACGTCTTGTGTGAATTGAAACATCCACGTATCATTGACCGCCCCTATAGTAGGATCACTCACATCTGAGTATATATTACTACTAAAAGCACAAGGATAAACATCGTAACTATTAGTTGTTAATAGTTCAAACTTCCTTATATAATATTCGGAAGGTGTACCATCTAATCTTCTCCACTGTGGTAACGGGGAGTAACTTTGAGTAAAACCTTTTGTTAGGGAGATGGTTGCTCTAATAACAAATTTTGTTGTATTAATCACATTATAAACTCTCCATGTACCGTTTAATATGTTAGATGTACCAAACCTTATGTCCACAAAATCCCCAACCAATAGATTATGTGGAAGGGTTGTGTTTATTGTTGTATATTTTACCTCATTTAATCCATATGTATCAATAGTAGTCCCACTAATATCAGTTGCTGTAGCGAAATTAAAATTCTGTGGGTTATTAAAATTAACATCATCAAATGATGGTTCCACAATTTTAACAAAATTACCCACACCACTAGGTATGGAATTAACAATAGTTTCTAGTGTTAAATCTTGTTTAAGATTTTCACCATCTATACCTCTACTTAATATTTTATGTATACCTTGTAATGGATTAAAACTGGTATTACTATAAAGGTAAATAAACTCACCTTCTTGTAGATTATGAGATTGTACCCCCTTTACCGTTAATCTATCATTACCATTAACTACTGTTGAGCCTAAAAACTGATATTGAAACCCTCTGAAGGCTTCTGAAGTAATGTTACCAACAGGTGTTCTAGCCTGAATTGAGTAAAAAGGATCCATTTTTGATGGGTATGTTATTTGCATTACCCAATTACTAGGTGTTACCGCTGGTGTACCATAAAACATTGGACTCCAAGCTGAATCATCAAACTTACCCATAACGTATGCGGTAGAACCTGTCGATAATACATTGGAGGTGTAGATGTTTAGTTTCCCGTTGAAACGATAGTTAAAAGTCTTTCGTCTTTCTTCTTCAAATAATTGTTGTAGATTAACTATGTCAATAATATCATATTCAGTTAGTGGTTTTGTTTTCTCCTCTAACTGTAACTGTAAATTTGTGTCTGTATTGGGAGCAAGTTTATATCTTTTACTACCAATAAGTTGTGTAACATAGTTATTTTCCATTAAGATTTAACTCTTACTCTAATATCTGACTGAGGATATTTTATTTCAAACATTGTATCGTATTCACCAAATAACGCAAAATCATCAGTTAAATCGATTTGTTTTGTAACGTTATCTAGGTAAGGTTGATTGGTAGTATTTAATGAGTACCTACCGTCAACTTCATTATAAACTTTAATATCAACTACGTTTAAAACCCCAGCAACATTATTAATTTGTTCTATTAATTGTGCCAAATAAACATTTTGTCCCATTTGCCACTTTTTAATATCAAAATAATTTTTAATAGTATTAATTGTATTGTTTATTAATTCTCCCTGATTAAATGTTTTATCAACATATAAATCAATATCAAAAGATAAATTAATAATCTTACCATCTCTAATTAGAACATAGTCATTTATCATCCTATAGTCGGCCAACCAAGTAGCCATATTTTCTTTTAGGGTGTTTGTTGATGAATTATCTAATTTACCTTCAGCGTTTAAACCTAAGATGGCAAATTCCACTTTGTTTTGATTTTCAGCCACTTGCATTCTAAACGGTACTCCGTATTGACCTGGCATCTTAAACATTGTAGCAATATAATCTTTAATCGTAACCGCTCTATTTTGAGAAGCGAAATTATATTTGGTTATCCATCTAATTTCGTCGATTGACGGTTCGTCTGCCCCACCAAATGCTGGTACAGGGTTATTAACTCTTAGTGATTGTCTAACACTCTGATTTATCGTAGCATTAGGTCCGTTAATAAACATATCAACAAACCCTAAACTGTTTATCACATTACTACCTATATTAGCCGCACTACCACCACCCACTCTATATCTAACATATAGTGTTGTGTTAGGTTTCGGTATTTCCCCTAATGCTGTAGTGTTGAAAAAGTTAGCAATTTGTAAGACATACTGATTTTGAGTATAGTTCTGTAAATTTTGTTGATCGGAGAATCCTGAACCAAATGTTAATTTACAGAAACCTGTGTCAGTGTATTCTCTAACAAATTTTTTATTAATACTAATCCATTTACCTGGTTTAATACCTGAATTATCAGTACTTCTTGTTGGATCATCAACAAATATTTTATCTTCAGCTAGTGAATCCACTTCCCACCATCTTATATTATTATCCATAAACTCAGCAGTTGTTGGATTTGTAACTAATGAAGTACCTTCTTTAGTTATTACTTGTTCTACAGAAACTACATTGTTGTCAGGTAAAATAACCTCTAAGAATGGTATTGCATCAGCGGAATTAATAATTTTCTTGAAGATTTTAGATTGCCCATTACTTACAATCTCCCTCTTAACTAAAGTGTAATTAACAATTTGATTGTTAGCGTTAATGTTTGGGATTATAAGTCTGTTTGGTATACCGCCAGAACTATATGGAGATGAAAAATCAATGTCATCTAATGTTTCAAAGATTTGTCCAGCCCCAGCAACTTGGGTTCCGTATTTAACTATTGGTGCGTATCTTATATCGAATGTGTCACCAAAAACAGGGACAGTAACAGAGAAATCAACTAAAGTTATTGATGACCTCTTACCTGGTATTTTTAACCCTAAAGTTCTAGCAATATTAAGAAGTGACCTTCTTTCTTGTGCGTAATCAATTTGGGTTTCATTGAACATCCTATCTGTGTGATAAGATAACATATCAGATACCGCAGCATTTAATTCTAATAACATCATACCGATAGATGCATCATTAAAATCTTGGTAGAGTTCGGGGTAAAAGTGTTTTACGTAAGTAATTAACTCACCTCTAACATCTGCGAAATTTCTTGCGAAATAATTAATTTTCTTTTCTGCCATAGTTTTTACATTTTTAATGTTACAAAGTCAGAGGATTGGAAAGCCCCTGTTGTTACTGTGTAATCTATCTTAACGACAACGGCATGAATATTATCATCCGATGGTGTTGTTGATAATTCTGTTATAGTTAAATTTGGAATATATTTTTTAACCGCTGTGTTTATTTCATTTTTAATCCCATCCCAAGATGGGGCATCATTTTGTTCAAAAATATATTGTCTAAGATTAGCACCAAAATCTGGTAAATAAAGTCTTTCACCCTTATTAGTTAATAATAAATGCATTAAGTCAGCTTTGATTGCCTTCTTAGAATTATCATTCATTTGAAGGAATTTACCATCTTTATCATCCGAGAATGGAAATTGAATATTTATGAACCTTTCCTGTGCCATTTGTTTTCTTTATAAATATCTATTGAGGAAATTTACCAACAAAAAATAAAATCTAAAGTGTAAAGTTTAGAGCATAAAAAACCCCCGAATTTCGGGGGTTAATTTTTATTATCCACATTTAGAATAACCACAGTCTTTACACTTGTAACATCCCTCTTGCATTGTCATTCCATATGGAGAACCACAAGATTCACAAGCTATAGCTGAAAAATTTTCATCCTTTAAATATTTCTTTAAAGTTCTTGCGATAGCCTTAGAGAATGATACAATAGTACCTTCAGATTTCATTAATTGTTCATAAATGAAATTGATGTCAGCTCCATGACGTAACGATGTTGAAATCATACGTGTTAAAGCTTCTTGTTCATCAGATTCAAAAAGTTCTTTCAAATCTTCAAGTGTAAATCCATCAAGTTCAAGGTCATATTTACCTTTTCTAACTTTAGTTAATTTACCGTGTTTGAATTTTTCAGAAAGGTTAATGTTCTTCTTTTTGAAAGCGAAAATCTCATATGGGTCTTCACCTAATAAACCAACCAATACAATCCATTTATCACCTGAAACTGTTAAGTGGTGTACATCACAATCTAAAGTTTTAGGTCTTTTTGGTGCGTTTGTTTTAGGTATTGTCTTATCGTCTACAGTATTTTCAGAACTTGATTTATCTGAAAGTACAGCTGTCATAGTACCAGCTCTATAAGTAGTACCACCTTTAACAACACCAGTGTTGTATAATTCAGTATAAAGTCTTTTGAAGTCTTCGTATGGATATTCAAAAGGTAAGTTTACTGTTTTAGACATAGCTGAATCAATGTATTTTGCCATGATAGCCATTGTCTTAACGTGTTCATCAATAGTAAGTTCAGTTGTTGTAGCTGCCCAAGTTGCTGTTGCATCCCACTCACCTTTACCTTCTAAGAAACGAACTGCGTAATCTTTAACCCAAGATTCTCTCAATAAACCTCTTGATTTATCAAATTTCCAAACATAACCACCAAACTCAGTTTTTAAAAGGTTTTCATCACCTTCTTTAATCCAAGTCCAAGTTGTTGTTGAATCGTAAGTTTTGTTTTCCCAATCAATATTTTTTGGTTTATCTAAACCTTCAGGTGCGTAAGGCATGATAGATGTTCTAACATACAAAGGCATAAATAATGGTTCTAAACCACCACTAACGTTGTTAGCGAATACTGAAGAGTTACCTGTTGGTTGGATTGATAACAAATGTGAGTTACGAAGACCGTACTTTCTAATCATTGATTTAGTTTCCTCAGAAAGTGATTGTTTAACGAAGTTAGAGTTTAAATATTTCTCTTCATCATATAAAGGGAATGCACCTTTTTCTGAAGCAATAACAGCTGAAGATTGGTACGCTTTATTAGCTAAGAAATCCATTAATTTTTGTGTTAAGTTAAGAGCTTCTTCAGAACCATAACGTACTTTTAACATCATAAGTGCTGAACCATAACCTAAGAACCCTAAACCAATTCTTCTCTTATTTTTTAATCCTTCTCTTTGTGTTGGAAGTGGGACGTAAGTTTTATCGTTTACGTTATCCATCATACGAACTGCGATAGGTATTAACTTACCAAGTTTGTTATAATCCCAATCTTTCTTATCAAAATCAACAAATTGTGTTAAGTTAATAGAACCTAATAAACAAACACCACCGATAGGTAAAATTTGTTCTCCACAAGGGTTAGTTGCGTTAATATGTTCACAGTAATAAAGATTATTCAACTTATTCATTGTGTCAACGAAAAGAACACCTGGTTCATTTCTCGTATAAGTTGATGTCATGATTAAATCCCAAAGTTGGTTAGCATTCTCGTATGTTTTGTAAACCACAGTACTATAACCAAGTGCTTTCCATTTCTTTAAGTTACCATCCCATTCCTTTTTATATTCATCAGAATGTGTTTCATAATCAGGGAATTCTAAATTCCAAGGTTGGTTGTTTTTAACAGCATCCATAAACTCATCAGTAATCAATACTGACATGTTGAATTTGGTTAAGCGACCTGGTGTTTGTTTAGCTTGGATGTATTCTTCAATATCAGGGTGCCAAACAGATTGTGTTACCATCTGTGCTCCTTTACGAATTTTTACTTTAGCTTTTTTCTTTTTGGTTTTATTACCACTACCTTCAGTAATAACAGCAGATTGTGTATCCCACATATCTAACATTCTCACTGAACCAGGTGATTCATTACCAATACCACCGATAAAGGCACCTCTAGGTCTCATAACGTCAGCACAAAATCCATAACCACCTTCTGATTTAAGGATTAAAGCCTGTCTTCTAAGTGCGTCAAGAATTCCTTCCATTGAATCTTGGTCTTCTCCCATGAACCCGTCAACGAAACAGTTTATATAGGTTGTACCTTTTAATCCTGTTCCTGCGTTAGATGTGATTCTACCACCTGGTACAAACTTAAAATCTTCTAAAGCCCATAAAAATTCTTGAGTCCAATGATTTGTATCTTTTTCGATTGAAGCCAAATCTTTAGCTACACGAAGTTGGGTACCGTTGATGTCTTCGTCACCATATCTGTAGGTTTGTTCATAAATTTCTTTACTAAAATCGTCTACAAATTTAGTGTCAACTTTAAATTTCACATCATCCATAATTTGATTGTTTTCCATGTTTTTAAATTGTTTAAATAATATAACCCCATAAGACTACCCTATGGGGTTAATAATTAATTTTCTTGTTGTTGTTTTTTCTGTAAATCTTTTGCTCTTTGTATTCTTTGACGAGTTTCTGACTCTTTTTTAACTTCTTGGGTTTTCTCATAACCTAAGAATGTTTGAGATGTTTCAGTGTCAATATGTACCTTACCGTTATCGAAAGTACAATCTTCGAATACAACACCATCACGTCCGAAACGTGATTTTAAAACAGCTATAGTAGCACGTCCTGACTCTTTTTGTGGTAAAGTTCTAGCAATTGACATAATAAAATGTCCTATTTGTGCTTTCTTAATCGAACCACCCATTTGGTCACCTGTAACAACATCAGCACTAATTGAGCTTCTGTTACCTTGAACGGCTGTCCATCCTACCACACCGAATTCACTTAACATTGATTCAAACCCCCTCATAACGTTTCCTTCACCTGACCATTCATCACTATACTGTTTTGTTGATTCAACACAGTCAATATAGTCGAGAACAATCATGTCGGGTTTAAATCCTGTAGAGATTTCGTGTCTTACAAAGGATTTAATTGTTTGCATTGTTACACCTTCTGAAGAGAATTTTCTAATTCTCAAATCATTAGTTCTGTTAGAGGTTACTTCTTTGTGTTTATTTAAAACTTCTATTTTCCTGTCAGCCAACTCATTTAAGTCGATACCTGACCAACATGCCAAGTGTTTACGTTTAATTACGTCTGGCATATCTTCGAAAACTATTTGTAAAACATTGTACCCCACATTATAGGCTGTATTAGCAATTTTAGTAAGAATAGTTGTTTTACCAACACCATATGGTGCTAAGATTACCCCTAACTCACCTCTTGATAAACCTCCGTCGGTTAATTGATCGATACCATTTATTCCCGTAGGAATCGGATGTCTAAAATCTTTTTCTAATACGGCCTCAATATTTTCCGTAATGGAAGTACCGTCATCTTTTTCAGACCCAACTGAAAGAGCCTCTCTTAAAATCTCTGCACAAGTTTCGTAGTTTTCGAACTCCCCATTATCAACAATTTTGTTGATTTTTTCGTTTGCCTTTTTGAGTTCCTGTTGTCTACAGAAATTAAGTGCCTTACTTTGAACGAATTCCCAATCCTCAACCGTAATCTCACGAATTTCTTTTAACATTTCGAAAACGTAGTCCTGAGTAACTTTATCTTTTACTTCCATTTTAATAATGGTTTCCAAAGTATCAGATGAAGGTACTTTTTCGTACTTCTCATAGTAGTCCTTAATTTGGGCTACTATGAGACGAAAATATTCATTGTCAAAGTACTTTGCATGTACGATGTCAATGATTCTGTCAGAAAATTTGTGATTTGCTGGGTGTAGGATTTGGTTGATTAGTTCCATTTGAAACTTGTAACCTAAATAACCTAATGTAACATTTTTACCCATTTTTTTGTTCTGTGTATTCATAAATACTTCTTACGATTTTGTTGTGCTATATTCCACAGAAAATTTTTCTTGACCTAAAGTATCTTGGATACGGGAGATAATTTTAGGTATTAAATCACGAATATCAACACTATAACGAACTCTTTGTGGGTAAACATTTCCAGTGAAACGTTTAGCGGCAACTACTCTTTCGTCAATTCTAATTTCGAAATCAAAGATGTCTTCTTTGTCGTAAATTGGTGTTCTATTAATTTGGTCTTCCGTTTGTTTCTCGTACGGATTGTATTGGTTCCATAGGTATTCTAAAGACTTATTTTTCAATTGTCCTTGAATCATATCAACACAGTCTTCCACACAATCTATGGTTAAAACAGACCAAACTGTTTTTGGATTAAAATTTTTAACAGCGAAATATCTTTGGCAGATTATGTTACCGTTAATTTTTAGTAAAAATTCAAATTTCTTCATAAATTTTTCATTTAATTATTAATATTTCTTTTTAAATCCCTATTAATTTTACTACATAGGGGTTGTAGGTTTGTATAGTGAAATAATTTTAATAATTCCTCTTCATTCTTTGCCGATGATAATGGAATTATGTGGTCTATATCCCACCCATAATTTAATTCACCATTATATTTTCCATAATTTTCCCAAGACATCCAAGTTTCAAATTTAGATTCAATATATGTTTTAAGATATGGAATTTCACACCCAATAATTTCTTGTGTTTTAGATTTTTTTGTATTTCTTTTTAAAGATTCTGTAACAATAGTCCTCATTCTACAAGTTAAATTAAACAACGGGTCTTTCTTTCTTCTTTCTTTTTTATACCTTTTTTGATACTCTTTGTATTTATCTTTTTTTTGATACTTCTTCTTATAGTCTAAATGGTACTCCCTATTTTCAATATAATATTTTTTATTATACTCTAAAATTTCATCTTTTCGTTTAAGAGTGTTTTGTTTTATTTTTTCTTTGTTTTTTTCTTGATATTCTTTTTGTTTAAGTAAAATTTCTTCTTTTTTTTGTTCATACCTTTTTTTATCGTATGCTTTTTTTTGTTCTTTAGAAATCATATTTATTTTTTATTATAAATATTAAGTCAATTCGAATTTCTTCATACTTTTGAATTTTTATAATTTGTTTTTTCTTTTTTACTTAACTTAATAAATGGGTCTAAAAAATTTACATACCCATTTTCACCACCTGGGATTGCGTACATAACACCATCCTCGAACATCATTTTGAGAACGTTTTTATAATCACGTCCTTCAGGGTTTAAAGGTAGGTTTATGAGGCTTCTAATCTCTTCTTTGGCTTCATCTGTTAAAAGAGGTTGTAATAAATCGATTATGATTTTGTTTACCTCATAAACATTACCTTTATGACGTCCTTTTGTTTTACCTTCTAAAATAGATTCAAAAACTTTTAATTTCTTTTCCTCTTGGAGAGTTTTGGTTTTATCCATGATTTCTTCCAAGGTCATTTTCCTATCTTTAATTTCGGGAAAATGTGTTAAAAGTGTAGTCTCAGTTACTCCTTCAATTCCTTTAATATTATCTGTAGAACAACCTTCAATAATTTTAACTAATCCAGCATTTTCATAGTGATGTTGGAAGTACCAACTATAATTTCCTGTTCCCACCAAAACTTTCTTATCAGCTAAAAAAAGACTTACATCTTCTGAAATTAACTGACATAGGTCTCTATCGTTTGTATAGATAATAACCTCCTCACTTTTCTTTCGGTTAAGGGTGTAGAATGCTAGTAAATCATCAGATTCACAATCAGGGTGTTCGTACTGTCTAAGGAATAAGTCTTCAGCGTAAGCTTTAACTCTTAATTTTTGGAGTTCGTAAGATTCATCAAAGAATCTTGGTCTATTTCCTTTGTATTCAGGATAATAATCAAGTCTCAAAGAACCACCTCTCTCACCATCCCACATAATAACAACCTTATCAACTGATAAATCAACGATAAGTTTTCTAAGTGTGGTGTAAAATTGGAAGATTCCACCTATATGTTTTTCCTTATAGAAAACGTTTTTAGCTCCGTTATAAGAACGTTTCATTAAAACGTTACCATCAATAAGAAGTGTTTTGGTTTTTTCTTTTTTCTTAGTTACTTTGAGGCCTGTCATTACCCATATTCATTTTAAAGGGTTCAACAATTTTTTTTCTTTCTTCTTGATTTGATTCGATAAGAATTCCTAAATCAACTAATAGATTTTTATGAACTTCAGATAATTCATCTCCATGGAGAAATCTTTCTACACCAGATTGGATTACCCAAAATGATGCTAATTGGTCACCTCTATCTGTTAGAGCCTCCCTATTTAGTTCTATTAATCTATTATAATTAATTTTCATTATTCTAATCCTTCAAGTTCAATGTCGGTTTCAGAGTTTTCCAATGCAAAGTCTTCTCCTTCTTGGATTTCTAGTCCGTTCTTAATGAACATTTCAGACCAAAAATCAGAGTATTCTTTTTTGTATTTCTCTTCCGCCTCTTTTGTATCGTCAATAAAACCATGTGGTGTTACGATAACTTTACCGTCTTCATACCCAATACCATTTACGTGGTTCTTAAGAATAGAAACTTTACTACGAGTAGCGAACTTAATCTTTCTACCGTTCTTAGTTGCCATAATCTTGTTTGTACCAGCACCTTTTTGATTACCAAAAAGGAAGATTAGAGTACTATTAAGATAGATGGCTTCCCCACCTTTCATCTTAATTTTAGGTTGTCCCATTGGACTATCAGGTAACTCAACCCAAGGTTGATTAACGAATACAATTGTGTTGGTATATTTATTCGGTTTACCATCCGATAGTGTTTCTTTTCTTGAGGATGTAATTCTACCATTCAATCCCATTCCGATTTTATCAGATAATACAGAAGCGTTATGCATCTTACCACCTTTACCGTCGAAAGTCATTTTACAAGGAATTGAACCAACAGAGTCCCAAAAGAAACAAATGTCATATGGAATGTCACCCTTTGCTTGGGCATCCAATACTTCATTTATATAATCTGTAATCTGTTCAATATAATCAAAATCATCACGGAAAAGGAAAAATCCATCCCATTCACCTGGAGCCGTTTCAGTAACGTCTAAACCCATTAATTGAGCGTGGGGGAAACTCCATTTCTTTTCTGTAATAATAAAGATTGGTAGAATACCATTTTGTTGACACCAAATAGCACTTTTTAAAAGAGCTGTGGTTTTACCTGTGTCAGAATGTCCCAAGAAAACATTTAAGTGCCCAAGAGCTGGACCGGGTACTCCCGTAGCTTTTTGGAAGGCAGGTCCTAAATCAATGAACCTATCAGCCTTATATTTAGTTTTTGTACTAAATTTATCCTTAAGTCCATCCAAGGAGAACTCCTTTTTACCTATTGATTTCTTTTTTCCGTCAGACATAGTTTATAAATTAAAATGGCATTTCATCATCTTCACCTTCAGCTGAATCATCAGTATCAGGAGCTGAATATTTTGCTGAACTTGTTGGTGTTTCTTTCTTAACAGTTTCTTCACCTTTAGCAACAAACTTCTCAAGTTTTTTATCCCAAACTGGTGTTTCACCGTTTGCAATAATTTCAAGATAATCTAATGGAGATGCCTTGTAGATATCTTTCCATGTCATTTCATCTTTAATCCAAGCGTTAGCTTTGGTCTTGTCGTTTGTTAACATTGATGGGTCCTCGGCCATTACAGAAGTAACTTTAGTGTTATTCTTGTCACCTCTTCCTAACATAAGGACAAGGTCACGGCCTTCTCTAGGGTCTGATAAGTCACCCTTTTTTGTGAATAGAGGAATCATTTTATCTAACTCCCCTTCACCTTTGTAGTTGTGACGGAAACGCCAGATTTTAATACCATCATCCTCTTTAGAACGGTCAATTACACGAGCTAAATAAAACTTAGCTGCTTTGTAAGTTTTGGCAATTTTCTTGTCTTCTTCACTGCCTGTGGCTTTTAAAGCCTTTTCTACTTCACATAATGGACAAGTTTCACCGTCATTATGTTCTCTACAATAAAGTTTTCTCCATTGTCCATTAACCTGCATAACGTGGAAATAGCCCTCTTCAAAAGGTGAACCACCTTTTACTTTAGACGGCATAAGACGAATGGTTGCTTCACCATTTTTTTCGCCTTCTTCCAAACGTGGGTTAAAATACTTTGAGAAATCTTTTTCTTCGAAGGTTTTACCTCCACCAGAATTGCTTTTGTTTTTTTCATACTGCGACATAATCGCACCTAAAACATCACTCATTTTTCTTTGTTTTTAATTGTTTAACAATAATACTTGGTCTAATACTAAGTCAAAATTGTCTTATTGTAAATGAAAAAAGAGGTCATTTAGCCTCTTTTTTCTATCTTTGTAAAATTTTATTGACTTTTCATCTTGTGATAATGTGGTAGTGGGAAACAATTGTTAGGATCTTTACAATCCTCCTCCACTTCGATAATATTTCTATACATACTTAAAAATGGTATCCTAAAACCTATAACTTTAACCCTATATACCGAACCAACTTCTAATTCGTTATAAACATCTGATGAATTGAATTTACCTCTAAACATCTCATCTGATTCTTCAAAAACTTCATCGTCAGTGAAAATAAGGTATTTACTTTCTGTTGATTTTCCAGTTGACACTGTTGTAATATCTTTATCTTTTACTCTAATTGTTAAAGTTTCTGTACGAGATTGACGTGATATTTCAAAACCAATCATAATAGCTATAGCTAATGTTAATATTTTAAAATACCCACTCTTAGTAAAGGCAGATTCAGTTAATGAAAGGCCCAATTTACTGTTTAAATTATTATAAACCTCTTTGGTTTGGTTAGCATCTATATCATACCCTAAATTAGATCTAACCAAGTTAATGGCCTTATCTAAATCAGTTACGTTGTTAACTTTTAATGTGTTAAAAATTTGTTTAAATGTTTTAACATTTCCACCAATTTGTGTGATTATCTCTTTTATTTTATCTAATACCCTATTTTCAGTTAAAACTTTTTTTTTTGACCTGGATTCAGGAATAAAAGATTTCTTAATATCTACACCACTGTAATCTTTAGCCTCATCAGGATCTAATTTCCAAACTTTGACCTCACCATCTGGACTTTGAGCGTCAGGTGTTGAACCGTCAGTGATTTCATAATTATCTTTTCCGTTCACATCATTCCAATAATCTGTTAACTTAACGTTGAATGGATAACTATCTAATGAACGTAATTCTAATTTCTCTTTTGGTTTTTGTGCTTGTAAATCCTTTTTAATTGAGGATACTTCAGTTGAAACTGTATCAATTTTAGATAATGATTGTTGTAAAGCTTCAAACTTACCCATCAAGTCTTTAATCATATTCTTACCTTCTTCAGCCGCAGTTACAGCTTTCTCAGCGTAACCCTTAGCGTCATCAGCTCTTTTTACAATATCAGTAACGTCAATTTCTTCTACGTCATCACTTGAACCTTCGAGTTCGTCGGCTGCACTAAATTCATCAGCTGTACCGAATTCATCAACTTCTTCAGTATCTCCACCTTCAGCATCACCGCCACCAAAGTCAAAGTCAACATTGTCTCCACCTTCAGCATCACCACCTTCTTTTCCACCTTCATCAGCACCAAAATCGAAGTCAGCATTGTCTTCACCTTCATCACTTTTGTTTTCATCGTCAGCGTAATCGGTGTAAGCATCCTCCTCTAAGTAAGTGTGTCTTCTAACTTCAGTCAAAGATGATTTACCTTTCTTAGGGTCGTACCCAAGAAGTTCTATATGTCTTTTTAAAGACTCTTTTAAATCTTTAGATAAACTTTTTTCCATTATCGTGTGTATTCGTTTAAAAGTTGTCTACCATCGTTAGTGATGATTTTCTTATGTTCTCTTTTAACAATCTCTTCAGGATTGTTAATCATACATTCCTCATCATTACATTCAGGTTTATTACCCTTCAAAAAAGAATCTAAATTTTTCTTTAAATCTTTTTCTTTGTTTTGTTTGTTTTTATCTGTTAACATGACTACTTTTCTTTATAAATATCAAGATTCAGGTAAAAACACTTGTTCTATTTTGTTTATTTCCAAAACATCACCTTTTAATAGAATTATTTTGTTTTCGTATTTAGTCCAATCTATTTGGTAGTCCTTGTGGTTGACATTACCTTGTAACCCACTTTCTTCCTCAATTAATCTGTTCAAAGCATTAATAGTAAAAATGGTATTACCTTTTTTATGTATTTGGATTGTTTTAGGAAGTTCTTTTTTAATGTCAATTTTGTTCTCAATATCGACACGTAACTTATATGTTAAAACGAAACTACCATCTTCTAGTTTAAAGAAGAAGACGTTTTCTTTTTTAATCCCGAATTTCTTTTTGATTTTATGTAAAAATCCCTCTATCCAATCTTCCTTAACAAATGAGGCTAGAAGTAGTATTTTTTGTTGCATCCTTAAACATTAAGTATGGTATATATTTTATGTTTAAGTACTTGAGTTCATTCTTGAATTTTGTTGTTCCCTTTCCGTCGTTACCTTCGAATTGAGTCATGTCTTTCTTTAAAATACTCAGTACTTTTTCTCTATCAAACCCGATGAACTCTATTTGTTCGAGATCGATAGAAAAAAGATTAAAGTTGTGATAAACATATACAACTTTATCTGAATATAAATATGCAAATCCACCCGCAAGGCTTTTGATTTTTTCAATAAGTTCTTCGGTAGAATTTATTTTATACATTATTGGGTCTATATTGAAATATTTTATGCCTTTTACAAAATCATCATAGGATCTTTTAATAAATTTTTTCAAATCATCTTCAAAGACACCACGTTTTTCACTTGTATTAAAAGTCCAATAAAGTCCATCTGATATTTTTTTTCTAAGTATTGATGCTTTATCGAAATTAGTTTTAGCTAACTCCCAACCTATTATTAAAGTAGGTAAATCATTACCGTCAGCATTCAGATATTCTTCCATTGTCAAAACATTAAAGTTTTGTGGAACACCTGTAATACCCTCATTTGATACTATATTTCCTACAATAATCATTGCCTATATAAAATATTTTTTTATCTTTGTATAAAGATAAGAAATGAAAACAGAAAAAGAAATACACCCACTTACAGTTTCAGATTTAACTAACTTTATTTTTGCGGGTAATGCCACCTTTACTGTAGTTAATGAAACCACAGGTAACCGTTTTACATTTCGTGTTCGTAAAGCTGGTTGGGGTACTCCTACATATAATGAAAAATCTGGCATTTTCTATGTTTCTGTTTTGACAGGATCTGATAACAATTCTTCTTATACTTTTATTGGTACTTATTTTGGTGGAACAAATCAAGTTTACCGTCATTCCCATAAGAGTAAAATCACAGATAAGGCTGTTTCCAACCAAGTTTTAGTTTGGTTCTTTTCTTCCTACATCAAGAATCCATCTTCTTTCCCAACTGTTAAAGTTTTTCACTCAGGTAAATGTGGGAAGTGTGGAAAAAACTAACCACCCCTGAATCTGTCAAGAGTGGTTTAGGTCCTAAATGTGGTAATAGAGATTAAGCTAAATTATCCCACCTATTTATAGCTGTGTTAAATATTGATTTTTTATTATCATATGTTTCACCACCTATTTTAACTGTGTCGTGGAAATCCGCCCAAGTTTTAGTACTATCTTTATAAATTTTAGTTTTAGCAGCAACACCACCATTTTTATCTTCTAAACCTGGGGACCACCATTTTTGTACATAAGTCGTAGTCCAACCATCGGGAGTACTACTATTAAATCCTTTAGCTTTAATTCTATCAATCATAAAATCTAAGAATTTTTCATTATTCTCAAAAGAAGCGAAAGCTCGATATTGATTACCACTATCTTTTCTACAATATTGTGATGAAAAAAATGGGTATCTATTTTCAGTTCCAGTTCTTTCTTTATCCCCCCAATTACCGTCTGATTGAACGCCCGCGTAATTGTAATTACCCGAACTAATAAAAGCTGGTGTAGCCTTTTCTTCAGGTGTTGCTCCACAATTTTTGTTACTAGTATGACAAGCTTCTGCCCACAATATTGCGAATACTGATTTAGCTGTTGCCTCATCTGTGGCCTTACTTAGATATTTTTTAGCATCTCTATATGTTAATAAAGTACGTTTATGTTCAGTCCAAGGAAGTTTAGGGTAAGAGGTTTTACATCTTTGATTTGATGAGGCTAAACTATCATCTTGTGCATTATCAGAACCTTCAACACCACTACCTTTTGTTGGACTCGTAAAACCAATATCTAATCCACCGTGATAGTAAGTACCTTTCACAGGATCTTTTCTATACATATAACTACTAATTCTAGGTAAATTCTCACTAGATACAGGGTTACCGAAATCTTTCAACTCAGGAGCGATTGAAGGTCTTAGATTATATCCGTCTGGTGATATACTTGTGTCACCATTAGGATTTTTTGCTGATTTATATTTATCAGCTGAAGCAGGGAAATCATTAACACCTTTTATAGATTTATCCGCACCTAAATTTAATACTAATTGTGGGTCTATTTTGGCAATATAATCCCTTCCACCACCACCGGCCCATTTAGAATCTTTAGTTTTAACAACTATTAAATGTAAGTGTAAACCACCATTAAATTCTTTATTACCGTTAATATCGTAGTTAGGGAAAACAGCTGAACCAATAACTTGTCCTTTTTTAACTTTAGTATTTTTAACTATACCTTCAGCAGCATTACAGTGGCCGTAAACGTAGTAATAATAATTACCATCACTAAATGGGCTATCCCCACCGTTGAGTCCGTATCTAACAATAATCCATCCTCCGTTAGGTGGTGCACCATATCCACCGGCAGCCCCCGTAACCATAACCACACCATCGTATGCTGATAATACTGGAGCGTAATCACCACTACCACCACCAGTTTTTGTGGTACCATTACTTGTTCTACCACCAGTTTTTGTGGTACCATTACTTGTTCTACCACCCGTACTTGCATCTTTTATTGATTTTTTATTTTCAGATGCTTTAATTTCTTTAAGTGATAAGTTCATAGCTAAAGCCGCATCAGTAATAATAGGTACAGTAGCAATCGGTTGTCTAACACCTTTGAATGTTGTTGTGGCGTGATTAGGTTTAAAATTATGTCTAACCTCTGTAATTAAATAAGTACCGTTAAACATTGGTACCCCAAATAAATCGAAATAAGTCATTGGTTGAATCATAACATTACCGAAAGATTCAACTTGACAAGTATATGAACGAGTTAAATAAACATTATGTAAATTTTGACCTTTTGACGTTTGGTCACTACCACCTTGTTTTGATAACTTATCGATAACTAATAAAGACTCACCCGTTTCAGAGAATTCTGCCTGATCTAATTGTATATTTTTGAAATGATTTTGATTTTCTAAACCATAAACAATTCTAAAAGCCGTTACACCTGGGTCCGCATTACCTGGTTGTCTAAACTCATCAGGTGTATTTCTACCCGTACTCAAATCAAAACCGTCATCACTTAACGCGTTGAAATCAATCGGACAGTTAACCTTGGCCCCGAAATTATTAATATTCAATACCCTAGAATTTCCGCCAACATACATAGATAAGAATAGAGGACCACAACTAACGTCTTTCATACTCATAGTAGGTCTGAACATATCTAATAAATCCTCAGTCTTCATACCATTGGTACCGAAGTTAATGTAAGATGGTAGTGGGAAGAATAAGTAATTATTCTCGGTTAAAACATCAGATAAATACTGATATAAACTTATTTTAAGGTTATCTTTTAGTTCGTTTAATTTTGTAATATCAATAACAGCGTCATCACCAATATCAACCATTGTTCTACTTACGTATTGGAAGTGTGTAGCTAAAGTGGATTTACCATTTTTACCCACAGTTTCAATACCACTTGATTTATTACAGTAACTATCTCCAGAACCTTCCGTAACATTAAAGAATGTTTTTCCATTAGCATCTGTAGATAACCACTTATCAGCCATTGATTTGAATGTTCTATATAATGATAATTTAACATCATCATCTTCCAATAAGGTTTGACCGATGGCTTCACTACCACCCTTATCAGCCTGTTCTTTATTTAATTCTTCAACCCTCTTAGGTAAAATTTCGTTATATTCTATTTTAAAGGCATTTAAATAAGAATCAAACATTTCTTTATCAATTAAGAAATAGTTTTTATTACTACTACTAAAAATAGATTCACCCATACCCAACCACATTTTAGGTGTTGAATTTATGATGACATATTTTTCACCCAATAATTTATCCCTAACAGAAGTTCTATCATCTTTTAATTCAAATAAAGCGTCTTGAGTAGGTAGATTAATCTTAGGTTCATCTTTTTCTTTTTTAACCATATAGTTATCAACCATCTTATTAGATAGATTAAAATTAGCTGTATCAACTATAGGTAAAATGTCTTCAACCCATTCATTAACCACCCAATCTTCGAATACCCTAACAAACTCTTCTTTAACTTGGTCTGGTAGGTTCATCATTATATAACCTAAATTACTATCTTTAGTTAAACTTCTACCGTAAGAAGATAACTCATCGGTAATTGTATTACCCAACCTCGTTATTGGCATCATAGTTTGATAGTCTATCATAGGTGCTGAACGTTCAGTTAATATGGTAAAATAAGCTGCATCATTTTCATCGTCATCAGCACCAGAATTAGCACAAATAGCTATTGGGTGTATGTAAGGTATGTGGTGTGGTGCAATCCATAATTGTGGCCAACCATAAGAGTTGGACCATTCTTCAGCGGTAGATGAAATTGATGTGAAGCCAAACCTATTTTGTCCACTTAGATAGACATTAGAACCGAGATTAGTTTTATCTTCTATTCTTTTAGGTGGGTTTGATCCTTCAACTAAACTTATATCATTTTGATAAATTTGATAGTAATCAAATGCAAATCTAGAATTCCAAAATGATTCATTTTCATTTTTAGCGAGAGCATCTTCACGATCTGTATATCCTTCAGATCTAAACACACTTATTTGTACGTTATTGGTACCTAATGCGGTTGTGTCGTATATATTTCTTAAATAATTAACAATCTGATTTCTTGGTACGTCAGTTCTAATATCATTAGGGTCTAAAGTATTAAAACCTGGTTGTGATAAAGGATCAAATCCGTTTGGTATTTCTCCATTAAGTGGGTTGTTCCATTTACCGTTAGAATTTTTACCAACAAAACATTTCCATCGCCAAAAAATAGCCCCCATAGCTAAAACCCAAGCTTTAGGTGCTCTAACAATTCCTGCTGCTGAATTAAAAACTTTAATAGAGTATGGGTTAACCATTCCCGCCTTACCTATCATATCCATATCGTCATCAGTTTCTCTAATGATTAAAGGTGTTGGTTTTAAACTTTGTAAATATAAGTAAGCTAAATTTCTATTTTGAACATCATCGGAATTATAAGATGTACCCCACATTGTGTTAATTGGAGTATATCTTAATTCGGGTGTAGGTTTTTTAGTTGCCTTTCTAAATCTATTAACATTGTCTAACCAAAGTGGTGTCATCACAAGTGGTGAGGCTGCCGCAGCAGGACTTAAAAATCCAACATCAGTTTTACCAAATCTATTAGCATCATTAAAATCAATAAAATTACTTAAATGTATTGCACCAGTATCATCTATATCCCCTTGATCATAACCAACATCACCATAATCGAAAGCCAACCAATTACTCATACTACTTGGTGGTATTTGTTTACTGTCGTCACTAGTAAACCAAGAAGATGCGTCAGCACCCACACTGAAAAATCCACTCTCAGAGTTTAGAGGGTCTAAAGTTATAAACAATCTGTCAGTAAAGAATGAAGGTGTTTGTTGTTTGTAGGTATCACCATCAATTTTTGCTGTATTAACAGTTCCTTGTTGTGACTTAGAATCTATAAACTCCCAATCAGGATCGAATGATGATGGAATTTTTTCGGAGATAATTTTACCATAATCATCCATTTTTGTTTTAAACAAATCACTTTTGATTTCAATCGGTCTAGCTGACCTAGCATCTTCTTCTGTGAGTATCTTAAACAAATCTTTCACATCCATTTCATGTGGATTTGGTTTGATTATGATAGGATCACCACCCAACACTCCTTTACCATTTAATCTAATACCATCTTCCGTTGGTTTGTAGGCATAAAATTTTCTATTAACAAGAACTGGTACTGTTATTTCTTGTAAATCACCATTCTTTTTAAGTTCATCTATTATTTTAGTTCTAAATGAATCTTCACTTTCGTCTTGAGTTGTAACCGCGTAAGCAACCTCAAATTTTTCTATAGTATTAATTAGGTTATTAGCATCTATTTGAGCTAATTTACGAATAAATGTTTCATTAATCGTATCATATTCTGTTGGTGATAATGGTGTTTCTATTAAAGGTGTTGTTGAAATTGTTCCTATACCTGGATAGTATATTCCTGTTGAATCGGATAATATTCTAGCGGGTTGTGAATATGAATGGTCTAAAGAAATAATTAATCTCTCACCTATTAACTTCCAAAAACCAGTACCATTACCTATTTCAGCATTATTTTGAACGTCTTTATATGACAAAAAATAATCATCATAATTTAAAGGAGTCTCTAATGGATTTATAGGTGCGTAATTATCAAAACCAGGTCTACCTTGTTTATCATCATTAAGGATATCTATATCTTTTTTAAACTCTAAAAACGCATTTATAAAATCTTCAACAAATTTCACTTCAGGCCATAGAGGAAAATCTTCTCCAGGGTAGACTTCTTTTTTAGCATTACCACCACTTGAACCGTTTGGTTTAATTTTCATATAAGTTGGCCATGAGAAAACCTTATAATTAGGCCCACTTAATATTTTTTCATTATCTTTCGGTGGTGGATTATCTATATGGTCTTGTTCGCCTCTTACTGACACACTTTTCAATATTTCCATGAAAGCATCACAATTACATAATATAACCGTAAATATGTTTCTAATACTCGGTTTAAACCCAACTACCGTGGTTATTTTTTCGTTAATACTTTCAATAACAGTATTTCTTCTACCATCAATTTCTTTATCAATGGCATCCATATCATTCTCAATAGATTCTTTTATTAAACCCAAATCTATCCAATAAAGGGTACCATTATTTATCCCACCCTGTGGATAAGCAGAATCTAAAAGTCCGTTTTGGAATTTATCTTTAAACTTCTTTTCAAGTACGTTATAAATTAATTTAGAACCCTCAGTTTCAGATAATTGTTCATTAGTTGCGTTTGTTAATAAAGAGTCTTGATAACCATTAATAATATCAAAACCTTTTATATTATCTTTAATAACCAAACCTTTAATGGTTTTGATTGTTATAGGTAATAACCCTTTGGTTTTATCAAAATATGTGGATAATAATGTTTTAACTTTATCAACTAATTGTGTGTTAACATTATTTTCTGTTATATTAGGTATAGAAAATTTTAAATCATATGTTCTGTTACCAGTTGTAGAACTACGTGTTGGGTTTGTATCTCCTAGAGCTTCCCTCATTTTTCTCTCTAAATCATTTAAATGGTTTAGATATTGTTGGTTGAGGTCCTTTAGTTTGATTATATTATCTAGTTCAGTAAATTCAGTAGAACCTTTTATATCGGGTAACGTATTTTTACTTAAAAGATCATTATCTGTTAAAAAATCTTTTATGGTTTTACATCTAGTTGTACCGTCAGCATTTTGGACGTTACAAAATGGGTTAGGAGTTCCGTTTGGGATAAATCCAGAATCTATATAATAATTCCAAGTATCTTCATATTTTTGTTTTAAAATAGCTTGTGGTCTATAAAGACCTTCATCCAAGTATTGAGCTGCTGAAGCATAACTAACCATAACATCGGATAGGAATCCAAATGTCCAACCAATAAACTCACCTCTACATTCAATATTACCTGTATCAGAGTTAAACTTAGAGTTAAATTTTACCAAGTTTAAATAATAGGTGGCTGGTCTACCATAATATCCTTTAAGTGTTAAAGTAAAAACGGGGTATGGTAAGTTAAAAAACAAACCATATGGTGAACAAGAACCTTGTTCCATTAATGTAGCCCCTCTTACATCGATAAAATCTATAACAACTTTAGGGTTAGTTTGTGATTTAACTTCAATGTCAATATTTGTGATACCGAAACCCTCGAAATCTTTACCTAAATCATTCTCTTTGAAGGGAGAACCCCCAATTTCAGTCCATTGTGTAGATAAAGCTGCAACATTACTAAATAACTTAGAACCATCTACCATCTCCGTAGTTTGTTGTGGTACGGTTAAATCAATGGTGTTACGTATAAAGTTTTCTATTTTAATACCACCATTATTATCTGATTGTGTAAGTAATGTTTTACTTCTCTGATTAGCTTTTAAACTAACATAGATAAATAAATCTTCGTGTGGTACAATTTGTGCCAACGGATTTGGATCAATGATTCTAACTTTACCATCAACACCATTATTCGACCAAATGACTGGTTCATAGTCACTCTTTAAAGGATTGTTTTCACTCATTTTTAATCAATTCCGTATAACTTTATGTATGTATCAATACTTTGTTGATACTGTTGTAATGCTACAGTTAGTGGGAAAGGTATTCTTATTATAGAACCTTCTGGTATGTCAAATTCTAAACCACCAAATTGTGGGTTAGCTTGCATAATTAACCAACCATAGTACGGTGTACCATAATATCGTTGTGATATAATGTCAAGTCTTAGTTTACTATTATACTCTATTGAAATATCTGTAGCATTAACAGGTATTTTAATAAAAGGCATTACTTTAACTTGATTATTAATCTTAAAATTTTCGTATCTATCGTAATATTGTTTTGCCATTTTATTCAGGTTTTAAGATTGTTGTAACTTTTTCATGTTTTTCATCACCATCCTCAGTGAGAAGTAAATCCACACTCATTGCTCTACTATAATAACCATCCATTTGAGATTTTCTTGTTGTGTAAGTTATACTTCCTGAAGCGTTTGGTAATATTGGGTTTTGACTGAAATTAAAAGTTTCACAATCTACATTAATAGATGTAATGATTATAGGGTTTTTGGTTTTATTAACCACATTATATTTAACCACATATGGTACACCCTTCTTAACTGATGTGTTAATATTTGTTGTGGTCACACTACCATCCACATTAACTACTATTTGTCCTACAGTTGTGTTGTTGGTTGGTGTTGTGGTAGGTGGTTTATTATCCGTAGTAGAAGACGATGTATCGTTAACTAAATCTTTGTTAGCCTCTTCATTTATCTTTTCTTTTTCCACATTAGTCGTTGTGTTTTCAGTTGTAGGATTTGTGATATTTGTTTGAGATTTCAATTCATCAGATAATGATTTATATGTGTTGTCAGCGTCTTCTGGTGTTAAGAATGCACCATATACCACTTGAGCCGTACTTACAAATCCCTCTCTTTTAGCTAGATAATTTTCAACCAATTGGAATGGTTGATAAACTCCTGTATTCGCGAAGAAGTTATATGATACAGCATTTTGTAATTGTTTTATAGGTCCACCTAATGAAGAACCACCAATAAATTTAAAGCTAATATCTACCTTAACAATCATTGGTTGTACTCCAATACCTTCAGGGTTTAAATCCCATTGTAAAGGATCGAAACTGAAGTTAACACTATCCATAATAATCTTAGTATGGTAGAAATCACCAATTTTTAAAACACAAACAGGTGGTTTACCAAACACCATATTTTGTGGTGCTCTATAGTCCATCATTTGTGGTCCTTGTCTTGTACATTGTTGTAAGAAAGTGATTCTAGAGTTAAATCCTTCTGGCGTTATAGCGTGAAACGCTGGATGGAAGTTATCTAATTTCTCCACAAAAGAATTATAAATAAATGGACTGTCTTTTTTAAGTTTTAAGAAATAATCACACTCACCAATATAATTTTTTGAAATACTTTCAGCAACAGCTTTTAACTCTTCTTGTTCTTTTCTTGCCTTTTCAAAAGCCTCATTTTGTTCATCGTTTATTTGTTTTTCAATATCAGCAGAGAAAACAGATGTTTTTTCTAACTTAATTTCAACAAATCTAGATATCTTAGAGTTATATGAGTTTTCATTTTTACCGTTCGCGGTACAAGGGTCACCAGGTGCCTCAAATTTCCAATCCTCATCTTGGGTATCAGAAGGTGCTCCCGATTCCCCTTTAGTGTCAATAACCCATCTATTGTCATTATTGAATAAAGTATTTTCAGGTGGGTAAGATTTTGAATTAGGTGAATCATCATACTTAGCAGGTCCACCATTTTGTGATTCTTTAGGTAACATTAAATCATACAAATATTTTTGAGCTGCCTGTGCTCTATCTTTACCCAATTTTTCATTATAACTTGTTTTAGCTGTTCCTGAACAATAACCGTAAACTTTTATTGTATAGTTCTTACCATCAGGACTAACTAAAAATTCAGCCATCTTATCTAATTCAGCCTCAACACCTTCATTTAAACCTTTTCTTGTTTCACCACCACAAGTTAATGGACCAGTTTCATAACCATCACTAAATGGTATTCTTCTACCCTCCTGTGTTAAGTTTGGTGTTGTACACTTGTAATTAGGTTTTGTTCCACCACATTTATCATCTGTCCTAGCATTTGGGAAGTATATTTTTAACGAATCTTTAGGTGGTGATAAAGGGTCTTTTGGTGTAACAGGTTGTGGTTGTATAATACCTTTATTATCTTCTTTCTTAGGTTCTGGAGCTGTTTCTGGTAAATAATTTTTAAATAAATCTTTAACATCACTACATCCTCCAAAGAATGAGTCAAATTTACCGTCGATTAAATCAAACTGTCCAACAAACTTCTCTTTAAAATTGTTTCTCAATTCATTTAAAACTGAAGGGTGGTCAACAACAATACTAAAAGATAGTGAACCTGATCTTTCAGTGTGATTGTAAGTATAAATCGGTTCACCTCTACCTATAAAAGATGTTGTATCCCATGAAACAGATGTGTTATCTGAAAAATCTATGTTATACGGTGGGAACCACATAATTCTACCACCATTTGGTCCTTTCTCACATAGAGGTAAGTAAGCGTATTGTGGTGAATCTTTCCATGCTAAATTCTCAATAGAGAACATATAAGGTACTACATGTCTTGTAACCTCACCACCTAAATCTAAACCAGCTATAGCTGCAGCTAACTTAGTGGAGGCAGCCATACTTGCTTCATTGTCACCACTATCCCAAGCTATCTTAGGTGTACCATTTTCGGTTAATATCATATATTTTTGGTACTTCTCATCTATTCTCCACCAATTCTTTTCAGACCTAATCAAATCACTATATGTGTTGTAAGGTCTTCTAACTGACCAAGAACGACA